>OICT01000676.1_pt1 | contig 16131 bp, 17 predicted proteins | sample 1581331 | NCBI WGS metagenome assembly OICT01 (sample SAMEA3882544, study PRJEB24775) | human gut metagenome | biome: human-associated habitat; feature: intestine environment; material: feces | place: Netherlands | collected 2009/2010 | reverse complement strand
CCGGTATCGGCGGCGTGCGCCGCGGGCAAACTGAGGAGAACGCTCGCCGCGGCATGCTGGCAAGTACAAAGAACTTGTCAGCAAAATCAAGATATCACAAGAATCTTGCTATGTCAAGAATTAATTTACAAGATTCTTGTTATAATTGATTGACAGTTACAAGCTTCTGCGATAGAATACAGTCAAATCTTGTCGCAGCCTGCGTTTTCTGGGGGAATCTTGATGAGTTTTGGCAAACAAATGCGTCTACGGCGTGAGGAGCTTCATCTCTCGCGCGCGGCGCTGGCGGAAGAGCTTGGCGTTTCGCCCTCTGCCATCAGCAACTATGAAAACGGCGTCAGCTCGCCGAAGGAGGAGGTGCTGCTCCGGCTGTTCGATGCGCTTGAGATCGACCCGAACTACCTTTACCGCGATTCGTTCCGCTCAGGCAGCTTCGTCTGCTCGCGCGCAGAGCAGGATTTGATCGAAAAGTGCCGCTCGCTCTCGCCGCTCGAGCGCGAGACGGTAGGCAGCCTCGTCAGCGCCCTGTGCGCGATGCATACAGGGCGGGAGGAAGCGAGCGCGCCGCGCCGCATCCCGCTCTACCGCTCGATCGAGGCAGCGGGCTACGCCGCCCCCGTGCCAGGCGAGGATTTTGACTACATCGTCGACCACGGCGATGTGCCGCCGGGAGCGGAATTCGCCGTGCGCATCCGCGACGACAGTTTAGAACCCGTGCTGCACGGCGGCAGCGTCGCCTACCTCAATCACGACCCGCTGCATGCGGGCGACGTGGGCATCTTCTGCGTCGGGGGCGACATGCTCTGCAAGCAGTATTACCGCGACCCGCTCGGCGTTTCGTACCTCTTTTCTCTGGGGCGGGACCGCAGCGCGGACGTCGTCTGCGGCCCTGAGAGCGGAAAGCGCTTTATCTGCTTCGGACACGTGATCTTAGATCATCGTGTGCCGCTGCCCGGTATGGGCCTGTGAGCGGGAAAAAGGCGCATTTTGCGCGGGAAAAGACTTGAATCGTTCACAAATTCTGCTTATAATAGAGGTTTGGAAATCAATAAAAAAGAAGGAAGCGTATTTCTTATGACGAAAATTGACATTTTCTCCGGCTTTCTGGGCGCCGGCAAGACCACGCTCATCAAAAAGCTGATCGCGGAAGCCTACAGCGGCGAAAAGCTCGTGCTGATCGAGAACGAATTCGGCGAGATCAACATCGACGGCGGCTTTCTGAAGGAGTCCGGCATCGAGATCTCCGAGATGTCCGCGGGCTGCATCTGCTGCTCCCTCGTCGGTGACTTCAACAAGGCGCTCAAAGAGGTCGTGGCGCAGTTCCACCCCGACCGCATCCTCATTGAGCCGAGCGGCGTCGGCAAGCTCTCCGACGTCATCGTCGCCGTCGAGCGCACGGTCGACGAGTGCCCGGGCGAGCTCAAGCTCAACAGCTATGTCACCGTGGCCGACGCCAGCAAGGTCAAGGTCTATATGAAGAACTTCGGTGAGTTCTACAACAACCAGATCGAGGCCGCCGGCACGATCATTCTTTCCCGTACGCAGAAGCTCTCGCAGGAAAAGCTCGAGGCTGCCGCCGCGATGCTGCGCGAGAAGAACCCCGACGCCGCCATTCTGACGACTCCGTGGGACGAGCTGGACGGCAAGACCATCCTCTCCGCCATCGAAAAGGTGTCGCTCAGCGAGGAGCTTCTTGAAAAGATGCGCCGCGAGCACGAGATCGAAGAGGCCGAGCATGAGCATGAGCATCACCATCATCACGATCACGATGAACATGACGAGCACGACGAGCACGAGCATCACCATCATCACGATCACGATGAACATGACGAGCACGACGAGCATGAGCATCATCACGACCATGACCATGACGAGCACGACGAGCACGAGCATCACCACCATCACCACGACGGTGAGGAGTGCGACGATCCCGAGTGCGAGTGCCACCATCACCATCATCACCACGCCGACGACGTCTTCTCCTCCTGGGGCAAGGAGACGCCGAAGAAGTTCAGCAAGGAAGCTCTTGAGGACATGCTCCACAAGCTGGACAGCGGCGACTACGGCCACATCCTGCGTGCCAAGGGCATCGTGAACGGCGAGGACGGCTGGCTCGAATTCGACTACGTGCCCGAAGAGCACGAGGTCCGCGCGGGCCATCCCGACTATACGGGCCGTCTGTGCGTTATCGGCGCGGAGCTCAAGGAAGACGGCCTTGCAGAACTGTTTGGAGTGTAAGGCATGGATATTCCTGTTTATCTGGTCGCCGGATTCCTCGATTCCGGCAAAACGAGCTTTATCAACGGCATTTTGGAGGACGGCTTCGCCCGCGAGGACAGGACGCTTCTGATCTGCTGCGAAGAGGGCGACGAAGAATACGAGAAGAAGGCGCTCGACAACGTCACCGTTGTCACGGTAGACGACGAAGAGGAGCTGACGCTCGCTTTCTGCAAGGAGCTTGAAAAGAAGCACCACCCCAAGCAGGTGCTCATTGAGTACAACGGCATGTGGCAGATGGAAAAGCTCTACCGCGAGGTGCTGCCCGCCAACTGGGTGCTCTATCAGATCATGACGTTCGTGCATGCGCCGACGTTCGAGCTGTTCGTCAAGAACATGGGTCAGCTCATGATGGAAAAGATCACGAACGCGGACATGATCGTCTTCAACCGCTGCGACGACAAGCTCAAAGAGAGCCTGCGCGCGCGCAATCTGCGCATGGTCAACCGCCGCGCGGACATCTACCTTGAGGACAACGACGGCAACAGCGAGGACTACCTGACCGGCGACGAGTGCCCGTTCGACATGACGCCCGACCTCATCGACATTCCCGACGACGACTACGGCGTGTGGTACGTCGACGCGATGGACCATCCCGACCGCTGGGATGGCAAAAAGGTCCACATGAAGCTCATCATGTGCCACTCGAAGAAGTTCCCGGGCATCCACTGCCCCGGCCGCTTCGTGATGACCTGCTGCGAAAACGACATCCAGTTCGTCGGCATCGTCGCCAAGGGCGACAGCCTGAAGGCCTACAAGAATCGCGACTGGGTCGATATCACTGCCACGGTCAAAAAGGAGCACCTCGACGCCTACGAGGGCGAGGGCCCCGTGCTGTACGTCGAGCGCATCACCACCACGTCGAAGCCCGCGCAGGAAGTCGTGTCGTTCTGACGACGCGATTTGCGGAGGTAAGGTGAATCAGCAGCGCGCGCAGCGCTGCGGAGTTTTCTCCTGCTAACCCGCAGGGGAGAGCGAATAAAGGGGACATTCTCTTCTCGAAGAGAATGTCCCCTTTTGAATCCCAAGGGAAGGATGAGGGGGAACCCTCTCGCCCCCCGACATTGCGGTTTTGAGGCTTGAAGAGCTGCTCAGCCTGCGGAATCGGGTACCTGCCGGGTGATGGTTCTAAACGATTTGACTTTTTCTATCTTCGCTGTCGCTCCCTGATCTGAATGCAGTCTTGGTAGAATCCCCTGCCGTCGATAGATTTTGCCAACCTTGCTGCCCCCCCAAAGCGGCATCGCTGCGCTCGCCGCACTTTTAAGTTATCGTATATTTTTTATGATGGTCATGTGGTCATATCCGCGGTGCGCCGCTTGCGCTGTGCGCCTTGCCGTCACCAAGCTTTACACGCAGCGGCGGCGGTTCGATGCCGAGCATCAGCTTGACGAGCCAGGCGAAAAACAGCAGCACTAAAATCGGGATCAGGCACGACGTGACGAGCATGACGGCGAGGGCCTCGATAAAGCGGTTCAGGACCGTTTTGAGCTGCTCGACCGCGGCGGTCGCCGCTCCGGTGATGCCCTCAGTCACCTTGGAAAAGAGGCCGGAAAGGCCGCTTTTTTCGCTCTCGTCCGCCTCGCCCGAGGTGGCGGACTGGATATCCTCGGTCGTCTGCTCGGCGTTTGTGATGGTCTCTTCGATCGAGGCGCGGTATGTGTCCTCGATCATGCTCGAAACCTTGACACCCGCGGGAATGGCAAACGCGATGGCGAGCGCGAAGAGCAGCAAATGCCACGCGAGCTTCCCCAGCGCGGCGCGCAGCTTTTCGGAAAAGAGCGCAGCGATGCCAAGCGCGCAGGCTGCGGGGATCAGGATCGTGAACGACACGTAGGATGTGATCGTCAGCAGATACTTTTCCAGAAAGATGGCGCAGAGCACGATGAGGAAATAGCCGCTCAGGTCGGCGAGCTTTTCGGCGATGGGCGTCGCGGTGTCGCCCGGCAGGAGCGTGATGGCTGCGGACGCGGCGGTCGACGCCGCCGTCAGCTCAAGCACCGTCTCCTGCTTTTCCGCGAGCGCGTCGATGGACGCTTGATGGTACGCGGGGTCGGACGCTCTCTTCCCTACCGCGAAGATGGAAAGGAGCGCCGCCAGAACGAGAAGCGTCGCGAGCGCGGCCTTCTTAGTTGTCACTGAATGCATAGTCGCCTCCAAAAAACGGGATGGCTCTATCATACCGAAACGGCGGAAGATGTCAAGAAAACGCGGTTGCGGTCGCATCGCCGCGCGCGGTTTCAGTCCTCTCCATCGCGTCAAAAACATAGAGAATCAGCATGAAAACGCTAATATTTCGTTAATTTCTTTCAGATTTTTCCAAATTTTATATCACTTTTCCGAATTCTGTCTTGTCACCCGCCCTGTTTTTATGGAAAGTTCGTGATAGAATACAGATATAGCAGGATCGGCGAATCTTTTTTCATTGATTCTGTCAAAGCGGAAGTTTTTTCTTCCCCGTTTCCGGCGTGAAAGCGCCTGTACTGATCTGACAAGCAAATCAAGCAATGTTTGGCAAACCTGCTGAAAAGCAGGGACGCAAAGCCAGAGGGGTCTAAGGCCGCCGTGTGCGGTTATGACAGCCGGTTGCAAATCATTCGGAAGGGCATCGCCCTTCCTGCACCGCCCGGCCCTCTCTGAAAGCAAGGTACAGGCGGGAAACCTTTTTTGCCGAAAAGAGGGGGATGAACATGCGACAAACATTTTATGAGTTCTGCATGCTGCATGAAAGGACAAACTTACTGAAAGAATGGGACGAATCGCGCAATTTTCCGCTCACGCCGGACACCGTTTCCTACGGCAGCAAGAAAAAAGTCTGGTGGACGTGTGAAAACGGCCCGCTCTCGCCGCGCGACGTCTCCACGGGCTCGAAGATCCGCATCTGGTGGCGCTGTCCGGAGGGGCACTCGTGGCAGTCGCCCGTCGCCTCGCGCACGGCGTGGGGGCACGGATGCCCCGTGTGCGCGGGCAAGACGATCGTCACGGGCGAAAATGACCTTGCCCACCTCCAGCCCGAGATCGCCGCACAGTGGGACAAGCGCAAAAACGGGTGCCTGAAGCCCAGCGATGTCGCCGTCAGTTCCAACCGTCCCGTTTGGTGGCGCTGCGAGCTGGGGCATTCCTACCGCGCCACGGTCTCGTCGCGCACGCAGCGCAAGGCCGGACGTCCCTATTGCGCGGGACGCAAGGTGCTCAAAGGCTTCAACGATTTGGAAACGCTCTATCCCGACGTGGCCGCGCAGTGGCACCCGTCGCTCAACGGCGCGCTGACACCGGAGATGGTCACGCCCGGCAGCAACAAAAAGGTCTGGTGGCAGTGCTCCATGGGACACGTGTGGAAATCCGTCATCTATCCGCGCACCGGCGCGCAGCAGTGCGGCTGCCCCGTCTGCGCCGGAAAGGTGAGCACAACACACGCGCGCGGCGTTACGCCCAGCTCGACGAAATTCGCACCTTTACCGAGCTGTGACAAGACCAATTCTATAAAAACGATCAAGGCCGTGGGAAGCGATGTGCTTTCCGCGGCCTTACTTTTGCCTGATTTGGACGCACTGTCAGCACTATGTTTAGTGCTGACGCGTTTTCTTTCCCGCTTTCGCCAAAAAGCAGCGCCCCTCTCTCTTGCGGCGAGGGGCGGTACAATCTGTTCAATGAGTCAACTTGTTGCCGTAGGTAAAACAAATGATTGTTATATGTGGACACTTGCGCCTGATTTTTCCCTGTGCTATAATGCAGTTACTTTAATCGGATAAATTACCTGTAAAGGAGAATCATCATGGATTATATGGCTCTTTCCGCTGCCGAGTGGCAGCAGGAATACGACAAGGTGTCTGCCGAATACGAGAGCTGGAAGGCCAAGGGCCTCAAGCTCAACATGGCGCGCGGCAAGCCGAGCAAGCAGCAGCTCGACCTTGTCAGCGGCATCCTGACCGCGCTGACCAGCGCCGAGGAGTGCGTGGACAGCGGCGTGGACGCCCGCAACTACGGCGAGCTCAAGGGTCTTGAGAGCGCGCGTAAGCTGTTCGCCGATATCCTCGGCTGCAAGACCTCTCAGGTCTTCGCCGGCGGCAATTCGAGCCTCCAGCTCATGTACGACACGGTCTCCAAGGCCTACACCCACGGCCTGCTGCACAGCGAAAAGCCGTGGTGCAAGGAAGAGAGCGTCAAATGGCTCTGCCCCGCGCCGGGCTATGACCGTCACTTCAAGGTGACCGAGAGCTTCGGCTTTGAGCTCATCACCATCCCGATGACCGAAAACGGCCCCGACATGGACATTGTCGAAAACCTCATCAAGGACCCGAGCGTCAAGGGCATGTGGAACGTGCCGAAGTACTCGAACCCCGACGGCATCATCTACTCCGACGAGACCATCGAGCGCATCGCAAAGATGAAGCCTGCCGCGCCGGACTTCCTGCTGATGTGGGACAACGCCTACTGCATCCACGAGTTTGACGGCGAGTTCGTCCCGTTCAAGGATATTCTGAGCGAGTGCGAGAAGTACGGCAACGCCGACATGGTCTTCGAGTTCGCTTCCACGAGCAAGGTGACGCTCCCCGGCGCGGGCATCGCGTGCTTTGCGTGCAGCGAAGCCAACATGGAGTACATGACCAAGCTCATCGGCATTCAGGCCATCAGCTTCGACAAGATGAACCAGCTGCGCCACGTCAAGTATCTCCAGAACAAAGAGCACACCCTCGCGCTGATGAAAGAGCACGCCAAGATCATGAAGCCGAAGTTCGACATGGTCGTCGAAACGCTCGAGCGTGAGATCAAGCCGCTCGGCATTGCGAGCTGGCACACGCCCAAGGGCGGCTACTTTGTCTCCGTGAACACGGCTCCCGGCCTTGCCAAGCGTACGCTGGCGCTCGCCAAGGAGGCGGGCGTCGTGATGACGAGCGCGGGCGCGACCTATCCGTATGGACACGACCCTCTTGACAGCAACATCCGCGTCGCCCCGTCGCTGCCGCCGGTCGAGGAGCTTGAGCAGGCGATGGCCGTCTTCTGCTGCTGCCTCAAGCTCGCCGCGCTGGAGAAGAGCAAGAAGTAAGGCATATTTGCATCAAAAAAGCGGACCGCAGTGCGGTCCGCTTTTTCTCATTTCGATTCAGATCTTTGCTTTCTTCTCTTCCCGCTTCAAGCGCCAGACGGCGAGCGTGCGCACAAGCAGAATGTTGACGAGCGCAAGGCGCGTGTAGCTGTAGACGACATTCAGAAGGAAGTACGGCGAAATGTTGCTGTAATTGCCGAGATCGTCGAGCAGCAGCGGCATCATACCGTAGCTCATCAGAAGCGGCAGCACAACGAGCGCCGCGAGCCAACCGGCAATGAGCCATGTGACCTCTTTTTTCGTCGTGGGCAGCCTGAGCGTCCGGTAGGAGCGCGCCGTGCAGACGATCATCACGAGCATGCCGAGGAGCTGCACCCACGAGATGGCAAGGCACGCATAGTTCATCTGCGCCGTCCAGAGGTGCGTCATAAAGACAGTCGTCCACGAAAGGCCCGTCGCAAAGCGGAGGTAGAGATCAATACAGAGATAGGCCGCCCAGCCGCACCACAGGCCCGTGCGATGCTTCACCGTAAAGCAGATGATGCCGCAGAGGAAAAACGGCAGTCCGTAAATCAGCCCCGCCAGCAGATCGCCGGCGAGTATCAGGCAGGTGAGCAGAAGAACCGCGCCGATACACATTAAAATCGTACCCGCAATGGTGTGACGCTTTTCCTGCTCGGACGAAGTCTGCGGCGTGAAAGAGGCGGGTACTGCCTGTGCCGCGGGCGCGGCTGTTTCCGCCTTCGGCGCGTCCTCGCCGCGCACCAGCTCGTCAAGCGTCACACCGAAGAGCTCGGAGAGCTTTAATAGCTTGTCAAGCTCGGGGATGGAGGCGTCGGTCTCCCATTTGGATACGCTCTGGCGCGAGATGTCCAGCGCGTCGGCAAGGTCGCCCTGCGACCAGTTTTTCTGTGTGCGCAGGCGCACGATGTTCTCTCCAAGTGTCATGTGATGGGGTTCTCCTTTGCAGATTTTCTGCGTTCAGCTTATCAAAAGACGCGCAAAAAGTCCACCAAGCGGGGTTGAAAAGTTAGCAACCAGCAGTTGCAGCGTAAAAAAAGAGGCCTTCAGCGCGGCCAGCGCAGTCCCTTCGGCAGGCCAAGAATATAGTCAGCGCTGACATTGTAATAAGCGCATAATGTTTGCAGGTGATGCAGCGGCAGCTCGTTGATCCCTTTTTCGTAGCGGTAATAAACCTGCTGCGTTGTTCCGATGACAGCGGCAACCTGCGCCTGTGTCAGATCATGATCCTCTCTCAGCTCGCGCAGAATATCCCAATAGGCCTTCATTTTGCCTCTCCCCCTCGTAGTTTTGGATGGGGAGTATTATTCCATACATCAGAAATAGTGTATTGACGATACATCACTTATGATGTAAAATGAAATCAGAAGGACGGATCAGCGTCTCAAACTCAAGAGATGGAGGAATATCTTCATGAGGAAACTGACCTGGCTATTAGGGGCAATGCTGCTTTTGCTCAGTCTGACCGGCTGCGGAAACAAAGTGGACAGCGAAAGCATCCGCAGCTATCTGGAAAGCTCTTACTACAACGAAAGTGATGCGTCTGTGGATGAGATCAAGGATATTTCTCAAGAACAGGGAAATAATGACAAGGAATTCATCGTAAGCTGTACGGTAAAGGCGAGCAACCGCTACGCCGTACAGACGGCCAACTGGGTCATAACCTTTGAGCGGTTTGAGAACAGTTGGGTCGGCACCGGGCGTGAAATGACGTATTATGAGACGGAACTGCAAAACGGGATGTCGGAAGAGGAGATGAAAGACCTTGTTGATCTCGAGGGGCTTTACTGGCAAAAGGAATTTGAAAGCTGGCTGACCTACGACGTCAGCGACTGGTACTGTACAGCGGATCTTGAAAACGGAGAATGCGAGGTCAGCTATCTTCTGACAACAGACTACGGCGGCTTTCAGTTTTTTCGGGTGTATCGAACGACCGCTGAATGGAATGACCGTTCAATGCAATGGTTCCGAAAGGAATCCAACGAGTATGCAACGAGCGGAGAGGTGGTCGTAACGCTCGACATAACGGGTCACTATGATTTCTATATCAATGGCAAGCAGCACTACACTTTTGATATTGAGAAGGATTCGGGGCAATATTACATGCGGAATTTTACCTACTATAACAGGCCCTACTCCACTGATCGTCTTGAGGCTTCCTTTGAAGAAAAGCAGCTGTCATTTGATTGGCCGGAATATTCCGTAACTGTGCCCTATTGGGTAGGCGTTTATGATGAAAATATCAAGCTGGAGATCATGAACGGGAGCCTGTATTTCAGCCGGGAGTTGATCTCACCGGTATCATGATTGCCTGATTCAGGTGGAAAAGGAGAAGAAATATGAACATCAAATTCAAGCGCTTCCTTCGCATGGCGCTGTGTCTGCTGCTGTGCGCAGTATTTTTTACCGGCGGCGTATTCGCGGCAGGAAAACTGCAAAAACGGAAGATCACAGTCTATTCCGGTGTGGACATTTACGTTGATGACGCAAGGCTTGACGCCAGAGACGCCAACGGAAATCCGGTCGAAGTATTTATTTACAACGGAACGACCTATCTTCCCGTGCGCGCTGTTGGCGAGGCGGTCGGCAAGGCGGTGCAGTGGGAAGCAAAGACCAGTTCAGTCTATATCGGCCAGCATAAGAGCGACAAGCCCGCCGTCTGGCTGGACGAATTTGATTACTTCTCTTCGACTAATCATGCGCTGGAGAAATATTCGCGTGACATCTCCGATAACCTAGGGACTGCATATGAGCATGTGCTCTATCAAAAGGTCGCAGGATACGGCTATGCCAGCACCGGAGACACGGTGTATCAGCTTAACGGACAGTACAGCGCACTGAGCGGAACGTTTTTCCAGTCTTACCGTTACAGGGACGACAAGTCGGAAAAGGAACTGAAAATTTATGGTGACGGCGAACTACTGTATTCAGCCAAAATGTCAGGCGGCATTCGTCCGGTCGACTTCTATGTGGATCTCACCGGCGTGCTGGAGCTGAAGATCTGCTACAATGAGTGGGGCGGAGCGTCTGTCAAGGCCGCTCTCGGCAATTGCGGCCTGTGGGCCTGAACAGCAAAAAGAGGGAGCACTGCAAATGCAGTGCTCCCTCTTTTTGAGTTTACATTTCGTAGTCTACGGCCACGCGGTCGGCGCGGATGGACTTGCAGATATCGCTCACGGCGACATGGCGGGGATCGACCTTGTAGGCGTTCAGGTCATCCATCGTCTCAAACTCGGAGACGAGCACGGCGTCGTAGTTGTCCTTGCCGATGTTGCGCGCGACCTCGCTCTTTTTGAGCTGCGGGATCACGCCGTCGAGCGCGGCGAGCTTCGTCAGAAACTCGTTGGCTTTTTCCTCAGTGCCCTCGCGGAACTTCCACATTACGATATGACGGATCATAGGTATTTTCTCCTTTTCATCTGGCATTATAGGCCTCAATGGCCTTTTTGAGAATATCCATGGCCCGCTCTAGCTTGTCGCTTTCGAGGACGTAGGCCATGCGGACTTCGTTTTTGCCCTTCCCGGGCGTCGCGTACATCGAGCCTCCCGGGGCCATCATCACGGTCTCGCCGTTGTCGCTGAATTCCTCGAGCAGCCATTGCTGGAACTTGTCGGCATCGTCGACCGGCAGCGCGGCCATCACGTAGAACGCGCCGCCCGGCACGTCGAACACCACGCCGGGGATCTCGCCGAGCTTGCGGCAGAGCGTGTCGCGGCGCTTTTTATACTCGTCGCGCACAGCGGCAAAATACTCGGGGCCGACGGTGTAGAGCGCGGCAGACGCGATCTGGTCGAGCGTCGCGACCGAAAGTCTTGCTTGGCAGTATTTCATCGCGTGGTTCATCAGTTCCCTGTTCTTGGAGATCAGGCAGCCGATACGCGCGCCGCAGGCGGAAAAGCGCTTGGAGACCGTGTCGATGACGATGATGTTGTCACCCGCCCTGTCGGCAAACTCGCCAAACGACTGGAGCTTCTCCCCGCCGTAGACGAATTCGCGGTACGCCTCGTCGCCGATGAGGAACAGATCATGCTTCTGTGCGACATCGACGAGCATCTCCATCTCCTCGTGGCTCAGCACCACGCCGGTCGGGTTGCCGGGATTCGTGACCATGATGGCGCGCGTGTGCTCGTTGATGAGTGATTCGATCTTCTCGCGGTCAGCGTAGCGATACCCCTCCTCCGGGCAGGTCGGGATCGGGCGAATCGATGCACCGCAGGTGCGGGTCATCGTGTTGTAGTTGGGGTAGAACGGCTCGGGAATCAAAATTTCGTCGCCGTCGTCAAGAATGCACTGCAGCGCGATCTGAAGCGCCTCACTGCCGCCGGCGGTGACGTAGATCTCGCTCTTGTCGAAGTGCATGTCGAGCTTGTCATAGTAGTTCTGGATTGCGTCAATCAGCTCGGGGACGCCGGGCGAGGGCGCGTAGGCCAGCACCGGCTGCTCGAAGTGACGGACTGCCTCGAAAAACGCGGGAGGAGTCTGTACGTCGGGCTGGCCGATGTTGAGGTGATAGATGTTGACGCCGCGTGCCTTTGCCGCCACCGCGTACGGGTGGAACTTGCGCATCGGAGACAGGCCGCATTTTTCAACTTTGCTGGAAAATTTCATGTTGTGCTCCTCCTTTTTTATTATGATGACCGCCGGTCATCCGCCGGTCATATTCAATACACGTATGATATCTGTCCAATGCTGGTTATATAGTATAACGGCTGCACTTTTCAAAGACAACTAAAATTTTGTCGGTAAACTGCATAAAATATCAGGCCATATCGTCAGCGTTTACAGCTTCTCCACATCGCTCTCGCCATATATGGTGATACCGTGTGCCTTGAGCGCCTCCGCTGTCACGCCGTCGCCCGCGATCAGGCGGCGGGAAAAAGTTCCGTCGTAAATCTGCCCGCAGCCGCAGCTCGGGCTCTTTTCCTTGAGCACGGCAGCCTCGCAGCCGTTTTGCCGGCACAGCGCGAGAGCTGCCTCCGCACCGCGGCGGTACGCCTCTGTCACATCGCGGCCACCCGCTGTGACGACACGCTCGCCCCGCCGTTCGCTGGGCACACGCGGCGTCGGGAGACCGCCGAGCTGTTCGGGGCAGACAGGAACAATTTCATATTTTCCCACCAACGCCTGCACGCGCGCGTCCGCTTTACTTTTTCCGTCGTAGCGGCAGGGCGCGCCGAGAAGGCAGGCCGACACGAGCAGCTTATCCATGCCGCACCTCCAACGCTTTCCCGTTGAGCTTCGCCTCCGCGAGCGTTTCGCCCTCGTAACGCAGCTTGAGCGAGAAAAACGGTACGTTTTCGTCGAGCAGGCGCAAAAAGATCTTGTCGCCCTCCCACGCGGGCAGCGCCAGCAGATCTTTCTTTTTGATCCACGCAAGCTCACCCTCATCGCAGTCCTTGAGCGTTCCCTCAAAGCCGTCGGCAGTGAAAAGGTGCATGTACTCGCTCTCCCACTTGTCCGACACGAATGTCACGATGCCGCGATAGCGGTAAGAGGTCAGGGCAAGGCCGGTCTCCTCCTTCGTTTCGCGCAGAGCGCACTCCTCCGGGCTCTCGCCCTCTTCAAACTTGCCGCCGATGCCGATCCACTTGTCGCGATTGCAGTCGTTCTCCTTTTTCGTGCGGTGCAGCATCAGGTATTCGCCGCCGCATTCGATATAAATGAGCGTCGTGTTCACGGCGCGATAGATGCTACTGCTCATGATACTCCCTCCCCAAAGGGTCTTTTTGTCAGTATAAAAGATGGCGGCAAAAATTGCAAGTGAAGGCGTCGTTCAGAAAATCGCGCATTTTTCGAATTTGTGCTTGACTTTGCTGTGATTTTTGGTATAATCATTTTTGCTGTCGAGCGCACCGATACGCAGCAGTATCGAAGCGGTCATAACGAGCACGACTGGAAATCGTGTGTACGTCAAAAGCGTACCGAGAGTTCGAATCTCTCCTGCTGCGCCAAAAAAACACCACCCTGTTGGGTGGTGTTTTTTTGTATCCAGAGATTCGAACAGGGCATGAGCGAAGCGAAAAAACGCCCCAGTGGGGCGTTTAGTGCCCGCTGTGCGTGTCGCGGTGTGGTAACACCGCGAGCGAATCTCTCCTGCTGCGCCAAAGCAAAAAGCCTTGGTATTACTGGAAAAGCCAGTGATGCCAAGGCTTTTTTGCGTTTTCTGAACGCTTTGTTACTGCCAGTTACGACCAGTTATAACCAGTTGCGTGAACACAGCCGCGAACACAGTTATGTGCCGCGATACATGTCCTGCAGGCGTCTGACGTCGGCAGCTCTTTCGATGGTGGTTTTATTTTTTACTCAGCGCTCTCAGCGAACTTGGCTTTTCTCCCTTTACTCCCCCAGCATCTCTCCTGCGGCGAGGACGGCGTTGCGAACGCACTGCGCGCAGGGACAGAGGACCTTGCCGGTCTCCACGCCCTTTAAGTCCTTGCAGATCGTCGCGCCGCTCTTTTCCTGAAAGCTCGTAAGGATGCTGCGGGCCGTGCGCGGCGTGCCCTTGCCGTCCGTCACGCTGCCCGCGGCCATCACCGCGCCGATCAGCGCGCCGCAGGTGGCCTGCATGCAGCCCATGCCCGCGCCGTAACCCGCGCCGAGCTTCATCAACGTATCGTGGTCGACTGGAATTTTGTCCTCCCACGCGCACAGCACCGACTGGGTGCAGTTGCCCTTTCCCGCGGCAAATGTTTCCACCGCCAGCTCGGCGCGCTCTTCAATCGTCATTGTTTCTATCTCCTTTGCTTTTTGATCCATTCCGACTTGCCGGTCGTTTCCCCTATCGTACGCACAACGGCGCGCAAAGTCAACCGCCGCGCGTGCTGGATTTTTGCCCGCGGCCGTGCTATGATGGAAAAATCACCACAGGAGGATTCCCAATGAAGAAACAACTGACCGCATGGCTGCTCGCGCTCGTGATGCTCTTCTCGCTCGTCGGCTGTGGCGCGGATGCGCCGGTGCAGGACGATTCCAGCCTGCCGCAGCAGGAGCAGCAGGATGCGCAGAACGCACCGTCCGAAGACGCCGATACGCTAAGCGACGACGATGCATCCGCCCCTCAGATCGACGAGGACGGCTCCTACACGACCAAGGACGACGTCGCGCTCTATATCCACACCTACGGACATTTACCGGACAACTTCATCACCAAGAAAGATGCCCAGGCCCTCGGCTGGCCGGGCGGGTCGCTCGAGCCCTACGCGCCGGGCAAATGCATTGGCGGCAGCCGATTCGGCAACTACGAGGGTCTCTTGCCCGAGACGGACGGACGCACCTACACCGAATGCGACATCGACACGCTGGGCGCGGATTCGCGCGGGGCCAAACGCATCGTCTTCTCAAACGACGGCCTCATTTACTACACCGAAGACCACTACAAGTCCTTTGAACTGCTGTACGGGGAGGAGTGAGTACCATGCGCTTTGTATTAGACGTCTCCGCCTGCGAAAGTGTCGAAGACCTACACCGCGCGCTCGCGGAGGGGCTGCGTTTTCCCGCGTGGTACAGCGGCAATCTCGATGCCCTGCACGACTGCCTGACGGACTTGCATGAGCCGACGGAGCTGATCGTCCGCGGCACTTCGGCGCTTGACGAGCTGCTCGGCCGCCGCGCCAACGCCTTCCGCCGCGTGCTCGATGACAGCGCGGAGGAAAATCCGAATCTCACCGTGCGGTTTGAGGACGCTGTTGAAGACGATACCTATTAGCTTCTACACATAAAGAGAACCATTCCGCTTCCATTCCGCTTCATCGCCGATTTGGGCTTGCAATCACGTCCCGAGAGCTTCTGCAAAATGGTTCTAAGTGTAGTATATTCCATACAAGCGATACTGTAAAGCCATAAAAAGGAGCGCTGATGACAGCGCTCCTTTTTCATTTCGCGGAGAATTTACAAAAACTTCTCCCATTTCCGCCGCTTTCCATGGTATGATGAAAATAACCGATTATTCCTGATAGAAAGAGGAGACCGCCATGTCACAGGTGACCAAACGCGCGCTCGAGGCGTCGCTCAAAAATCTGCTGCTGCAAAAGCCCCTGAGCAAGATCACCATCAGCGATATCACGGAGGACTGCGGCATCAACCGCATGACGTTTTACTACCACTTCAAGGACATTTACGACCTTGTCGAATGGTCGTGTCAGGAGGACGCCAGCAAGGCGCTCGCAGGCAACAAGACCTACGAGACGTGGCAGCAGGGTTTTTTGCAGCTCTTTAAGGCCGTGCAGGACAACAAGCCATTCATTATGAATGTCTACCACTCCGTCAGCCGCGAGCAGGTGGAAAACTACCTCTACAAGGTCACCTACGACCTGCTTGAGGGCGTAGTCGAGGAGCAGGCACAGGGCATGAGCGTGCGTGACGAGGACAAGGCCTTCATCGCAACGGTCTACAAGTACGCCTTTGTCGGTCTGATGCTCGACTGGATCAAAAACGATATGAAGGGCGACCCGCAGTTGCTCGTCGACCGGCTTGAGCTCGTCATCCACGGCAATGTCCGTGCCGCGCTCGAGCGGCTGCGCATCGATAAGGCGTGACGGTTTCCCTGCTTTCATCAAAAGCGGCAGAATGATAAAAATTTTTACAGCTTTTCGGGCGGTGATAAGAAACTTATCACCGCCCGATTTCTGCTGATTGTTCTTTTCGCAAAACCGCGGTATGCTTTCACCATCGAAAGGAAAACATACCGTTGATTCCCAAGGTTGGATGTGTTTCGTGGATCAGCGGTTTCACAGACAGTTTGAAAGGAGAAATGATTTATGTATTATTCCAGCGGTAACTATGAAGC
>OICT01000660.1_pt1 | contig 16448 bp, 11 predicted proteins | sample 1581331 | NCBI WGS metagenome assembly OICT01 (sample SAMEA3882544, study PRJEB24775) | human gut metagenome | biome: human-associated habitat; feature: intestine environment; material: feces | place: Netherlands | collected 2009/2010 | reverse complement strand
AACCCTGGACCTTGGGATTAAGAGTCCCCTGCTCTACCAACTGAGCTAACGACCCAAAGCTAAAGTCCGTTGTGGCGGACTTTAGAGAAAATATCGTGTGGTGGGCCGTCAGGGGGTCGAACCCTGGACCTTGGGATTAAGAGTCCCCTGCTCTACCAACTGAGCTAACGACCCAAAGCTAAAGTCCGTTGTGGCGGACTTTAGAGAAAATATCGTGTGGTGGGCCGTCAGGGGGTCGAACCCTGGACCTTGGGATTAAGAGTCCCCTGCTCTACCAACTGAGCTAACGACCCGATATCAACACGAAGCAAGAACTGGGGTGGGTAAAGGGACTCGAACCCTCGACCTACGGGACCACAACCCGTCGCTCTAGCCAACTGAGCTACACCCACCGTGTCCTGTGCGCTTCGCGCTCGACTATTATTGCAAGGAACGCCACGCGATGCAAGCCCCAATTTTCAAGAATTTTGAAAAGAGTTTTTCGGATGCATTTCGAGCAAATCCCACCGGTTTCATAGGAGTAAACTTGCCCCACTGCAAATGCTCGAAAGGACAAGCATGAAAAAACTCTCCAACCGTACGGCGACATTTACCGATTCGGTCATCCGCCGCATGACGCGCATCTCCAATATGTACGGTGCCGTCAACCTCTCGCAGGGCTTCCCCGACTTCGATCCCCCGGCGCAGCTGCTCAATAGTCTGGGCACCATCGCCACCGACCCCAAGCCGCTCTACCACCAGTACTCCATCACCTGGGGCTCCCAGGCCATGCGCGAGGCGCTTGCCGCCAAGCAGGAGCACTTTATGGGCATGCCGATCAACCCCAACGAGAACATCGTGGTCACCTGCGGATCCACCGAGGCTATGATGGCCGCAATGATGACGGTCACGAACCCCGGCGACAAGGTCGTCATCTTCTCGCCGTTCTACGAGAACTACGGCGCCGACACGATCCTTTCGGGTGCCGAGCCCATCTATGTGCCGCTCAACCCGCCCACATTCGACTTTGACCGCGAGGTACTCGAGGGGGCCTTCCGCGACAACGACCCCAAAGCCATCGTCCTATGCAATCCTTCCAACCCCTGCGGCAAGGTCTTCACGCGCGAGGAGCTTGAGATCATCGCGGGTCTTGCCAAGAAATATGACGTCTACGTCATCACCGACGAGGTCTACGAGCACATCATTTACGCCCCGCACCAGCACACCTATTTTGCGACGCTGCCCGACATGTGGGAGCGCACGCTGTCCTGCTCGTCGCTTTCCAAGACCTATTCCATCACCGGCTGGCGCCTTGGCTACATCATCGCCCCGCCGGAGATCATCGACCGCGCGAAGAAGGTTCACGACTTCCTCACCGTCGGCGCGGCGGCGCCCCTACAGGAGGCCATCATCCCCGGTCTCAACTTCGGTCAGGACTACTACGACGCGCTGCAGGCCGAGTACACGCACAAAAAGGACCTGTTCTTAAAAGGCCTTGACGACCTCAAGATCGTCCACAATGACCCCGAGGGCGCTTACTACGTGATGCTCGACATCTCGGAGTTCGGCTACGAGAGCGATCTTCAATTCTGCGAGGACCTTGCAAGCAAGGTCGGCGTGGGCGCGGTGCCGGGCTCGAGCTTCTTCCGCGAGCCGGTCAACCACCTCATCCGCCTGCACTTCGCCAAGAAGGACGAAACGCTCACCGACGCGCTGAACCGTCTCGAATCCCTGCGCGAAAAGATCCCTGCCAAGGGATAAGAAAGGAAATTTGCCATGAATGCCCTGAGAGAAGAGTGCCAGCAGCTTCGTGACGAGCTCATCGCACTGCGGCGGGAATTTCACCGCGATCCCGAGCTCGGCCTGCACGAATACCACACTGCCGCGCGCATCGAGCGCGAGCTTGACAGGTGCGGCATCCCGCACGAGCGCGTCGGCGAGACCGCCGTTGTCGGCCATTTGACCGGCAACGGCAATGGAGGCGGCCTTGTCGTGCTGCGCACGGATATCGACGCCTTACCCATTCAGGAGACGAACGACGTGCCCTACCGCTCGCAAACGCCGGGCATGATGCACGCCTGCGGCCACGACGCGCACACGACGTGTCTTCTCGGCGCGGCAAAGGTTTTGAGCGCACACCGCGCGGACTTTGGCGGCGAGGTGCGCTTTCTCTTCCAGCCCGCCGAGGAGATCGGTCAGGGCGCAAGGCCGCTCATCGCCGCGGGCATGCTGGATGGCGCACAGCGCGTCTTCGGGCTGCATACGGCGTCCGACCTTCCCGCGGGGACCGTCGGCGTCAAGCCGGGGGCCAACAACGCGGGCGTCGACCACTTTATCATCCGCATCCACGGCAAAAGCGCGCACGTCTCCACGCCGCAGCTCGGCGTGGACGCGCTCTATATCGCAAGCGAGCTCGTCGTCGCGCTCCAGTCCATCGTCACGCGCATGACCTCGCCGGTCGAGCCGGTGCTCATCGGCGTGGGCAAGCTGAGCGCCGGCACGGCCTACAACGCCGTGGCCGAGACCGCCGTGCTCGAGGGCACGACGCGCATGTTCTCGCCCGAGAGCCGCGCGCACCTTCGCGAAACGATCAACGCCGCGGCCGCACACATCTCCGCCCTTTACGGCGGCACGGCAGAGGTCGAATGGGACGACTTCGCCACGCCGCTCACGAACGACGCCGGTGTGTGCGGGGAGGTCGAGCGCGTTGCCGACGCGCTCGGCATCCCCACGACGGCAAACCGCGCGCTGTCGCTCAGCGGTGACGATTTCGCCGAATATCTGCTGCAAACGAAGGGCGCTTACGCCTACCTCGGCACGGCAAACCCCAAAAAGCCGCACACCTGCATCTCCAACCACCGCGGCGATTTCGACATCGACGAGGAAACGCTCCCCCTCGGCGCGGCGCTCTACGCGGCATACGCGCTGTCCGTCCTTGATCCGCAGTTTGCCAAATAATTGTTTTTTTCGATGAAATCGCCTTAGTCGTGTGCAAATTTTGATTTTACTTTTTGCGTTATTCTATCTAAAATATAGTCCTCGCCACTGTCAGCACAGCGGCGGGGATTTCTTTAGCAAATTTGGAAAAGAGGTCAATTATGAAAAAGCTGTTTTCTCTGCTGCTTTGCGTCGTGATGGTGCTCTCTCTGGTCGCCTGCGGCTCGAAGACTGATGACGCGCAGACACCCGACGAGCCTCAGGACATCGCTCCCGAGCTCTCCGGCACGATGAAGGTCGTCGCCACCGGCGACGTCTACGGTCCCCTGTTCGACGCGTTCACCGCCGACACCGGCGTGGAGGTCGAATGCCTGTCCATGTCCTCCGGCGAGGTGCTCTCCAAGCTCCGCGCCGAGGGCGGCACCCCGTCCGCTGACCTGTGGTTCGGCGGCGGCATCGACGCGTTCATGAGTGCCAAGGACGACGGCCTGCTTGAGCCCGTCACCTTTGACGCGGCCGCCGAGCTCGGCGACGAGTACAAGGATACCGAGGGTTACTGGTATTCCAAGGGCATCACCATTGTCGGCTTCCTGCTCAACAACTCTCTCATGGAGGAGTTGGGTCTGACCGCTCCCGAGAGCTGGGATGACCTGACCGACAGCCAGTATGCCGGCGAGATCGTCATGTCCAACCCTGCCGTCTCCGGCACCAACTACGCCGTGGTCAACGCGCTGCTGCAGGCCAAGGGCGATCAGGGCTGGGACTACTTCGATGCCCTGAACAACAACATTGCCTACTACGGCAAGCGCGGATCCGACCCGAAGAACAAGGTCTCTTCCGGTGAGTTCGCTGTCGGCATCTCCTACATCGACGCCAGCATCGAGCAGGCCGCCGAGGAGAACGACCTGACCATTGTTTACCCCTCTGACGGGATGCCTTGGGTCCCCGAGGGTGTAGCCGTGTTCAAGAACGCTGAAAACGTCGACGCCGCCAAGTACTTCGTCGAGTGGCTCTTCAGCAGCGACGATCATCTCCGTCAGCTCGCCGAGATCGAGCAGAAGAACGGCATCAAGGTCATCAAGCCCTCCATCGAAGGCATTGAGCTGTCCTATGATCCTACGCTCCTCATGACGGAGGACCTGTCCCTGTTCGGTTCCCAGCGCACCGAGATTCTCGACCGCTTTGAGCCCCTGATGGGCGACAAGGCTGCCGCGGAATAAATGAAATCCGCCGGCGCTATCCAAAAAAATACAGAAAAAAGGGCATCTCACGATGTCCTTTTTCCCCTATGTGAAAACGCGGCCGACAGGCTGATCTTACTTGTCCTGCTCGGGAGCGTGCTGCTGTTCATTCTCTGGCCCATCGCGTGCATCGCGCTGCGGAGCCTGCGCGGCGCGGACGGTGGCGTGAGCTTTGCAATGTTCGGCACTGTTCTGCGCCAATACGGCGAGAGTCTGCGCAACAGCGTATTTGTCGGCGTTTTTACGGCAGTGCTGTCCACTATCCTCTCGCTCTCAGCGGCGCTCGTATGCGCCACGGCGCGCGGGTGGAAGAAGACGCTCTGCATGATCATCATGCTCGTCGCCATGGTGTCGCCGCCGTTCGTCTCGTCGCTCGCCTATATCCAGCTCTACGGGCGGCGCGGGTGGATCACCTACCGCCTGCTGCACCTGAGCCTGAACCCCTACAATCGCTGGGGCGTCATCCTGATGCAGTCGATCTCGTTCGTGCCGCTCAACGCAATGTTTCTCTCCGGCATCCTCGAAAAGCTGGACGAGGGCAGCCTTCGCTCGGCGCGCGACCTCGGCGCATCGGGCGGCGCCATCCTGCGCGATATTGTCCTGCCGCTCATTCGGCCCGCGACGCTCGTGTGCCTGCTGCTCTCGTTCGTCCGCTCGCTCGCGGACTTCGGCACGTCCATCATCATCGGCGGGCGCTTCAGCACGCTGGCCGCAGATATCTATTTGCAAGTCGTTGGATACTCGGACCTTGAAAAGTCCTCGGCAATGAATATGTTCCTGCTCGTCCCGTCGATCATCTTTTTCTTCATCTATCGTGCGCTGATGCGCCGCTCGGACAGGCTGACCGACGCCAGCCGCACTGCTCAGACAGAGCTTGGCCTTTCGCTGCCGCACTGCGGCGCAATGGGCTGGGGCATGATCGCGCTGAGCACCGTTTTCTTCGTAATGATCGTGCTGCAATACGGCTGCGTGTTCCTCTCGGGCTTTTTGAAGAGCACGAAAGGTGTCTGCTCCTTCACGCTGCAATACTGGGACCAGCTCTGGCGCATCGGCTCGTCGACGATGCTGCGAAGCGTTGAATACGCGCTCATCGTCTCCATCGCCGGTACGGTTTTTGCGATGCTTTTCGCCTATTACATGGACCGTCGGCGCATCCTTGGCCGCAGCCTTTTCGACTGCCTGGCGACGCTGCCCTATATGCTGCCGGGCACGTGCTTTGGCATCGGCTACATTCTCGCGTTCAACCACGCGCCGCTCAAGCTGACGGGCACGGCCATTATCGTGCTGGCCAACATGCTCTTCAAGCAGCTGCCGACCTCCACGAAGATCTGCACCGCGTCGCTCGCGCTCCTACCCGAAGTGCAGGAGCGCTCGGCGCGCGACCTTGGCGCGGGACGGCTCGCTGTGCTGCGCGATGTGGTCTTTCCCGCACTGCGGCCCGCGTTCTTGAGCTGCTTTGTCTATAACTTCACGAGCAGCATGACGACGGCGGGCTCCATCATCTTTCTCATCGACGCCAAGCGTCAGCTGGCCGTTTTCAAGCTCTTTGACGCGGTGTATCAGGGCGATTACGCCCTCGCCTCGCTGATCGCGAGCGTCATCACCGTCATTGTCCTTCTTGTCGAAGGCCTCGCCTTCCTCATCACCCGGAAAGGAGAAAATCGCCGTGTATCTCGAACTTGACCGCCTGAGCAAGCAGTTTGACGGCAAATACGCCGTGCATGACCTCTCCCTCGGCCTGGAAGAGGGCGGACTTTTGTGCATCCTCGGCTCGTCGGGCTGCGGCAAGACGACCACGCTCAACATGATCGGCGGCTTTCTCAAGCCCGACGGCGGCAGAGTTCTCCTCTAGCGGCAGGATATCACAGCGCTCCCGCCCGAGCGGCGGCCGGTTTCGACCGTCTTCCAGTCCTACGGCCTGTTCCCGCACATGAGCGTGCTGCAAAACGTGACCTACGGACTCAAATTCCGCGGCTATTCCCGCGCGGAGGCAAAGGAAAAGGGCCGTCGGTACCTGAATCTCGTCGGCCTTGCCGAGCGCGAGAACGCGCGCATCGGCGAGCTCTCGGGCGGCCAGCAGCAGCGCGTGGCACTCGCCCGCGCGCTCATCGTCGAGCCAAAGCTCTGCCTGCTTGACGAGCCGCTCTCGAACCTCGACGCGGCGCTGCGCGTGCGGATGCGCGGGGAGCTCAAGCGCCTGCAGCGCGAGCTCGGCACCACGATGGTCTTCGTCACGCACGATCAGGAGGAGGCGCTCATTCTGGCTGACTCCATCGCCGTGATGAGCGAGGGCGAGCTCTTGCAGCTCGGCTCGGCGGAGGAGGTCTTCCGTCATCCTGCAAACGACTATATCGCGTCATTTCTGGGCCTCAACGACATTGTGTGGAAGGACGACGGCAGCGTACTGAAGGTCATCCGCCACGGAGAAAAGGAGTAAACTTACCATGCTTGTTGATATGCACCTGCACGAATGCACCTACTCGACCGACAGCTTTCTCCACCTGGAGGAGATCGTCTCTATCGCCAGACAAAAGGGGCTGGACGCGATCTGCATCACGGACCACGACAGCATGGGCCTGCGCGAGCGCGCGGAGGCCTATTCCCGCGAGATCGGCTATCCCATCTTCGTCGGCGTGGAATTTTTCTCGCTCTGGGGCGATATCACCGCCTGGGGGATCGACGGCATCCCCGACCAGCGCGTCAGCGCACAGGACTTTATCGACCTGGTGCGCGAAAAGGACGGTTTCTGCGTCTCCTGCCACCCCTTTCGCAGCAACAATCGCGGGCTGCGCGAGCACCTGCGCGATGTGCACGGTCTTGACGGCGTGGAGGTCCTCAACGGCAGCACGCCGCTTGAGGAGAACCGGACGGCACTGCGCTTCTGCCGCGAGCTGGGGCTCAAGGCCATCGGCGCGAGCGACGCGCACGTGCCGGAGCAGGTGGGAAAATACGTGACGTGGCTGCCCGAAACGGTCACAACGCTGCCCGATTTTGTCACCGCGCTGCACACGCTGGAAACGCGTCCCGCCATCTGGACGGGCAGCGGGTACGATGTCGTCACCGGGTTTTGAGATGAATTTTCAGCGGGCTGGGGTATCATGCTCCGGCCCCTTTTTTACATTTCGCTGTGTCATATCCGATATTCATGCAGGAAAGCTGTGGTAATATTTCACAAGAACCCATTCTTCCGTGTAAAAAGATTCTCAAAATTTGGAGAAGTGGAAAATTAGGGATTGACATTTTCCCAGCATGGGAGTATGGTAACGCCAACAATTTCAAACGCCCGATCGCGAGGTCGGGAAGATAGAGGCGCGGCTGACAAAAGTAGCGCGTTCGCACCGGCACAGGAAGCCGGAGCGCGCGAAAGGGGATGCCGCCGAAGTGGAAACGGTTCCTGTGCCGTTTGCCGCTGGTTCGTCGGAGAACATCCGCCGGACTGTCACGTATGTGGAGCGCTATCGAGGTCGGCAAGCTGTTCGTCCCCCCAAAAGGTGATGACCGGTTCGCCGGATTGCAGCACAGTTGCAGCCGTAAATGCTTCACAAAGCATTTACGGCTTTGTTTTTTGTCTGCATCGGGAGTGCGAAAACCCGAAAAAAGCAGGACTCCCCTGTTTTTGAAAAAATCAAACTCATCACGAGAAAGGAAACCACCATCATGAAGCTCAGAACCTTTACCGCCCTCCTGCTGGCGGCCATCATGCTCTTCGCACTCACCGCCTGCGGCAGTCAGGCCGCCGACGATTCCAGCAGCGATCAGCAGCAGGAACAGCAGGACACCACCACAAACGAAAGCAACGAATTCCGCGTCGGCATGGAGTGCGCTTACGCCCCCAACAACTGGCAGGAAAGCGAAGCGACGGACTCGAACGTCCCCGTTGAAAACGTCGCCGGCACGTATGCCGAGGGTTACGACGTGCAGATCGCCAAGGCCATCGCAGAGGGCCTCGGCAAGGAGCTCGTCATCGTCAAGCTCAGCTGGGACGGCCTGATCGACGCGCTCAATCAGGGCCAGATCGACGCCATCATCGCCGGTATGATGGACACCGCCGAGCGCCGCGAATCCATCAACTTCTCCGAGCCCTACCGTGAGACCACCTACGGCCTGATGGTGCTCGCCGATTCCCCGTACTTAAATGCCACCTCCATTCAGGACTTCTCCGGCGCGGCCGTCCTCGGCCAGCAGGGCACGGCGCTTGACGATGTCATCGAGCAGATCGAAGGCGTCGACCACTTAAGCCCCGTCGGCAGCGTGCCCGACATGATCTCCCGCCTGCAGCAGGGCACCTGCGACGCCATCGTCATCAACGTTGAGAACGCGCAGGGCTACCTCGCTTCCAACCCGAACTTCCGCCTGGTCACCTTCGATGAGGGCAGCGGCTTCACGCTGCCGGCCAAGGGCTCCTGCGTGGGTCTGCGCAAGAGCGACAATGAACTCCTTGATCAGATCAACACCATCCTTTCCGGCATCGACGACGACGCCCGCGCCGCCATGTGGCAGGCAGCCGTCGACGGCCAGCCCCAGTAATATCCCTCGCACCGCCGCCGCGTTTTCACGCGGCGGCGGGTACGCGAAGCACTCTAGAGACAACGCGCTTCGCACCATAAAGGAGGAAACACCATGGCAGCACCCACCGCGCCCCGGAAGAACTTCATCACCCGGGATCACCGTTATGTTTATTTAGGTGGAAGTTTCATCGCCCTGCTGGGTCTCGGCATGTTCTACTCCGCCCCCAGCCCGTACAGCTTCATCCCCGCGCAGTCCGTGTTCGGCACGGCGCTCGCGGCGATCTGCTGGTTCTTCCTCGGCGTGAGCGCCATGGCGCTGCTCGTCAAGTGGGCCTATTGGAACAATTACAGCTCCACTATTATGAAGCGCCCCCTCATCGTGCGCGTCAGCCGTTACCTCTCGTATCTCGACGCCGTGGCCTGCGCGCTGCTGGTGCTCGACCGCTTCATTTTAAAGCTCGCCTACATCATCAACGCCGCCATCCATGCCGACAGCAACCCGACCGACACGCTCTCCATGATGGCCTACATGGCGTACAACCAGCGCTCGCTCTTCGCCATCGGCATTTCGTACACGGTGCACCTCGCGCTCTTCGGCACGGCGATCGCGTTCGTGCTGGCGCTTCTCATGGTCTTCCTCCGCATTCAGGAGCCCGACAAACGCGACAACGACTTTGTGAAGTTCCTCAAGATCGTTGCCAACAAATTCTCCCGCTTCTATATCTTCGTCATCCGCGGCACGCCAATGATGGTGCAGTCGCTCATCCTCTACAACGCGGTGTTCGGCCTCTTCAAGCGCACGGGCATGAGCGTTTCGGACATCAACCGCGTCTGGCCGCTCTTTTTAGCAGGCCTTGTCACGATCTCGCTCAACTCGACGGCATATCTTGCCGAGGTGCTGCGCGGCGGCATTCTCGCCGTGGACGCGGGCCAGATGGAGGCCGCGCGCTCGCTCGGCATGACGCACTGGCAGGCCATGCGCAAGGTCGTCTTCCCGCAGGCCATCAAGAACTCGCTTCCCGCCATCGGCAACGAATTCATCATCAACATCAAGGATTCGTCCGTGCTGTGCGTCGTCGGCGTGTCCGACCTGATGTTCATGACCCGCTCGGTCGCCGGTATTTATTATAAAGGTACCGAGTGCTACCTCATCGCCGCCATCGTTTACCTGTTCCTGACGTATCTTTCTTCGCTCCTGCTCAAGGCCATCACGGGAAAGATGACCGCGCCGGACAACACCAAGCGGCACCAGGGCAACCAAACCGTCGATCTGGGGCTTCCCAGCTCGAACTGACAGGAGGGCGCTATGACGAACGATCCCATCATCAAAATCGAACAGCTCGAAAAGTCCTTCGGCGACCTGCACGTGCTCAAGGGCATTGACCTTGAGGTCAACCGCGGAGAGGTCGTGTGCATCATCGGCGCATCCGGCTCTGGCAAATCGACACTGCTGCGCTGCATCAACTTACTGGAAGAGGCCGACTCGGGCCACATCTGGTTCGACGGGCAGGATTTAATGGACTTAAAGGTCAACCTGAACGCCCTGCGCCAGAAGATCGGCATGGTGTTCCAGGGCTTTAACCTCTTCAACAACAAGTCCGTGCTTGACAACTGCACCCTCGCTCCCATGGACGTCAAGCACATCCCCAAGACGCAGGCCGAGGCCACGGCCATCAAGCACTTAACGACCGTTGGCCTCGCCGACTTCATCCACGCCGACTCCCGCCGCCTCTCCGGCGGGCAGAAGCAGCGCGTCGCCATCGCGCGGGCGCTGTGCATGGAGCCGGAGATCATGCTCTTCGATGAACCGACCTCCGCGCTCGACCCCGAGATCGTCGGCGAAGTGCTGGACGTCATGAAAAACCTCGCCCAGCAGGGCATGACAATGGTCGTCGTCACGCACGAGATGGCGTTTGCCAAGGAAGTGAGCGACCGCGTCGTCTTCATGGATCAGGGGGTTATCTTAGAGCAGGGCTCGCCCAAGGAGGTCTTCGGTAACCCCAAGGAGCCGCGCACGCGTGAGTTTCTCAGCCGCTATCTGGAGGATAAAATGGCATGATACAGAAAAAAGTGACCGATTTTTTTGCCCTGGAGGGCAATTATCCCGACTTGGACGGCGAGGGCGCGGCCGCGCGCCTGTCCGCCGCCATCCGGTGCAAGACCATCAACTACTTTGACCACAGCCGGACGGACTACACGGAGTTCGACAAGCTGCACGCGCATATCAAGGCAAGCTACCCCAACATCATGCGCGTGGGCACGTTTGAGCGCATCGGCCACCACGCCGTGCTCATCACCATCCCCGGCAGCGACGCTTCTCTGTGCCCCTGCCTCTACATGTCGCATCAGGACGTCGTTCCCGTTGTTGAGGGCACAGAGCAGGACTGGACGCATCCCGCCTTTTCCGGCGACATCGCGGACGGCTATATCTGTGGCCGCGGCACGCTTGACATCAAAGAGCAGGTCTTCGGCGTGCTGGAGGCCGCGGAATATCTGCTCGCCCGCGGCAAGTCCTTTGCCCGCACGGCGTATCTCGCCTTCGGCGACGACGAGGAGACCATCAACTTAGGCGCGCTCGCCATCGCCGAGCATTTGAAGGCGCAGGGCGTGACGCTCGAATTCGTTCTTGACGAGGGCGGCTGCAAAATTGAGCCCGGCACGGCCTTCGGCGCGCCGGAAACGTCCATTGTCAGCGTGCAGCTGATGGAAAAGGGCTATGCCGATTTGGAGCTCTCCGTCCACAGCATCGGCGGGCATTCGAGCCGCCCCTACGGCGGCACGTCACTTGGGCGTCTCTCCGGTGCGATCGCCGACATCACGCGCGCGCCGTTTGCCGTGCGCCTCAACAGCGCCATGACCGGCGCGTTTGAAACGCTCGCGCCCTATATCACGCAGGAGCCGCTCAAAACGCTCGTGCAGGATGTTGCGGGCAACGCGGACGCCATCGCGGCCTGCTGCATGGGCTCGCCCGACCTCTTCCCGTTTGTCACCACCACCATCGCGCCCACGATGATCCACGGCGGCAGCGCCGCGTGCAATGTGATGCCGCAGGACATGACCGCGGTCATCAACTTCCGCTTGGCGGACGGAGACACGGTCGAGAGCGTCATGGCCCACTGCCGCGAGGCAGTGCAGGATAAGGGCGTCGAGATGCGTTTTTTGCAAGCGAACGACCCCTCCGCCATCGCGCGCCGCGACGGCTACGGCTACCGCACAGTGGTCGAGAGCTTCCAGCGCTACTATCCCGAAGCCGTGTTCATTCCCTCGATGGCCGTGGGCGCGACGGACGCGCACCGCTATGAGGAGATCTGCGACACGTGCCTGCGGTGCAGCCCGTTTATGACCGAGCCCGCGGAGGCCGCCTCCGGCGTGCACGGCACGAACGAGCGTCTTCTCGTCCGCTCGTATTTGCAGGGCATCCGCGTACTCATCGACCTGATGGAGCACGCCAACGTGGAACCGTGAATTTCCTTTCTTTTCAATGAAAAAGCCGGAGCAGCTCAGGCTGCTCCGGCTTTTCTTTCCTGTTCAGTTCTCGCCCATCGTGTAGACCATGTCCCAGAAGCGCAGGTCAAATAGGCAGCAATTTTCGAAGATCTCGCAGAGCCGCTGCGCCTTCTTTTCGTCGATCACTTCGGCGAGCGCGTCGATCCGGTCGATCAAGGCCTGATTCGTCTGCCGGTACTCCTCGGAAACGTAGCCCGCGAACCACGCGCCGTAGTTCTCATCGTGCAGGGCGCTTGGGCAGCGCTCCACCATCTGCTCGGCAATATACGCATAGCTCCACGAGCAGTTCAAAAGCGTCACGAGCCCCGTCAGCACATCCCCCGCCTGCGCCTCGCAGAGCATGTAATGGCTGTAGGCGCTGTTGTCGATGTGCGGGCGCGCATCGGCGATCTCCTTCTCCGTGACGCCGAGGCGCTTCATGTACGGAAGATGCGTGCGGAACGTCTCGTCGATCGTGTTCGCCATCTCCCCGCTCAAAAAGCGGATCTGCTCGAAGTCGTCGGTTTTCTGAAGGATCGCCGCAAAAATTTTCACGTAATCCCGCAGGTACAGATAATCCTGCACCATATAGTAGCGGAACTTTTCCTTCGGCAGCGTGCCGTCCGCCATCTCCGTCACAAACGGATGGGTCAGATACCGCGGCCAGAGCGCCTTTGCCCGCTCGTAGATCCTCTCGGAGAGCTTCACTCTGTTCTCCCCGCTCATTTGTGGGCGATGAGCGCGACGTAGCCGCCGCTCTGATAGCCGGGGACGACGTCCTCCACGCTCTCGTTTGTGTACATAGGGTTCTTCAAGAGCGTCTGGTAGAAGTCAAAATCGTGGAAGCCGAGCGATTTGAGCGCGTCGACCTTTTCCTCGGTCGAGTGCCACACGCCCGCGCAGCACAGCTCGAGCGGATACGGCAGTTTGGGCATGACACCGCGCAGGGACGGGTGGTCGAACGTGCCAACGGCCTTGGCGAGAAGGTACATGAAGCCGAACGCGCTCTCCTTGGGCACATCCAGCGAAATGAACTTGCCGTTCGGCTTGAGCGCCTTTTTGCACACGTCGAACGCGCGCGTCAGGTCCTCCATATAGCTGGAGCTGCCGTTCAAATAGATAATGTCGTAGGCGTTCTCCTCAAGCTCGACCTCCTCGATCGCGCCGAAGGCGATGACGTTGATACCGCGCTTCTGCGCGATCGCGCCCATGTCGCGCGAGGGCTCAACGCCCTCGATGTTCTTGCAGTCGATCATACTCTCGAACAGGCCGCTGCCGCAGCCGACGGAGAGCACGCGCTTCCCCGAAATATCGCCGATTGCCTTTTCAAACAGGCGGAATTCGCTCTGGAACACGTTTTCGTTTTCCATAAACCAGGCGTCGTACTGCGCCGCGTAGCCGTCAAATTTGGGTTTCATCGTCAAGTGATCCTTTCTGTTTTGTCAATTTTCAAGGTCCCGCCCGCCGTTTCCGCTTCCCTATTATCCTGTGCCGCAGGACGCGGGAAAACAGGCCGGGCCTGTGCCTTTTTGATGAATCATACCACAATCAGCTCCCTACCGCAACGGTATGTTCGCGGTAAATATCCATCACCTTTCGCCCGCGTACACGGCAGTTATAGAGTTCGTGTCACCCAATAGATTGAATCGGCAATGAGAAAAAGATGGATTCCGGTTGCAATTCACAGATGGGAGGAATGCATATGGAAGGCTTCATGACAAATGTTCTCAATTTATAAAGGGTACGATAAAGGGCAAATGGCACCTCAGGGCAATAAAAAAACCCTGAAGCCACTGAAGCTTCAAGGTTTTTTCTGGTGCGCGGTACAGGACTCGAACCGGCAAAAAGGTGTTTTAGATTGTCCCTGCCTATGCCAACCGGTACCATAATGTGGGGAAGTCATGCGATTTTATTGCCATCTCATGTTAGGTAATCTTATCTCGTATCAATGCAGAAAGGCTAAAAATAAGGCTGAATTTTAGCTGCCGCACAGGACATGCCTTTTTCGTCAGAAGCCCGCTACCTACTCTTGATCTTAGCGGTGTCATGTCCAAAAATCGAAAACAATTCAAACTCGTAGGAGTGTTCCATATAGTTCAAACGATGAAGGCCATTGATTTTACTCAAGGGAATACTCCTCGCACGATTGTTCTGACAACCTACTATTTCATCATAAAGCAAAAGCTGCTGCCGGACACTAAGAAATAATTCTCTCTAAGGACGGATCTACTTCCCGTCCTATTATCTGAAATGTATATTTTTTATGTTTCGAGCGTCTAACCCTCCTCGCTATAATAATTCCTTATTCTGTGAGTCGAACCCCTTTCGTCCGATTGCCCTCGCACGGCTTTATTGTTGTCTCAGGACTACGCATACTACATCTGACCTTGCAGATGATGTAGTATTGCATAGCCGTACTGCAGAGCAGTTCCATTCGTCCCTTCCCTTATACGCTCAAACACTTACGCTAAATTGTTGCGATTCGTATTGGAGTCCCTCACTGTTGAACACGCCGAGCGTTACGTTTTTTACTGCACCGACGCCGCCGACTGACACCAGCACGATCTGCTCTCTTTCACCCCCCGGCACACAGCGTCTCAAAAGCTCTCCTCTTCCGGATGCGCAAAATCACACTATTTTTACTTGTCAGCCTCGGCATACTTCGTTATAATATGTCAAGAAATCATCTGATGATTTTCGCTTCAAAATGACAAATTGTACGGGGAGGGGTCTATAATGGAATTACATTCTCAGCAGGTGCGCGCACTTGCACCAGAGAGCGATCCGCTGAAGATTGGCATGGGTTGGACGATTGATGATCTGAGCAAACCCCAGATCATGGTGGAGAGCACCTTTGGCGACAGCCATCCCGGCAGCGCGCATCTCGATCAATTTGTAAGACAGGCCGTGCAGGCGGTCAACGAGCACGGCGGCAAAGCCGCCCGCTATTTTGCCACCGATCTGTGCGACGGTATCGCACAGGGACACGACGGCATCAATTACTCCCTCGCCCACCGTGAAGCCATCGTCGATCTGGTGGAGGCGCAGGCGAACGCAAGCGGATTTGACGGCGGCATATTCATCGCAAGCTGCGACAAGGCCGTTCCCGCCATGCTGATGAGCATCGGGCGGCTCAAGAAAATGAGCGCCATCGTCGTCACCGGCGGCGTCATGGAAGCCCATCCCCTGCCAGAGGAATACACCGTGCAGGATCCCGCCTGCGCGATCAACGAGCTCTTGACGCTCGAGCAGATCGGCAAATTCGACGCATGGGAAAAAACCGGCGTCATCTCCGGCCAGCAGCTGCGCTATTATAAGCACAACGCCTGCCCCAGCTGCGGCGCGTGCTCCTTTATGGGCACAGCCTCCACCATGCAGATCATGGCCGAGGCCCTCGGGCTGATGCTGCCTGGCACCGCGCTGATGCCCGCCACCGCCCCGGAGCTGAAAAAGGCCGCTTACGATGCGGGCGTCCAGCTGCTCAAGCTGCTGGAGCAAGGCATCCGCGCGCAGGACATCGTGACCAAAGAAAGCTTTGAAAACGCCGTCATGGTCCATGCCGCGATCTCCGGCTCCACCAACGCGACGATGCACCTGCCCGCCATCGCGCACGAATTCGGCATCGAGATCGATGCTGACACCTTCGACCGGATGCACCGCGGGGCGCACTATCTGCTCAACATCCGTCCCTCCGGCGACTGGCCCGCGCAGTATTTCTACTATGCTGGCGGCGTCCCCCGCGTGATGGAGGAGATCCGCTCCATGCTGCACCTCGACGCAATGACGGTGACCGGGAAAACGCTCGGCGAAAATCTGGACGCGCTGAAAAAGAGCGGCTTTTACGAGCACTGCGACGAGCTGCTGCGCGAAAAAACCGCACATCTGAGCCGCAGGCCGCCGCGCACCGACATCATCCGCACGTTCGAAAACGCCAAGGGCACAGACGGCAGCATTGCCATTCTCAAGGGCAACCTAGCCCCCGAGGGCTGCGTCATCAAGCACACCGCCTGCCCCAAAGAGATGTTTCAGGTCACGCTGCGAGCAAAGCCCTACGACAGCGAGGAAGCGTGCATCGCGGCCGTGCTGCACGGCGACGTCCGCCCCGGCGACGCGGTCTTTATCCGCTATGAGGGTCCGCGCGGCAGCGGGATGCCCGAGATGTTCTATACCGGCGAGGCCATCTGCGCAGACCCGGCGCTCGCTTCCAGCGTAGCTCTCATCACCGACGGGCGCTTTTCCGGCGCAAGCCGCGGCCCGGTCATCGGCCACGTCAGCCCCGAGGCTGCTGTCGGCGGGC
>OICT01000650.1_pt1 | contig 16562 bp, 18 predicted proteins | sample 1581331 | NCBI WGS metagenome assembly OICT01 (sample SAMEA3882544, study PRJEB24775) | human gut metagenome | biome: human-associated habitat; feature: intestine environment; material: feces | place: Netherlands | collected 2009/2010 | reverse complement strand
CGGAACATATCATGCACCGGTTGTATACTTCTTTTGTAGAGGCAGCAAAACAGGACAAGAGTGCACCCCTTATGAAAAATACCCAGCAGGTATATGCAGGGATGACTTATGCGCGCGGTGCCGTAAACGAAGATTATATGGATGTGGACAGTCACCGGGGCTTTTTTGTATAAAATTTCCGTAAAATGTGAACGGTCAGGAGGGAAGCGAATAGTTTCCCTCTATTTTTTTTACACATCCCAGAAGAAATTTATAGCGCATCTGTACCGCTTTTGCCTGATAAATGTAATAGTCGATCAAATCCGGATCAACGACATTTTCAAGATTGGCATAGGTATTTTGCAGTTCTGCGGTTGTCTGTTTCAGATTATCGAGAAGTATTGCATAGCCGTCAGGGGGCTGAGGGGTTGTCTTAAACAATTTCATTGGATCACCTGCTTTCTGAAGTCTCTCTTTTACAAGTATAAGCAAAAATGGAAAAGTTATACAAAAAATTTGTAAAAAACTGCTTGACAAATAAAATTGGCATTGTTATAATTCGATTCACAACAAAGGGGTGATGCAAATTGATTTCGATGCAGGGGGCATCGGTTCTGACACTGTATGCAATCCTAATTGTGGCAGTCGTTCAGGATATTACCAGCATGAGGATTAGTAACCGGCTGATTATCATGGGTTTATTTTTATCGATGGCATTCGGTATAGTTTTGGGTGGAATGCCGCGAATCATTCAAGTTCTTTTGAATATTTCTATTCCGGTTATCATGTTATATCTTTTTTATCTCATAGGTGTGTTGGGCGCCGGAGATATCAAACTTTTTTCCGTTATCGGTGGATTTACAAATTTAAAAACATTGACAGACTGTGTGCTGGCAGCATTTGTGGCAGGAGCAGTAATAGCCGTGCTCAAGATGTTGTATATGCGTAATCTTGGAATCAGCCTTTTTAAAGCACAGGTTTTTTTAAGGGAACTGTTTTCGGGGAAATTCTCCTCTTATCGAAATGGCTGGGTTCAGGAGCAGAATCTGATGCATTTTTCTGTTGCGGTTTTACTGGGAATGTTATATGCGCATCGGACAGTATGGCTGTCACTGTTTTGAAAAGAAAGGAGGAGCTATGAGGAGAGCTCGATTGGGACTCTGTATTGGAGACCGGGAGTATGGTGACCGTTTTACCAGCTGCCTGATGAATCATTATCGGGATCAGCTTGAGCTGCACATGTTTTCCAAGAAGGAGGCACTTCAGGAGAACTGGAAAACCCTGGATGCAATTGTTTTGTCGGATGATTTGGCTGGGGAAAACAGGATAGAATGTGAAATTCCACAAATTTATCTGTTTGATGGAAATGAAAATGTGGATAAAGAGGTGGAAAAAGGGGTGGTGTTTGTGGATAAGTATCAGGAAGTGAATAAAATCGTCGATGAGATTTTAAAACAGATTGGGGAGGAAATAAAAAATGCCAGTGGGGGTGTGAAGCAAAAATTACAGGTTCTTGCAGTATATTCGCTGGCAGAAAATGAAATGCAGCTTCCGTTTGCGGTCACGCTGTCCTCCATTCTGAGTGAAAACGAAAAAGTTCTGCTTCTGGATTTGCAGGAAAACAGTGGATTGTCGCAGCTGATGGGGGAATTTTATTCGTCCGGGATGGAAGAACTTCTGGTGATGGCAGAAAGCGGAAAATACTCAAAGAGCAGGATGGTTTCCTGCATCGGTCATCTGGACAGGACAGATGTTGTGTATCCTCTGGGAAATACCGAGTGTCTGTGTGAAGTGAAAAATCTGACGTATCAGAAATTGTTTCAGATTTTAGCGCAGGAAATGAATTATACAACCATCGTTTTAAATCTGGGGTCACGGTTTATGGGATTTTTTGAATTGCTGGGGAGCTGCCAGAAAATTTTCCTGATGAAAAGCAGAGGAGGGCTTGGACAGTGGAGAGAGAAAGAATTTTTGACAGAAATTCAAAAACGCGGAGAAGAACGGTTATCCGAGAATCTGCGGGAGATACAGCTTCCACCTGTGGCATCCCCTGTGGTATCCTGCGAGCGGCTCGTCGAGCAATGGAAATGGAACGAATTTGGAGACAGTATCCGGAGGATGATGCCGGTTGGATGAGTATGTAGGATGTATCCGGCAACGTGTATTGGAACGCATGGATCTTTCGCGGGAGATGTCGGATGAAGAAATTGAAAATCTGATTGGGGAAGAGGCATCCCGGCTGATGCAGGAGGAACTCATTTCCATTCGGGAGCGTCTGATGCTGGAAGCAAGAGTATTTAATTCACTCAGAAAACTGGATGCTTTGCAGGAACTTCTGGATGATCCGGAAATTTCCGAGATCATGGTAAATGGACCGAAACATATTTTTTACGAAAAGGCAGGAAGGGTTCATGCATGGAATCAGGCATTTGCCAGCGAAGAAAAAATGCAGGATGTGATACAGCAGATCGTTGGAAGACATAACCGGGTGGTTAATTTATCGAATCCAATCGTAGATACAAGACTTGCAGATGGCTCCCGTGTAAATATTGTCCTGGCACCGGTTTCTCTGGATGGTTCTACAATCACAATCCGGAAATTTCCAGAGAAACCGCAGGATATGCAGACCCTTATTCAAAAAGGGGCACTTCCGGAAGATGCAGCAGAGTTTTTAAAGATGCTGGTAAGGGCAAAATACAACCTGTTGATTTCGGGAGGGACAAGCTCCGGGAAAACGACATTTTTAAATGCTTTATCACAGTACATTCCGGAGGATGAGAGAGTTATAACGATTGAGGATTCCGCGGAACTTCAAATACAGGGAATCAAAAATCTGGTACGTTTAGAAACACGGAATGCAAATATGGAGGGCGTCCAGCCGGTAACAATCCGGGATCTGATCCGCACGGCATTGCGTATGCGTCCGGACAGAATACTCGTTGGGGAGTGCCGTGGAGCGGAGGCATTTGATATGCTTCAGGCATTGAACACCGGGCATGATGGCGGATTATCCACCGCCCATGGAAATTCAAGCAGAGATATTCTCTCCCGTCTGGAAATGATGGTACTGATGGGAATGGAACTGCCGATTGCTGCAATCAGACAACAGATTGCATCGGGGATAGACCTGATCATTCATCTGGGAAGATTACCGGATAAAAGCCGCAGAGTATTGGAAATTACAGAGGTATGTGGAGTGGAAAATGGCGAGATTCAGATTTCTCCGATTTATCAGCTGGAAGGAACCGAGGGCAGCTGGAAGTGGAAGCACTGTGGCATATTAAAGAATCGTAAAAAACTGGAGATGGCAGGACTTGCCCGGGAGAAGGGAGAGATAGAGGATGGATTATCGTGTGTATCATCTGAGCCGGAAGGAAGTTTGTAAAAGCATTACTTTGGCGGGGCTGCTGACAGCGGTAGTTGCGTATTTATTTTATGCCAGCTGGCTGGGGATAGTATTTTTCCCTGTTTTTATCTGGTTTTTCATGAAGCGTCAGAAAAAAGCAGGGGAAGAGCAGATGCAATTACAGCTTGCGAAGGAATTTGTGGATACTCTCCGGAGTATCAGTGCGGCTTTACTTGCTGGTTTCTCTATAGAAAATGCGTGGAAAGAGGCAGAAAAAGAAATACTCGCATTATATGGGAAAAGGTCCTATATGTATCAGGAGGTAAAGGAGATGAATTGTTCCATCAGCCTCAATCAACCATTGGAGCTGCTGCTGGGAGATTTCTCAACCCGAAGTGGAAATATGGATATTGCAAGTTTTTCCGAAGTTTTTTCATTTGCAAAACGCAGCGGTGGAAATTTTGTGACAATTATCGATGCAACATCCCGGCACATGCGGGTGCGCCATGAAACAGAGAGGGAGATTCAGGTACAGATTGCTTCTAGAAAGATGGAACAGAAAGTAATGAATGTGATACCGTTGTTCATTTTGTTATATCTGAAGGTGACATCCATGGATTTCCTGAATGTTTTATATGGAAATGTGGCAGGGGCATTGTTTATGACAGTATGCCTTGCAGCTTATGGTGGGGCGATTGTACTGGCAGAGAAAATAATGACAATACATATGTAGAGGGGGAAGTGTGAGAAGGAAAAAAATAATAGAAGCAGCGGTTGTTTGTATTCTGTTATTGCTGCTTGGGGCATATATGGAATTTTCCGATCGCAGTATGGACGATAAAAACAGAATTATCCGGGGCAGTCCGGGCAGTGGGCGGCAGGAAGTGGAACTTACGCTGAATGCAGGGGAGAAACTGAAAAATTATGACTATCAGGTAAGCGTTCCTGCACAATGTATTGATGAAAAGACAGCACAATCCTATTTTTCCCGGGCAGAAAAGGAAATAGACGAAACCTTTTTCCCAGAGGGAGAAGAGGCTGCACATGTAACAGAGCAGGTGCATATGAAGCCAAGCTATGTGAAAGGATTGGTAAAAGCCGACTGGACATTGGATCAATACAATGCAGTGGACGTGGATGGAACGATCCGGGAGGATCAATTAGATCCCCAGGGAGAACTTGTACAGGCGAGTGTGGCACTTACCTGTGAAAAGTACCGGGAGGAATATACGTTTTCTTTTCAAGTATACCCGAAAGTGATGTCGCAACAGGAAAAGGTCATTCATGAAATTGCAGCTGAAGTAGAGCAGCAGAGTACGCAGGAAGGGGAGAGATATCTGACGCTGCCGGATCAGGCGGCAGGGGTGAAGCTGCAATGGAAAGAAAAAAAACAGCATCTGGTATGGAAAATTTTGTTTTTTGAGGTACTGGTTCTGTTCCTGATGGCGGGAATTGTTCTGGAGAGGAAACGTACTGCGGATCATATAAAAAAAGAGCAGATGAAACTGGATTATGCGGAAGTTGTGAGTAAACTTCTGATTTTACTGGGAGCAGGCATGTCATTAAAACAGGCATGGAATAGAATTTCCGCTCAATATTCTGATAAAAGGCAGAAAAAACAAATAAAAGAACGGTATATCTATGAAGAAATGATAATAACGAATCACGAAATCCTGGACGGGGAAAGTGAACGTCTTGCATACCAGAAATTTGGAGAAAGAGTGGATATGGGAGAGTATCAGAGACTCATTCGGATTCTTTTACAGAATTTACAGACCGGAAGCAGGGGATTATGTAAACTTTTGGAACAGGAATCGGAGAATGCACTGGAAGAAAGGAAAGCACTGGCCTGTAAATTGGGAGAAGAGGCAGGAACGAAAATGCTGTTGCCGCTTATGATGATGCTTGGCATCGTGATTGCCATCATTATGATTCCGGCAATGCTGTCATTTCAAGTATAAGGAGGAAAAATTATGTTAGGATTTAAAAACTTTTTGATGGAAGAAGATGGGGTAGGAGTTGTAGAAATGGTGTTGATTGTTGTGGTATTGATAGGAATTGTTGTGTTGTTCAAGAAAAAACTGACAACATTGGTTTCGGATATTTTTACCACAATTAAAGAGCGTGCAGGAGAGGTATAGTGAGAAAAAAGGCGAGTATTACTGTGTTTGCAGCCCTTTCACTGATGCTGGTGGCGCAGCTTCTTTTCACACTTTTAGAAGCAGCGAGACATTATGAACTTCAGAAAGTATTGTATATGAATACGGATACGGTTTTGGAATCCGTTTTTGCCGATTATTGCAGTCCTTTGTGGGAAACATACAAAATTCTTGGAGTACGGGTGGATGATACAGAAGGTAAATTATGTTTTAATAACCGGGAAGCACAGTTGCGTGGCCTTACATCGGATCATCTTGGAAGCAAAGAACAAAAAACTTTGCTTTCCGGGATGAGTCTGTTGACCGCAGAGATGACAGATGCAAGGTATGATCCCTATCGATTGCTGACAGATCAGAATGGTGTCGTATTTCAGAAGGCTGTATGTACTTATATGAAAAAGAATATTGCATATGAGATGGCAAAGTCCGTCTACAATCATTATGAAGCAGTAAAAGAAGTAAAAAAGGACTATAAAAATCCGGATGAGGGTATTGCAGATGCAATGGATGCACTGAAGCATCCGGAAAAATATGAAACGGAGGGGGCAGGTAATTCATCATCCCGGCAGTTAAAGGGGGAAGCGCGTCAGGGGGATAAAACAAAGAAAGAGGATTCTGGGGAAAAGGCAACGCCAACAGAGAATCCTTTAGAAACGGTGACAGAAGTAAAAAAAGAAGGGGTACTATCCCTTGTTTTGCCGGAAAATACAAAGGTATCCGGAAAATCAATTATTATGGAAGAAACTGTTTCACACAGAAGTCTGGAAAAAGGTACGATGGATTCTTATGTGGGAACAGACTGGTATCAAAAAGTATTGTTTTATCAGTATCTGGTGAATTATCTTGGAAACTATGTGGAAAAAAAGCAGGATCGCGTATTGGAATATGAGCTGGAGTATGTTCTGGGCGGAAAAAGAAATGACGCGGATAATTTAAAAATTGTGGTTTCGGAGCTGCTGGCAATGAGAGAACCGTTAAATATGGCGTCATTAACCGCATCTTCCCAGCGACAATCAGAGGCAATGGCACTTGCGGTCACGTTGGCGGGAGTATCCGCAAATCCGGCCGTAATCGAAGCTGTAAAATACGGAATCTTAGTAGCGTGGGCATTTGCAGAAAGTGTGTTAGATGTAAGGACACTATTGTCCGGTGGGAAAATTACAATGATAAAAAGTGATGCGGACTGGACTTCAAATGTACATATGATTCCGGAACTTTTGTCGGGCTGGTCTGTGGCGAAAGATTGTTCTCAGGGATTGGATTATGGACAATATGCTGCCATTTTGCTTTTGTTTCATAAGGGAAATACCCTTGCAATGCGCACCATGGATGTGGAGGAAGCGTATGTACAGACACAGGAAGGGTACGAAAATTTTCAGATGGACCACGTTTTGTGTGAAACTGAGCTTACTGCCACCTATGAATTCCAACCGGTATTTCTTGGCTTTGTATCCATCCTTGAAAATTTCTCAAATGGATTCCGGATTCAAAATCATTCCGGATATAGTTATTTTCATGGGAAGGAGGGGATGTAAGGATGTCTTTTGGACAGTGGAAACCAACAATTACCCTCAAATATCAACCTTTTCCGAAGCAGGCATGTATTCATAAGATAATAAACGAACCAATAGATTCGAATCCGCAAGACGATATCTATAACCTGGGAGAACATCCTTGCCAAAAGGCATCCTTATGTTCCTTTTTTAAGGGATCGTATACGCTGGAAGCAGCCGTGATTATTCCTGTAGCAGCCGTGTTTTTCCTTACGCTCTTATTTTTCTTTCGGGTATTGCAGATTCAGACAGAAGTTCAGGAGGCGTTGAATTATGCAAGCAGAAAAACAGCATGTGAAGCATCTGCGGTTTCATCGCAAACGGGGCTTCTGGTATCTGCGGAAGCGTATTTTAGAAAGGAGCTGGGAACGTACAGCCTGCCGGAAAAATATATTCGCGGTGGAAAACATGCGATTACGATGGCAAAATCCGATCTGTCAGGAAATTATATTAATTTGCAGGTTAATTATTACATTAAAATTCCAATTAGCTTTTTTGAGGTAAAGGGTGTTGGTATCTGTCAGAAAAGTAAGAGCCATAAGTGGATTGGCGACCGTACAGATGGAAAGCAGAGTGATTATGTGTATGTTACAAAACATGGAACTGTTTATCACAGGAGCAGAAAGTGCCATTATCTGGATTTGAGTATTAAAAGTACGGATTATGCACAGATCAGCAGTATGAGAAACAAAAATGAACATAAGTACAGCGCATGTTCCGGGTGCGTGGCAAAAAATCATGTTGCCGGAAAGGTGTATGTGACGGATTATGGAACCTGTTATCATAGTGATCTTGCCTGCAGTGGGCTAAAAAGAACTATTTATCTGATCCTTTTGGAAGAGACGGGAGGAAAAAGAGCCTGTGGTAAATGTGGTGCGAATACGGAGGTGAGGTAAAATCATGCAGAATAACTATGAAATGATCAGAATGTGCATATTGACGTTTGGATTGGCAGGACTCTCCTGGGAAGATATGAGAAAACAGCAACTTCATGGCTGGGCAATTTTGCTTCTGGGAATATCAGGCATGACCATATCACTGCTGGGGGGCTGTTGGAAAAATCAGGTAAGGTTTTTGGGATTATTGCCGGGGATATTTATGCTTATACTGGCCTGGAGTACAAGGGAAAGTATTGGGTATGGAGACGGTCTGGTAATTTTAGGTATGGGATGTTTTTATGCACTGGGTGAAATAATGGGAATTGTCATGATTGCCATTACCATTGCGGGAATTACGGCTCTTGGTTTGCTGGTATTCGGGCATAAAAACAGAAAATCCGAGTTTCCGTTTGTGCCGTTTCTGCTAGGGGCACATTTGGTCATGTGGGGAATACAGAGATAAAAGGAGAAAATATGAAATGGAGAGGAAGTTATACCGTAGAAGCGGCTGTGATTATACCGGTTCTGATATGGACGATGGCAGCAGCTATGTGTACAGGAATTGATTTGTTGCATGAAGTACGTGAGGAGCATGAAGAAAAACAGATAGAAGATATGTGGGCAGTAGATTCCTTTTATCAGTATCAGACGTTAAAAGAGGTGAAAAAATGATCAATCGGGAAATAGTATATGAAAGAAATCTTACGGGAAGTTTTATGAAAATTGCAGCAGGAATCCATGCGGGGCTGGATGAAAAGCTGATGTTGCGGAGAAAATTGCCGGGACTTCTTGCAGTGGAAAAGGCATATATGGATGGGGAGGGACAGTACTGGTATAACATATCTGGCAAACAGTCGCTTGATATGTATTGCAGGGTAAAAGAAGTAGATATTTCTTTCATTGAAAAACTGATTATGAGCATTTGCAGTGAGATGGAGATTCTGGAATGGAATCTGATTCAGACCAATTGCCTGATGCTGGATCCCGAGTTAATATTTATTACCAACAGCAACCAGGAAATTATTTTTACCGTATATCCGGGTGGGAGTGGAACCATTGAGACAGAATTTCAGCAGTTAATGGAATTTCTGCTTACAAAAGTGGATCATAAAGACACACGGGCGGTAAAAGCAGCATATGGAATTTATGAGAAGACGCTTCTGGATGGTTATTCTATTACAGATATCCGGGATGAAATTGTAAGAACCAGACAAAATGAGGGGAAAAAGGCGGCTGTGGAGGAATCCGGGGGAAATGGAATGGAAAAAGTTTGGAGAGAGGAAAACAATCAACCCGTAGTTCCTGAAACAAAATATGAAGATCATCCAGACAAAAAAAGAAAAGATGAAACTGTAAAAAGAGCCAACAGAAAGAAAAAGGGGGAAAAGAAAAAGGAGGGAAAGAAAAAGGAGCAGAAGGAGTGGATCAGAAAATTAAAAAAGCTACTGATAGAAATAGGTCTTCTGGAAGAGGAAGAAACCGAAAAACAGGTATATGAATCTTATCATGGAAGTAGGGAATGCCTGCAGGATACCAGAAAACTTTCGAAGTCTGCGGTTGTATATCCGGAGAAAGTAATAAAAACGGTGGCACAACCCGAATATCGGCCAACGGTATGCCTGAACAGCATGACAGGGAAAGTCAGGGGAATGTTGTTGTATCAGGGAGCTGAATCTTACGAGGATATCTGTGTTACAAAGAAAATGACAAGAATCGGGTACGGTCCCGATGCGGACATACAAATACAGGCAGATACGATCAGTCAGCTGCATGCGCGGATTGATCATGATGGAGAGATCTATTATATTGAAGATTTAAATTCGACAAATGGTACGTTTGTGAATGATGAGCCGCTGGCTTACAAAGAGAGAAGAAAATTAAACAGTAATGACATGATCCGTTTCGCGGATGTCCGATATCGTTTTTGCTAACTGCCTTGTCTTTCCAAATGGAAGTGAGTATACTGATAGCATGTGAAAAAATCAGGAGGGAAAAGTATGCCACAAAAAAAGAAACTTCCATTTGTAACCGTGGGATTTGTCGCTGTGAATGTTCTTGTTTATGTGATTCTGGAAATCCTTGGAAATACAGAAAATTCGGAGTTTATGGTAAGAATGGGGGCGGTCTGGCCGCCATATGTGAAGCAGGGAGAATACTGGAGACTGTTTACAGCTACTTTTATGCATTTTGGATTTGAACATATTTTGAATAATATGCTGGTACTGATCTGTGCCGGTCCGATTCTGGAGAAGGCGATGGGGCATATCAAATACCTGTGTCTGTATCTGATCGCCGGTGTGGGAGGAAGTACACTGTCCTATGTGCAAATGATCGCATGGGGAAAGTATGATGTATCGGCAGGGGCATCCGGTGCTATTTTCGGTATTATCGGGGCATTGCTGTGGATTGTGATGATACATAAAGGAAGATATGAATCTCTTACGGGCAAAGGGCTGCTTTTTATGATTGTGATCAGCCTGTATTATGGAATTACCAGTGTGGATGTGGACAACTGGGCACACATCGGTGGCCTTGCAATGGGATTTGTTCTTGCAATTATTTTATACCGGAAACCTCGTAAAGCAGTTGATTTATCGGGGGAAAATCCCTATACTAATTAGTATCAAAGCAAGGAGAGTATACCGATGAAAATCAACGTGTATTATGGAGGCCGGGGACTTTTGGATGACCCGACACTGTATGTATTAAAAAAGATGGAAGATGTTTTACGGGAACTTCGGGTAAACATCGAACGATTCAATATATATGAGCATAAGAATGAAATTGCAACCCTTCCGCTGACGTTCAAAGAGGCAGACGGAATTATTCTTGCCACAACGATTGAGTGGCTGGGAATCGGTGGTTATATGCAGCAGTTTCTGGATGCCTGCTGGTTATATGGTGATAAGGAAAAAATCAGCCATACCTATATGCAGCCGATTGTTATGTCTACAACCTATGGGGAGCGTGAGGGAGAACTGACTCTGATGAATGCATGGGAGATTCTGGGTGGATTACCATGTGCAGGGTTATGCGGATATGTAGAGGATCTGGTGGAATTCAAGCAGAATAAAGATTATACGCTGATCATTGAAAAGAAAGCGGAAAACCTGTACCGGACCATTTCCCAGAAGATCAAAAATCTTCCGACCAGTAATCAGGCAGTAAAGCAGAGTGTTCTGCGGACGCAGCAGCTGAATCTGACACCACAGGAGAGCGAGCAGCTCTCGAAGTATGTATCGGATGATACTTATGTGAAGCAGCAGAAAGAGGATATTGAGGAATTGGCATCGATGTTCAAAGATATGCTTGGAAAACCGGATGATGATATGGATACACCGTTTGTGAAGGAACTGGAAAGTCATTTTGTATCTACTGAGGATTTTGTTGCCAGCTATTCCTTTATTATCGAAGGAATCAAAAAGCCATTGTATGTGGCAATTCAAAACGGAGAATTGGAGATTCATTACGGACAGGAAGAAAAGATTGACGTGGTTGCAAAATTAAGCAGAGATGTTCTGCAGTCAATCATTGACGGACGGATGACATTCCAGAGAGCGTTTATGACGGGTGAGATGACAGCGAAAGGAAATTTTAAAACGCTTCGTATGCTCGATCAGATATTTGTATTTTAGGAGGCAAAAAAATGAAAGACGACAATTGTATTTTTTGTAAACTGGCAAACGGAGATATTCCGACCAATACGATCTATGAAGATGCGGATTTCCGTGTGATTCTGGATGCAAGTCCTGCAGCAAAGGGCCATGCGCTGATTCTGCCGAAACAGCACTATGCAAATATGTTTGAGATGGATGATGAAGTACTCGCAAAGGCTGCAAAGCTTGCAAAGAAAGTTATTACACACGAAAAAGAAGTGTTGGGATGTGACGGTTACAATGTGCTTCAGAATAACGGAGAAGCAGCAGGACAGACCGTATTTCATTTCCATATGCATCTGATTCCGCGTAAAGCAGGAGATCAGGCAGTTCCTGAGTGGGAGCATTTATCTCTTTCCGATGATGAGATGAAAGAAATCTGTGATAAGATGAAGATGTAAAAAATCTGTATCTCTATATACAAAAACATGCATATCGCTGGAAAAACGTACAGCAGATATGCATGTTTTTTGTTTTGGCGTGTGAATTATTTAGAAACACTTTCAATCAGTTTTAATATTGTTCCGATGGAATCCATCTGACCGCTCTCTGACATGGTACGGATGTATTTTTCGCGGTCGGCATATACTTCGCGTACTGCATCAAGTAATGTCTGATCGGTCAGTTTTTCTTCTTCAATTACATAAGAAAATCCCTGCTTTGCAAAAGATTTCGCATTTAAAATCTGGTCACCACGGCTGGCAGCGGCAGAAAGCGGAATTAGGATGTTTGGCTTGTGTAATGCGAGAAGCTCACAGATGGAATTTGCACCTGCGCGGGAAATTGCAAGATCTGCCAGGGCAAACATGTCTGTCAGTTCTGCACTTGCATATTCAAACTGCGCATAGCCAATCACGCCTTTTAATTTCTCATCGAGATTTCCTTTTCCGCAAAGATGAATGATATAAAACTGCTCTAACAGTTCCGGAAGCACTTTCCGTACCGCTTCATTGATTACCTTGGAACCTGAACTTCCGCCGACGATCAGGAGTACCGGTTTGCTGTGATCTGGAAAACCGCAGTAGTGAAGGGATTTTTCGGCATCTCCGTGGAACAGTTCCCGGCGGATCGGTGAACCGGTAAGAACTGCTTTTTCCGCTGGAAGGTATTTCATGGTCTCCGGGAAATTACAGCATACTTTTTTTGCACCGCGGATTGCGATTTTGTTTGCAAGTCCCGGTGTGATATCGGATTCGTGGATAATTGCCGGAATATGGCAGTGCTTTGCGGCAAGGACAACCGGAACAGACACAAATCCACCTTTGGAAAAGACAACGTCCGGTTTGAGTTTGCGCAGGATGGAGATTGCCTGCCCATATCCTTTTAATACTTTAAAAGGATCGGAAAAGTTTTTCCAATCAAAATAGCGGCGAAGTTTTCCAGAAGAAATTCCGATATAAGGGATTTTTTGTGCTTCGATAAGTTCTTTTTCCATTCCGTTGTAGGAACCGATATATGTAATTTCATAACCGGCTTCCTGAAGTGCCGGCATAAGGGCAATGTTTGGAGTAACATGTCCGGCAGTTCCGCCACCGGTCATAACAATTTTTTTTGATTTAGCCATTCGATATTTCCTATTTTCTTTACTTAAGTCAACTCTATATGATCCATATAGAAATGTCAAGCAACATGAGCAGTAACGACATATGTCGAAACTTGCGACCGAAAGGATATTCCGGTGATGACGTTCTTTCATTATAATAAGATTTATACAGTAAGAAATGATTTTATATAATATGAAAGGATGGGAGCAGATATGACAATACTGATGTGGATCAGCAGGTGGCAAAATGAAATGGAGTTAATGATTATGGGGTTGCAGATCATACTTTTTTTATTTTTAACAATTGGGGTGTTTTGTATTGTGCGGCAACAGAAAAAAGCAAACCGGTGCAGAAGACGCCTGGAATTGTACTTAAAAAAACACATGGACAAGCCGAAAAAGAAAGAAGAAAAAAGTGTATCACCGGAGAACGTGCAAAATAAAAATTTACATGAGGATGAGGAAGAAAACCGCATAATTTCAACTGTTTTGCAGGAAATTTTCCCATAGTGGAATGTTTTTTATCAAAAACAATACATAAATTGACACAGGAATATAAAATATGTAACATTTTCAAAACCAGCATGGGTGTGCAGTGAAAACGCACACCCATTTTTTAAACGGAATATGAGCAAAAGTGGAGACCACCACCCATTTTTATACTAAAATTTGACAAATGGAAATTCCTGTGCTACAATAAGCCACGTAACAAACTTGTAACAAATGAAATAAAGTGTTTAAAAACGCAACATAAGTGTAATACTTATTGCATAAAATGTTACGAATCCACGGGTAAAAGGTGGATGAAACAAACTACGGAGGTTCATCAATGAAAGCAAGCAAAAAGGTGATGGAAAGTGTAATCGTGTCTGGACTGGCACTCACACTTGCGGTCACTGCAGTTACCGGTAATGGAGTGAATATTGCAGCAAAGGATGCAGCAGACACACAGTTTGTCAATAACGGGATTGCCGGAGTGGCATCTGCCATGAATGAATATGAACTGGAGTCAGCAGACTATCTGGACAGATATATTTCTGTTGAAAAGACAAATGCGGCTTTGGTTGCGGCAACAGCAGATGGAACGGTTATATCCGGAAATGATACAAGTGAAGAAACCACGGAAAAGGAAACTGTTTCCGAAGAGGAACAGGAGTGGCAGAATAAGCTGATGGCGAAGGTGGATGATTTTCTTTACGTCCGCGAAAAGGCAGATTCTGATTCCGAAATTGTCGGAAAGATGTACAAAGGGGATCGCGCAGTTGTGAAAGAAGCAGGCGATACCTGGACAAAGATTGAGTCCGGCAATGTAACAGGATATGTAAAGAATGAGTATTGTGTGACAGGAACAGATGCATTAAATTATGCAAAGAAGCACTGTGATACGGTTGCGAAGGTTTCCATTGACGGTCTTCGTATTCGTAAAGCACCCGACACAGATGCGGAGGTAGTGAAAACCGTTGCATCGGGTGAGCACATGGATGTGAATACAAAAGCCGAAGAAACAGACGGATGGATTGCCGTCAAAGTTGGTTCAGATACCTGTTATGTGAGTGACGATTATGTGACCGTCACACTGGATACAGGTAAAGCAGTTACCATTGAGGAAGAACAGGCAGCAATCAAGGCTGCCGAAGAGAAAAAGGCAGCGGAAGAAGCAAAGAAGAATGCTTTTGTTTCTGCTGAAAAGAAATCATCGTCCGGTCAGTCGGCATCTTCCCAGACAACACAGAATGCGTCGATTGCCGCAAGTGCAGATGAAGAGACACTTCTGGCAGCACTTGTACAGTGTGAGGCCGGGGGAACCAGCGTACAGTGTATGACAGCGGTTGGAGCGGTTGTTGTTAATCGTGTGAGAAGCGGCGGATTTGCAAATTCTATCTACGGAGTTATCTATCAGAGAGGTCAGTTTGGACCGGCATCTTCCGGCAGGCTTGAAGCAAGACTTGCCAGCGGTGTCAGCGCAAGTGCCAGACAGGCAGCGAGAGCCGCATTAAACGGCAGTGATCCGACAGGTGGGGCAAAATACTTCAAACTGGCATCCAGCGGTCATGCGGGAACGGTTGTAGGACCGATTGTATTTTATTAAACTTAATAATCCAGGAGCTTTGTCGAAAGGCAGGGCTCCTTTTTTGATCGGTCAATTTTCCATACCATTGTTGTAAAATTCCGGCAAATGGAGTAAAATGTTTTAAACGTACACTTAAGGAGGAAGAGCAATGACATTAAAGGGACGTAATTTGTTAAAAATGATGGATTTTACACCGGAGGAGATCTTGTATCTTGTGGATCTGTCCGCAGAGCTGAAAGAGAAGAAACATCAGGGAATCATGCATGACAGTCTGGTTGGAAAAAATATTGCACTGATTTTCGAGAAGACAAGTACAAGAACCCGATGCTCTTTCGAGGTAGCTGCACATGATCTGGGTATGCATGTGACATATCTTGATCCGAGCGGTTCCCAGATTGGAAAAAAGGAAAGTATTCCGGATACGGCCCGTGTTCTTGGACGTATGTTTGATGGAATCGAATATCGCGGATTCGGACAGGAGATTGTGGAAGAACTAGCAAAATATGCAGGGGTTCCGGTGTGGAACGGACTGACCAATGAATCCCATCCGACACAGATGATTGCCGATATGCTTACCATCAAGGAGCATCTTGGAAAACTTAAGGGTGTGAAGTTTGTATACATGGGTGACGCCCGCTACAATATGGGCAATTCCCTGATGGTGACCTGCGCAAAGCTCGGTATGGATTTTGTCGCATGTACTTCCAGGAAATATTTCCCGAACGAGGAGCTGGTTGATTACTGCAAAAAAGTAGCAGCCGAGACCGGAGCATCGATCACGCTGACCGAAGATGTGGCAGAGGGCACGAAGGACGCGGACGTTATTTACACGGATGTCTGGGTATCGATGGGCGAGCCGGACGAAGTCTGGGCAGAGCGCCTACAGGATCTGATGCCGTATCAGGTCAACAAGGCAGCCATGGCAAATGCCAAGCCGACGGCGATCTTCATGCACTGCCTGCCGGCGTATCACGACAAAAAGACCACCGTCGGCAGCGAGATGTGCACGCGCTTCGGGCGCGAGGCCATGGAGGTCACGGACGACGTGTTTGAAAGCGCGCAGTCGGTCGTGTTTCAGGAGGCCGAAAACCGCATGCACACCATCAAAGCCGTCATGGCCGCCACCCTGGCATAACCAAAATCCCGCCTTCCCCGCAGGGGAAGGCGGTTCGCATCTTAAAAGCCTTCCCCGCAAAAAGGTGCAGCCTGACAAACTCAGACTGCACCTTCTATTGATGGCAGATATTCTACGGCAACTAGCTGCAAATTTGGAACCCCCGTATCAGGCGGCGCGTACCAAGATGCCCGTGAGGTGACTTCCGAGTGGAACGATACCTGAAACATTGATTCCTGCCTGAATTCATAGGCAGAGTGCAC
>OICT01000644.1_pt1 | contig 16617 bp, 17 predicted proteins | sample 1581331 | NCBI WGS metagenome assembly OICT01 (sample SAMEA3882544, study PRJEB24775) | human gut metagenome | biome: human-associated habitat; feature: intestine environment; material: feces | place: Netherlands | collected 2009/2010 | reverse complement strand
TCGATCTCAATCACATTCATGGAGTTGCCCGCTGCAATCGCCTTGCAGGCCGGGCACTCTCCACACGGGCTGCCGTCTACAGGATGCTCACAGTTGACCGCCTTTGCAAATATCTTTGCGATGGTCGTCTTACCGGTTCCCCTGGTTCCACAAAACAGATACGCATGCCCGATCCTGTCTGCTTTGATCTGGTTTTTTAATGTTGTAACAATGTGTTCCTGTCCTTTGACATCTTCGAATTCCTGCGGACGGAACTTACGGTATAAAGCCGTGTAAGACATTTTTCTTCTCCTTTTTGCCGGATATCAGGAAATTTAATCTCCAAAACTGATACCGATCCGTTTTGCCTCCTGAATCATCTGACTGTCCGGATCAACCGTCTTTAACTTGCCTGCCACCTCTCCAAGCGGCACACATTTGGTCTTGTTGTTGATCATGGCGATCATGCAGCCAAATTTTCCATCCATAATTGCTTGGGCAGCGGCAGATCCAAGACGGGTACATAATACTCTGTCGTATGGACACGGACTGCCGCCACGCTGTGTGTGACCCGGAACCGCAACGCGGACTTCCACACCGCATTTCTCCTGAATCTGATCTGCAATCTCATAAGAAACCGATGGATACCTGCGGGATGCAACTTTTGCCTTGTACTGCTTCTTGGTAAGCTGTGCATCGTCTTTGGAGATTGCACCTTCTGCAACTGCAAGAATCGTAAATCCTTTTCCGTCTTTTGTACGCTTATGAATCGCATCCACGACCTTATCAATATCATACGGAATCTCCGGGAGCAGAATAATGTCGGCACCGCCTGCCACTCCTGCATACAGGGTAAGCCATCCTACTTTGTGTCCCATCACCTCTACAATAAATACACGGTTGTGGGAAGCAGCCGTTGTATGGATGCAATCGATAGTCTCTGTCGCTATATTAATTGCACTCTGAAAACCGAATGTCACATCTGTTCCGTAAATATCATTGTCAATGGTCTTTGGAAGATGAATAATATTGAGTCCTTCCTCGCGAAGCAGATTGGCTGTCTTCTGTGTACCGTTACCACCTAAGATAACCAGACAGTCGAGTCCGAGCTTACGGTATGTGGACTTCATGGCCTCTACCTTGTCCAGACCGTTTTCATCCGGCACACGCATCTGTTTGAATGGCTGGCGGGAAGATCCGAGAATCGTTCCACCTCTGGTAAGGATTCCGGAAAAATCCGAGGCTGTAAGAATTCTGTACTGTTCATAGATCAGCCCTTTGTACCCATTTTCAAATCCATAAATCTCCAGTTCGTCTACATTCGTAGTAAGTCCTTTTACAACACCACGCATGGCTGCATTTAAAGCCTGGCAGTCTCCGCCGCTGGTAAGCATTCCGATCTTCATCATGCACGTTTCCTCCTGCATATTCTCTTATTGTGTACCAAATGTTTTCACATACACATTTGTATTATAGTATAATTTTTGTCCGTTCACAAGATAAGCGACTTGAAAAATGTATGTAAATTCTGTATACTATTAAGGAGCACATCGCATGAGAGTTCCGCTCCGCGGAAGCGATGTACGTAGGAAATTCATCAGAGATGAATTTCAAGGGAGAGTTGTCCGAGAGGTCGAAGGTGCCGCACTCGAAATGCGGTTTGCGTCGAATAGACGCAACGTGGGTTCGAATCCCATGCTCTCCGCTCACTTTTTAAACAAAAACAGCACCGCGGTCTTCACCTGCCCGGTGCTGTTTTTATATGTCAATGACGTCCCCTGTTATTTCCACGCCGATCCGTCATGTCACGCTTTTCGCGGAAATCACGGCTCCGATGCTCACGGGAATCGTTTGCTCTGTTTCCATCCGCACGGCTTCCATGATCCGCATCGCTGTTTTTGGCGGATGACGGTCTCTCTTTTTTGCGGCCGATATATACGTTCCATTTCATATAGGCTTCCTGCGCATTGCGGGATTTGTAGATTACATTGCGTTCCTCCCCTACAATATCCGTAATACTGTACCAGCCTTTGTCATACTGGAATTCCGCTGTCTTTCCTTCAAGTTCTTTATTTCCAAGTACAAATTTATGTATTGCCTGCTGTGGCTGCTGCTGTGCCATCCTATCCCTCCTTTTTTCCTAATACATACTCCACGGCCTGTCTCAGTTTTTCATCTTTTTTCATTTCCTCCGTTCCCTGAAGTGCCTCTGCCTCTTCCCTGGTAAACAATTCCCGCAGTTTTACCTGATGGTTTTCTACCGGAATATAAGATACTCTGGATTTGTCGAATACCGGGCGCAGCACATAGTACGGAATTTTTCGCTCCCTGCGTGATGCGGAGAGCGAAACAATATTTTCTACCTGACAGACTCCCTGTGTTTCACTGTATATGATCTGTTTTTTTTCAAACATTCTGTCACCTCTGAAAAAGATAAAATTATCATATCACAAGAAAAAAGTTTTGACAAATGCCCCAAAACATTTTACGCTTGTCTCAGGGAGGACATTGTATATGTGGATTCTATTTGCATTTGGGTCAGCTCTGTTCGCCGGACTGACTTCCATACTGGCGAAATGCGGTATCAAAAATACCGATTCCAATACAGCTACGGCGATCCGTACCATTATTGTACTTATTTTTTCATGGATCATGGTATTTCTGGTTGGGGCACAACACGGCATCGGAAGTGTTTCTGCCAAAACCTGGACATTTCTGATCCTGTCCGGACTTGCCACCGGTGCTTCCTGGCTGTGCTACTTCCGTGCACTGCAGATCGGAGATGTGGATAAGGTGGTACCTGTCGATAAATCGAGTGCCATCCTCTCCATTCTTCTCGCTTTTTTCTTCCTGCATGAGAGCATCAGCCCACTGAAACTTCTGTGCGTGGTGCTGATCGGCGCGGGAACCTACCTGATGATCACGAAAAAGGAAACCTCTTCTGAAAATTCCAGGAAAAAAGGCTGGAGCTGGTTCTTCTACGCGCTTGGCTCTGCCGTCTTTGCCAGCCTGACTTCTATTCTGGGAAAAGTCGGCATTGAAAACATTGATTCCAATCTGGGAACAGCCATCCGTACCATCGTCGTGCTGATCATGGCATGGATTGTCGTGTTTGTCACGAAAAAGCAGGACAGCGTGCGCACGATTGATCACAGGGAACTTGGCTTTATCTGCCTGTCCGGTCTTGCCACCGGTGCTTCCTGGCTGTGCTATTACCGCGCATTGCAGGATGGTCTGGCAAGTGTCGTTGTGCCGATCGATAAGCTGAGTATTCTGGTTACCATTCTGTTTTCTTATCTTGTATTTCATGAGAAACTTGAAAAAAAAGAAGACGGGGGGCTGGTACTGATTGTGGCGGGAACGCTTGGGATGCTGGTGTAGTATCCCTTGCTATGCCCTTCAGGCGCACCAACCAGACAATATTTACCAGCTCAATCCACAATCAACACGGTCTTACCTTCAAACGCAACTCCATATTCTTTGATCTGACTATCTGTAATCCCTTTCATTTTTAGTTCTTCACTGTATTTTCGTTCCCTGATCTGTGCAATTGCAGACTGCGCGGTCTCTTCGAGACTTTTTCCCTTTCTTGCGCTTCGTACTTTAAATTCCAGAATCACAGCATTATCCTTTCCCGGATGTTTTGGCTCCAACATAATATCATATCTGCCAAAGCCGCTTTCCCGATTCGACCTCAGATAATACCTGTCCCGCAAATCAACCAGCAGACCTAAAACAAACCCGTGATAAAAACGTTCCGGTTCAGCCCCGGAAGCCCGGTCTCCGGTATCAAAATAGCTGAATGTCTGTAATGCTATACGGTTCATATATTCATTCATCGCATCCACATCCCCAGCAACCATTGCCTTAACAAAATCGTTGTAATCCGGCTGTACCGGGGCAAACCAATCGTGAATCATTCTCTGAAACATAAGCTTTACTTCAAGATTGGTAAGTGCAAGCTGATATTTCGGTTCCGTTCCTTCTGGAATATCCTGATATTTTTCATAAGACAAAACCTTTAAATATCCGCCTGCGAGTAAAAGGCTCCATACCGCCTTTTCATTGCCATCCAGTTGATTGTATACAATCTGTTCATCTATTTCCGACCAGATACATTCCCCACATAATAGTTTTTCAAATTTTTCTTTGATCAGGCGGTTTCCTTCACGAACCAATTTTCCGACAAGACTATTTGCGCTTGTGTTTGCCCAATAGGTTGTATACTGCTTTGCATCCAGATAATTTAAAATCGACCACGGATTATAGATATCTTTGTGGGTTCCAAAAATAAATCCGTCATACCATCTTTTTACCTCATTTTTTTCGTTTTCCAGTCCGAAACCTTCTAGCGCAGAAAACACTTCCTGCTCCGTAAAACCAAAGGATGCAGCATATTCATTGGATGTTGTAGTAACCACTTTTAAATTATTCAGGTCTGAAAAAATGGATTCCTTACTGACCCTCGTAATTCCTGTCATAATTCCACGCTCTAATGCCGGATTGGTCTTAAATGTCGCGTTAAACAGACTTCTTGTGAATGTCACAAGCTGCTCCCAGTATCCATCTACAAAAGCTTCCTGCATTGGCGTGTCATATTCATCTAACAGAATAATTACTTTTTTACCGTAATATTTATACAAAAATCCTGACAGATAATATAAAGAAAGTGTTGCATCTACATACTCCATATCAGTCATGATTTTTTTATACAACTTTACTTCCGTATCCCGTAGCTTTCTGCTCTCTGTTATAAAATCAAATTTGAAATATAATTGTGCAATAAGGTCGCAGATTTTCTTTTGTGTCAATTCATAGGTTGGTTCTTTTATATTTGCAAATGAAAGACTAATGACCGGATACGTTCCCTGTATATTACGGTACTTCTTATCCTCCCAGATTTTTAAATCCTCAAACAGATCCGAACGTCCGGAATATTCCACGGAAAAGAACTGTTCTACCATACTCATGGTCAAAGTTTTACCAAAACGTCTTGGTCTTGTGATCAGAGTAACACTGTCCCCACAATCCCACCATTCCTTTATAAAATCCGTTTTATCAACATAAAAATAATGATTTTCAATTAATGTGGAGAAGTCCTGTATTCCGATTGCTATATTTGCAGACATTTGCAGTCACCCCCTGTCTTTGCTTTTTTTCTAGTATACCCTATCCTTAAATGATTGAAAAGCAGGCTTTTCAATCATTTACCTCCATCAGCTCCTGAGGCTTGCAACACAACACCTGCAAAAGTTTAATAACATACTCCGCCTGCGCTTTATTAATGTCTTTTCTCCGTTGTTCATACTGCTGAAAGATGTACCGTCTGGCTTCTTTCTCCAACGGTGTTGTCAATACAAATGCACGGTTATCCAGCAAAAGTCCCAGCCAATGCAACAAGGGTTACTCCATACCTTTTTCATTCATTAATAGTAGTAGTATAACCCATCTTATTCGCAAATGAAATAGTTTCCACAAACTTTTAAAAAGCCTTTAGACTTATTATCATCTAAAGGCTTTCGCTGGTACTCCGGCTGCCTTACAATGATCTTCCACATCTCTCACGACTACCGAACCTGCACCAATCACAGTATTCGTTCCAATCGTAATACCCTGTATCACATTTGCACCCATACCAATTTCTGTATTGTCGCCGACTATCACATTTCCTGCTAATGTGACATCCGGACTTAATGTTACATAATTGCCTAACTTTCCGTCATGGCATACTTTGCTTCCGGTATTCATAAAAATAAAACTCCCAAGCGTTACATTGGTTGATATTCTTGCATCCATACTGATAATGCAGCCTTTCCCCATCTGCACATCCTCACAAATTCTTGTATCACCAAGTATTATGTTCGGGAAAATAATATTTTTATTATTTTTCAATTTCTCTACAATTTTTTTTCGAAGCTTTGGCTCTCCCACACAAACTGCCACGTTTGTCAATTCTGTTCTTGCCAGCAAATAATCATCATTCCCAATATATTTTATGATTTCATTCCCAACTGTAACGCTGCTGTGTTCTTCCGGCTGTATTCTATCAACATATCCTAATATATTCCAATTTTCTGTTGATTTATTCTGTTCCTGCATCTGCCACACAATTTCCCTCATACAGCCACCGGAGCCAACTAAAATAATATCCTGCATTTTACCATCCCTTATGACATTAGTACATCCTTGATCTGTTCCACAACATAAACAATATCATCTTCTGTGATCTGTGTGCTGCTCGGGAAATTCAAGATGCATTTACTATAATAAGGTGCTTTCTCCATCTCATATGTTATCGCATTCTGATACGGCAGCTGTTCATGGATCAATCCCCAGATTGCCCTTGTCTGTACACCTCTTTCCTGCAGCTTTGTGATGATATCCCTTAAAGAACCATTCACTCTTTCCATTGGAATCTCAAGCGAATAAAACCACTGATTTGAGTATGTTCCTTCTCGAAAGCCAAGTAATTTTCCGAGTTCAAATCCATCGAGTAGTTTTTGATACAGCTCATAATTACTGTGTTTTCTCTTTATAAACTCAGGCAATTCTTCCATCTGCGCCACACCAAGTGCTGCCTGTAAATTTGTCATGCGATAATTATATCCGACTTCATTATGAATATAATAATGTGGATCATCCTTTGCCTGTGTGGAAATATACTGCATATGTGCAACCGTTTTTGCATCTTTTGCTGTAACAGCACCACCACCGCCGGTTGTAATGATCTTATTCCCATTAAATGAGTATGCTCCAAAATCTCCAATCGTTCCCGCATACTTTCCGGCAAAACGTCCCTTTGTGTAATGGGAACCCAGCGCTTCTGTAGCATCTTCAATTACCTTTAAATGATACTCTTCCGCTATATCCATAATGCTTTCCATATCTGCCAGATTTCCAAACACATGCACTACAATAACCGCTTTTATTTTCTTGCCAGAAGCCGTGTGAATTAATTGTTTTTGTTCTACATGGCACTCTTTTTCACAAAACTTCCGAAGCTTGACCGGATCCATGCATAAGCTGTCATCACAATCCATAAATACAGGCTCTGCAAATTGATAATGTACCGGATTCACTGCTGCAATAAAAGTCAATGTCGGCACGATCACCATATCTCCCGGCTGTACATTACATTCCAACAACGACAAATGTAATGCAGATGTGCCACTCTGGCAGGCAGCCACTTTCTCTACATGAAGAAATCCTGCCATCTGTTCTTCTAATTTTGTAATATAGGCTCCGCCTGTAGATACCCAGCCCTGATCTATTGCATCATCTACGTATTTTCTCTCATTTCCCTCAAAATTCGGAATTGACAATGGGATAAATCGACTCACTTTCTTCTTCCTTCTTTCCTTTGTTAAAACAATAACTCTGTCAATCTTGCACACAGATTCCGTTTACATCATCTTTGCTTCTACACATTATAAATATCTGTCTTATATGCAGCCATATTCTGTCTGATCCATGCGATCGTCTCTGCAATCCCCTGTTCAAAGGTGTATTGCTGCTTCCAGTCTGTCAGTTCTTTTATCTTTGCATTCGCTCCAAGCAGACGATTTACTTCACTCTTTTCTGGACGTAGCCGCTGCTCATCACATACAATTTTTGCATCCGGGTTAATCTGTGCAATAATTTCTTTCGCCAGATCTCCAATGGAAATCTCACGCTGTGTCGCTATATTAATCTCCTGTCCGATGGTCTTATCCGACTCTGCGATTGCTATAAATCCTGCTGCTGTATCTTTCACATAATTAAAATCTCTCGTTGGTGTCAAAGAACCAAGTTTGATCTCTTCTTTCCCCGCCAAAAGCTGAGTAATAATTGTTGGAATTACAGCTCTAGCCGATTGTCTTGGTCCAAACGTATTAAACGGCCGGACAATTGCAACCGGAAGATTAAAGCTGCGGTAAAAGCTCTCTGCCAGACGATCTGCCCCAATTTTTGTTGCAGAATACGGTGACTGCCCCTGTAACGGATGCTTCTCATCAATCGGAACATACTGTGCTGTTCCGTATACTTCCGATGTAGATGTCACCATAATCTTCTCTGTTCCCAAATCCCTTGCCGCCTGCAAGACATTCAACGTACCCTTAATATTGGTATCAACATAGGAATCCGGTGAGTGATAACTAAATGGAATTGCAATCAATGCTGCCAGATGAAAAACCTGATCGACACCTTTCATTGCCTCTCTCACTCCATTCGGATCTCTGACATCTCCACTAAACACCTCGATCTGATTTAATTTTTCCTTTGGTAATGTATCTAACCATCCCCATGTATTAAAAGAATTATAATAGGTAAAGGCTTTTACATCATATCCTTTTTCTAATAAGCTTTCTGTCAGATGGCTTCCAATAAATCCATCTGCTCCTGTTACAAGTACTTTCTTCATTCTATATTCCTCGTTCTTTCGTCTAATTACTTATAATACTATTATCAATTTCAATTTATTAGGTAAACCCATTATTTCTTGTAATTTACTCTGCCTACTCTGACTTCAAATCCAATTTTTTCTCCATACGGTGCATCTCTTCAAACTCACCCATATCCAGAAATGAATCCTCACTAATCGGATACATGCCGACCTTGCGGTTTTCTTTCAGTAATTTATCCGTAAGATCTGTCATATGATAAAATGTGTCCTCCGGAATTTCTTTTTTCAATTCCGGATTCAATATGTACATACCCGTATTGACAAAATATGATAATTTGGGTTTTTCCTCCATGGACTGCACTGCACCATTCTCGCTCGAATGGATAACACCATAGGGTACTACAATATTCTTTAGTGCAGAAACGATTGTCAGTTCATTGCCGCTTTCCCTGTGATACCGGTAGACATCTTCGTAATCTGCGTGGATCAGTATATCACAATTCGTCACGATAAAAGGCTGTTCAAAATCCTCCTCTATCAGCCGCAGGCTTCCTGCTGTTCCTAATGGCTGATTTTCTTCTACATACTGTATTTCATAATCTTTTGCCGTATCAGTGAAATATGATTTGATCATATTCTTGCGGTAATTCACAGTCGCATAAAAATCCGTCACGCCAACATCCCTGAATTTATCAATAATCCGTTCCATAATCGGAATATCCCCAATCGGGATCAGCGGTTTGGGCAAAATCTTGGTATAAGGATATAATCTGGTTCCTTTCCCTCCTGCCATAATGACTACCGGCACTTTATCTAAAGAGAGACTTCCTTCCCTCACCTCGGTTTTCTGCTCCTGTTCAAAAAGAATGTCAATCACGATTCCCTTTGAATTGAGCACAGGCAATGCCGTGATCGAATATCGTCTCATCACATCCTGCGCAGACGCCACTTCCCTTCGATACACCGACTTAGGATTGCGATTCATAAGACGGCTTATCTGTTCCTGCAGATTTCCTGTCTTAATCAGCCAGCGGCGGATATCTCCATCGGTGATCGCCCCTATTAATTTTCTATCTGTATTGGTAATAAAAAGAATCCCCTTCGCATTCGCATCTATCTTCTGCATTGCTTCTACAATTGTCTGCTCCGGGGAAATCAGAAATGTTATTAACTGTTCTGTTTTCATAGACGAACCTCCATGTTCTTTTCCTATCGCTCCATGATAGGTTACAGTCTATATATCGGATGATCGACTGCAAAAATTAATCTTTATTATCTTTCATTAACGTCTCGACAAATAAGAAATCAAGTTCATTGTCAATATCAACAGAATGTCTCTGATCCATAATATAGGCATACGAGTTTTCGTTATAAAAATTCTGCTTATTCATCAGCAGCTCTGTTTTCTGAATATAGATTGCTCCATTCAGCCGATAATAAGTATCCGACAATTGTCTGGCTCCAACTTTATTGCTGTCAATAAAATTATACATTGAGCCATTTTCGCCTAATTTGTTGCATATCTGAATGGAATGTTCTAATTCGCAAATACTAATGACCGCATCCGCAGATTTCTGTTCAAATACCTCATATGCTTCCCTGATATTCCGTGCGTTTCTCATCGGAGAAGTTGGCTGTAACAGAGTTACCAGTTCAAATTCTTTTCCTCTTTTCCGGTACTCCTGCACCACATAACGTAACGCATCCCAGGTACTGCTCTTGTCCCCAGCCAGTTTCGCATCCCTCAGAAAAGGAACATCCGCCCCGAACTGCCTTCCTATTTCAGCATATTTCTCACTGTCTGTCGACACATGTACACAATCAAATATCCCTGATTCTAATGCAGCCTCAATTGTATATGCCATTAGTGGTTTCCCATTTAATTCTTTGATATTTTTGTCTTTCAATCCCTTTGAGCCACTTCGGGCCGGAATAATCGCTATATTTCTCATTTTATATCATAAAATCCTTTTTTCAATTTAATTTTATCATTCAACAAATAATCCTTTATAACACTTATAATATTTGCTGCTGTATTTTCCTTTTCATATGGATTTCTACAGTTTCTGGCTTTATTTTCAAACTCCTCTGTCAGTGCAGTTTCCATAGCCTGCTGAATTTCCTGCTGTGTATATCCACAATTAATCACACTGTCTGCACATATTCTTCCTTTTTGCCGGTCTCCTATATTAATAATCGGTTTGCCAAAGGAAGGTGCCTCAATAATTCCACTCGAAGAATTACCTATAACTATTCTGCAATACTTTAATGCACTTAAATATCTTTTCTGTCCCAATGACATAAACGCACAGGCTCTTTCACTATTTTGAGCTGCATATTTATCTATCAACTCATTGACAATTCTGCCATTTGTATCCGCATTTGCTTTTGTAAATATCATTCTTATCTTAGGATTTCTGTCCAATACCTTTAAGAGATTTAAGAACTGTTCCTCAACCGTATTATTTTCCAATGTTACCGGATGATAAGTCACAATCACTGTATTTTCATCAATTTCAAAATGAATTGATCTCTCCAGTTCTTCTTTTGTCATCAAGTTAATCTTTTTTATATTTTCTACTCCAAGTGCTCCCACATAGAATACTCTTTCCGGATTTTCGCCTAATTGGATCACTCTGTTCCGATATTGTTCTGTACTTGTAAAATGCAAATAACTCATTTTTGTAATGGAATGACGTATTCCTTCATCAATGGCGCCCTCTGTCAACTCTCCTCCATGAAGATGTGCAATCGGTATTCTCATGACCATTGCACAGATTGCCGCTGACAGTGCTTCATATCTGTCTCCAAGCAAAATCAGCATATCCAAATCTGCTCTTTGAAATTCATCTGCAAATCCAATTACACCCAAACCAATCGATTTACTAATTCCTGCCGGGCTATCGGAACTTAACAGCATCTCTACTTTTGCATTTATTTGAAAACCGTCTTCCTCGATTTCCTGATAAGTCATTCCAAACTCTGGTGACAGATGCATCCCTGACACAATCAAGTATAATTCCAAATCATTATCTTTATTAATCTCCTGCATCAAAGGCTTTAACAATCCATATTCTGCTCTTGTTCCTGTCATTATCCCAATTCGTTTCATATGGTTCTCCTTACATCTTTTTCTATGCTTTCAGTATAAAATATAAAATGCTATTCTTTCTCCTCTCCTAAATACATGAATGGCAAAAATAAATTTTTTAAAGATTCTGATTTTGACCAGTCTATTTTAGAAATAAAAGTTCCAAAAGATCTCATTGCATCTTTCGGATTTCGAACACTAAAAAAAGTTCCAACTGCAGCCTTATTAGCTTTATTAATTTGATTTAATTCAGGCACTAACCTTGCTTTTAATGAATCAACAAACTGAATTACTTCTTCTACCAACTCTTTTTCTTCCGGAATATCTTTCAATGCATCTATTATTACATTTTCTAATGCTCCCTTTTTATCCGCCGGAACAATTAAAAGATATGTATCTACCTGCTTTTGTTGTCCAAACGAATCTTCAACATCGTTACAAATCCACACTCCTGCTCTGTATGATACGTTCTCAAACAAACTGTTTATCGTTCTTCCAATTTTGGAAATTGAATCCTCATCCCGGTCTGTCACAACCATTATTGAGGATATCTCATGTTCAATTATCATACTATTGATGCGGTGTCTTTCTACGAAATGTGCAAATCTTCCATTTCCTCCAACACCGCACAAAACAAGTTGCTTTCCTTCTTTTGAAAGACTTTCTATGTGATCATGTTCATCCAGTGAATGTATTCCAAGATGATTATTCTTTTCATGTTTCCAGCCATACACATTTTGTAAATAATAGCTAATCAACTGTACATCCGATACACCTTCAACAAGCATTAATTCCGTCATCATAAGCGCACCTCAAATTCAAATGCCTTGCGGTTTTCATACACATACTTACCCGTAACATTTCGAGCAGCTACATTACTTCCCTTGCCATCGTTTGAGTCGATTTTCTTTAACGTAATAACTTTAATCGGATCCTTACTGTTGGTATCATTTTCATATTTACCATACTCCAGTATTGCATCAATTGCTTCCATACTATGTGTCGCAATAAATAATTGTACATTCAGTTTTTTAGCCAGCTCAAATACTACCGGAAATAATTTATCATAATATTTCTTGTGCAAACCTGTCTCAATTTCGTCAATCAACAAAATTGAATCTGTTGCATCGAATAGTTTATTCAAAATATATAATATTTTCTTAATTCCGTCACCATAAACGGAGAACGGCATGTTTACGCCATTTTCTGTTATAATGGATTCCACAAAGGATTCATCATCCGCCTTGGTATAACAAATATCCACTATAGATTCATCAAACTTCTTCAGAATGCTGATAGCTAATTTCTTATATTCCGGATTATCTACGATATTCTGTAATAAGTCATATCTCAAATGACCAAAAGAAGATATATATTGAACTTCCCTCTTAGTTACAGAACCTACCATTGTATTGTCTAAAGATGTAAAACGAACATTTTTCTCTATTGTTTTTTTACCATTTTGACTAATAATACTACCTGTAAACAGTTTGACCGTTTCGGGGATAAAAGTTGTTGATTTTCTGTAATACGTTTTTTGACGTGAAGACATTGTTGAAATTTGAAGTGCTTCTTCTCCAGAAATGGTTTTCTCACGTCCAGTCATTTCAAATTCAATCGGACCGTTATTACTTTCTCCATAAATATCGAGATCTAGCCAATCCTCATTTTGCTCCACATTGAACATTTTAATAAAAGAAGTATAAAAACTATTATCATGAATATTAAGTACTGTTCTCTGCCTTATGATATTTTTAACAGAGCTGAGTTGAGCTTTCGCAAACAATAACTGAATTGCCTCCAAAAATGTTATTATCGCCTACAATAAGATTGACATTTGAAAAATCAGAAACTGTTAATTGCTTAATTCCCCTGAATTGATTAATCTCAATGGACGTTATATTTGCCATTTTTAATCCTCTCCTTCCATGCTTTCAAAACTTATTACAAGTCTTGTGTGTGTAGCATTCGCAATCTTTTGTAGTGTTTCTATCCTTGGAACAACCTTTCCGTTTTGTATTTTACTAATATTGGACTGTGACATATTTGTTATCCGACATAAATCTTCCTGTGTGAAATCATTTTCATCCAATACTCTTTGAATTTCCTCTGATATTCCATTTAAAACTTCTCGAAAAGCATCCTTTTCATACTCAGCATTTGTTTCTTTGGATTCTGTAACAGGTTTTTTTAAATTATTTATCTGGTCAAATATAGATTTCATATCTTCGTTATTCATAACAACACCCTCCAGACTTGTTAGGAATGACATATTTCAGCAGATTTATTCATCAATATGTCATTCATGACATATTTACTTTATTTCGGCCTCTATATTGTTATTAATAACATATTTTATAATTTCATGCAACAAAATTGTCATACTCATAGCGAAATATAATGCAACATTTACGCTTTTCCGGAGTTTATCATATAAGTTCATCTTCCAGATAATCCCTCTCTGCCCTTGTTCCAATCAGTTCTTTCCACCTCATCGGACTTATCCCATTTCCCGGTCTTTTAACCGTAAGATTTGCCTCTGTAAAAATATCTCCCTTAGAAATCGCACATTTGGCAACAATGCTCTTCCTCGCTGCTGCTATATTATGCTGTTCCGAAGCAGTTCTTTTCTTATTACCATCCCCCAGACTTTTTTCAATATGGCGGATAGAACATATCATCTGAGTTAATTCCAATGGTTCAAGGCTTGCTTTGTGATCCGGACCTTCCATATTCTTATCTAATGTAAAATGCTTTTCAATAATCTCAGCACCTAATGCCACTGCTGCGATCGGCACTTCAATCCCGACCGTATGATCTGAATATCCCACCTGCTTTTTAAAGGCTGTACGCATCTGCTTCATTGCCAGCAGATTTACATCCTCATATGGTGTCGGATATTCTGTATTACAATGGAGCAGCGAAATATTCCCTGCTCCATTCTCTTCCAATACTTTCATTGCTTCTGCAATCTCATCCATCTCACACATCCCGGTGGATAGCACGATATCCCTTCCTGTCTGCGCAATCTGAACCAAATACGGATAATTTGTGATCTCACCGGAAGGTATCTTCCAGAAGTCCATGTCCAGACTGTCAAGATACCGGATACTGTCCTCGTCAAACGGTGTGGACAGAAAACCGATTCCAATCTGCTCACAATATTTTTTCAACTCCACAAAATCATCATATGACAATGCCAGTTTTTCCAACATCTGTAGCTGCGATTCCTGACTGCCTGTCGTTTTCTTCTGATAATCTGCTTTCTGCGCATATTTGGAAACCAGCTTTTCCGGTTTAAATGTCTGAAATTTGATATAGTCTGCTCCTGCTTTTGCTGCCTCGTCAATCATTTGCTTTGCCAGTTTTAGACTGCCGTTGTGGTTCACGCCTGCTTCAGCGATTATTGTTGTGGTCATTCGATATCTCCTCGGTTTATAACATATATAATATCTTCTAATAGCACCAGCGTTTTATAGCGTCAACAAGGTTTCCTCTGTGAGTGGAATAAATAAATCTATACATTGTTCTACCATTTTTGTATAGGCTATTCCTTGCTTAGCAATCTGTAGTCCTTCAGCAGCCACAGTATCCTCTTCATAAAACTGTTCGCTTTCAATAATATAATTTGCGACTGTTAATGTACACGATATTGTATCATATAATTCATGCTTTTCAATTTCTTGTGTTAGATTTTTTATATTTTTCAATGCTTTTAAATATGCATTCTTATCAATTATACTTTTACCGCAGATTGTTTTTAGTTTTTGATATTCCTTATTTAATTTTATTACTTTCTTTTTCAGTTTTCTGTACATTTCAGGAAATGTTTTAAGATATTCCAACGCTTTATGCTGTTGCTCTGCGTCAAAAATAGGCTTCAATTTTTCAAAGCACGCATCAATATCAACTTCTTTTATGCACTCTCTCATAATCGCATCGTGCAAAGTCATAATCTCCGTGTTATCGATTTTTGCTCCACCCTCTGTAGCATTAATAACATGAATACCTTCACATCCTTTGATATAGTAATTAAACCAGTCTAAATATAACTTGAAGTCTCCTCTCGTCGGAACTTCCTCCTCATAGTTTCCTGGAACTTTTATGCAACGACTTGTATCAATTTCATCCATGATACTTTTAAAAGTACCGTCTGCATGTGTTTTATTACCTGTTAATGCCAAATCCTGACCCACCAAAATTATTCTGGAGAATCCAAGCTTATATACCAGCGAAAATGCACTACACGCAACAGATCCTCCACATGCAACCGTGCTGAACGGAACTCCATTCATCATCATCATACTCCAGATGAACCGCTGTCCCTCAAACCAGAAAATTTTCTTTCCAGTATGATTTTCCAAAATTTCTTTCGTGGAAGTAATACTTGGCATCAACGGAATTCTTTTTGCCTCATCAAAATCCAATAATTCTTTTGGTTTTAATCCATCCACTATCACATACATATCTGGAATAATTCCTGCATTTACCAATGGTCTGACTGCAGTGTCCACTGCAACGATGAAAGCTTTATTCTTTGCTCTCTTCAATTCCATGATATTTTTATTCAATGACGGTCCAGCCGATACAATGATTGCAGGAATATCCGTTGGAATAATGTCGCACAGCTGTGTCGTAATGGATCCTTCACAAAGATATTTTATATTATGAAATAAATTATCCATTTCAACAGCAGAATATCTAATTTCTGTATTTCTTCCGACTATCACATCTTCGACTTTTTTTTCTAATAATTTCATAAAATCTAAGACCTGTTTTGAAAATAAAGCTGAACAGCTTCTATTTTCATAATGTTTTATAAACTCAATATTCGCAAGATTTACTAATTTATCTACGATTGCTTTTTTTTCCTCGCCATTAAGTCCATCCACTATCAGTGCAGGTATTCTGTCCTCAAACAAAAATGACAAATCAATATTCTCTATCACCTTAAAAAAAACATTTAAAGATGGTTCATATATTACAAGCTGTATAGAAGGAACTATTTTTATTACAAGCTGTTTTAAAAATGCAATATCGCCCAAACCCGTAACAAATACAACCGCATGTTTATCTATCTTCCCCCATTTTTCAATTTCGATCCTCGCTTTGTCAGCTGGTTCTCTCTTCCCACTAAAATATAATTGCCTATCTTCTTTTTTTA
>OICT01000638.1_pt1 | contig 16758 bp, 14 predicted proteins | sample 1581331 | NCBI WGS metagenome assembly OICT01 (sample SAMEA3882544, study PRJEB24775) | human gut metagenome | biome: human-associated habitat; feature: intestine environment; material: feces | place: Netherlands | collected 2009/2010 | reverse complement strand
TTCATCTCTGATGATAATGTTGCCATGGCAGTTCTGGATATGCTGGAAAAGGGCTGGAACGGTGAGAACTTCAGCGAGGTTACCAACAACCTGCGCAACTCTGACCCGTACATGGTCCTGGCTGACTTCAAGGATTACCGCCGTGCCCAGCACACCGTGCAGGAACTGTACAAGCAGAAGCAGACCTGGAACCGTATGAGTCTGATGAACATCTCCAACGCCGGCATCTTCTCCGCCGACCGTTCCATCATGGATTACGCCCGCGATATCTGGGGCGCTACCCCGGTTAAATAATCTGCCCAAAGCAGAGCTTTAACCGCAGTGCGGGCGCGTGTGCAGCTGTGAACGTACACGCGCTGCCCGTACAATAAAATAAACGAACAGCCGCGATCCCGGCAGCCGACTTGAATTTGCCGGCGCCAGTGGGTCACGGCTGTTTTTGTACACTTGTTCAATGTAAGGATTGATTTGTTTGCCTGAACAACCAACGCATACTTTTTTTAACTCCCGCTGTGCGGAGTATAAAACACCGTTTGGCGCAGTTCCGGCGGGGCAGACCGTTACCTGGCGGTTGACTGTGCCGGAAAGACTGGGCTATGTGGACCCACACCTGGTGCTGACCAAAGACCGCGAAGACCCCGTGCATTACCGCATGAATTTTGACGGCCAGACCCCCGGCGTAAACCATTTTGTGTTCCAGCTGGCCCCCACCACATCGGGATTGTATTTTTACCACTTTGACCTGTACACGGATTTCCGCAAGATTTATCGCACCGCCAACGGGGAAGGCGAGCTGACCTGGGTGAATGGCCTGGATTGGCAGCTGACGGTGTACGAGCCGGACTTCAAGACCCCGGACTGGATCAAAGACGGTACGATGTACCAGATCTTCCCGGACCGCTTTTATGAGGGCGTACCCAACAAGCCGCTGCCCTTTGCGGACCGCATTTACCGTCCGGATAAAACCGGCGAGCCGTATTTTTGGCCCAATGAGCAGAGCGATGGCTACCTGAACATGGACTATTACGGCGGCGATTTTGCGGGCATCCAGCAAAAGCTGCCTTACCTGGAAGAGCTGGGCGTTACCTGCATTTACCTGAACCCCATTTTTGAGGCCCACGCCAACCACCGCTACAACACGGCGGACTACCTCAAGGCCGACCCGCTGCTGGGCACGAACGAGGAGTTCAGCGCCCTGTGCGCCGCTGCCGAAAAAGCCGGGTACTGGACGCTGCAATCCACCGTTTTACAGGATAACGCTGCCAGCCGCGCCCTGCACGCCAAGTGCGGCTTCCGGCTGGTGGGGCGCCGGGAGCGCATTGCGCGGGACTGCCACGGCCGCTGGCTGGACACCTACCTGATGGAGCGGCGATGTGCAGCGGACGAACCGGCGGGCTATAAAAAGCTGTAAGGCGCTTTTTGCGGGAAAGATTTACAGTTTCTTCAAAAAGTAACCTTGAAAATCCACAAAAATATGATATACTAACGTAACGATACCAAAGCGATAGAAAGGAGGCGCGCGGAATGGCACCGACCAAAGAGCGTCCGGCAACCAAGACGATTGCCACAAACCGGGAAGCGCGCCACGAGTATTTCGTTCTGGAAGCGCTGGAGACCGGCGTTGAGCTGAAAGGCACTGAGGTCAAGAGCCTGCGTGCCGGCGGCGTGAACCTGAAAGACAGCTGGGTCGATATTGAGGACGGCGAGCTGCTGGTCAAGGGAATGCACATCACTCCCTACGACCATGGCAACATCTTCAATCAGGACCCTCTGCGGGTGCGGCGGCTGCTGGCCCACAAGAACGAGATCCGGCGGCTGCACCAGCAGTGCAAGCTGCAGGGCTACACTCTTGTGCCGCTTTCGCTCTACTTCAAGCATGGCCGCGTCAAAATGGAGCTGGGCCTGTGCAAGGGCAAAAAGCTCTACGACAAGCGCGCAGATGCCGCCAAGCGCGATGCCAAGCGCTCCATCGACCGGGCCGTTAAATCCAACGGCGTTTACTATTGATTTCAGGCAGCATTCCTGCCCGGAAACTTCAAAGCTTACCCACACCGCAAGGTGTGTTTTATGGGGGCGTAAAGGTTTCGACGGGGGGAGCGAGGCCTGGGCAGCGGGTAGCAGTGGGGGACCTGCTCTAAACTCCTCCAAAAAATTAACTGACAACAATAATTATCAGTTGCTCGCAGCCTGAGTGCTGCGCGTTCCGCCCACTCTTGTGTCGTGTGGGGCCGGGGCGTCCTTTAGACACAGCACCTGAACGGACCTAAGCTTTGCGGACCGGCAGGAACTCATGAAGCTACCAATGCGTTAGCCTGGCGACCGGCGTGACGCGGAGGGAATGTTGTTGATCGCCTGCACCCGGAGACACCTACGCTGAACTCTTTTCGGACATGGGTTCGACTCCCATCGCCTCCACCACACAAGAAAAATCCGAACCTCTTCCCATCGGGAAAAGGTTCGGATTTTTTCGTTTACCGTATTTCTTACCGCGTCATTTTCATTTCCAGTCTCAGCAGCGCGGCCTTTTTGTCGATGCCGCCTGCATATCCGGTCAGGCTGCCGTTTGTTCCGACAACGCGGTGGCAGGGAATGATGACAGAGATCACATTGTGACCGACAGCCCCGCCCACAGCCTGCGCAGACATTCGGGAAAGGCCGCGCTCTGCAGCCAGCTGCCTTGCCAGTGCACCATAGGTCGTGGTCTGGCCGCAGGGGATGCGGCGCAGCAGCGCCCATACCTCCTTCTGAAAGGCGGTTCCCTGAAAATGAAGAGGAACCTGGAAGTCAGGCGCCTGCCCTGAGAAATAAACATCCAGCCAGCGGCTGGCCTCGGAGAGCACGGCGGTCTCCTGCTCCTGATGCACCGCATCCAGGGTGCGGGCAAAGTACTTCTGCCCCTCGAACCAAAGGCCGGTCAGGCCGGTGTCATCAGCGGCCAGCAGGATGCCGCCCAGAGGAGACTCATAGTGCTGTGTATAGATCACCGTTTATCGGATCTCAATGCCCAGCTTGAACTTCAGGTTGCCCAGCACCTTCTTGACGGTGCGCTCGACCTGCTCAGCGGAGATCTCCGCGCTGGGGTCAGACAGGGTCAGGGAGAAGGCCATGCTCTTCTTGCCCTCGCCCAGGTTTGCGCCGCGGTAGATATCGAACAGCTTGACCTCGGTGATGAGGGAGCTTGCCTTCTTGATGGTGTCCTCGATCTCGCCGCAGGTGACCTTTTCCTCGCAGACAAGGGCCAGGTCACGCTTGACGGCAGCGTAGGGACTCAGCGGCTTATAGCGCAGCTCACCGTCCACACAGGACATCAGAGCCTCATAGTCCAGCTCCCCCAGATAGATGTTCTGGCTGTCCTTCTGGTCCTTTGCGATCTCCAGCTCGCCGTTGATCTCATTGGAGAGCTTACCGAACACGCCCAGACGCTTGCCGTTGCAGTAGACAGCGGCGCTGATGCCCGGGTGGAGCCACGGGGCGGTCTCGCGCTCGTAGGTGAAGGTCAGATCAAAGCCTGCGGCCAGCGCCTCCATTGCACCCTTGACGGTGAAGAAATCCTCCTCGGGGCCAAAGGCACCAATGCAGAGGGTCTGACGCTCATGGGGATGCTCGCTGATGGGCAGCTCCTTGGCCAGATAGACGGGAGCCATCTCGAACAGGCGGCCCTCGGCATTGCCCTTCTTGAGGTTGTCCACGATGACATTCAGCATGGACGGGGTCAGCAGGGTGCGCATGATGGACAAGTTCTCGCTGATGGGGTTCAGGATGCGGATGGCCTTGCGGGCAGCATCCTCAGCGGGGATGTGCAGCATATCCAGCTCCGCGTTGGAGTAGAAGGCCAGGGTGGAGGCCTCATAGAAGCCCTGTGCAGCCAGCAGACGCTTGGTCTTGAGCTGCTGCTTCTGGTCGTAGTTCAGGCCGCCGTTGGTCACGGCTGCGGTGTTCAGGAAGGTGGGCACGATATGGTCGTAGCCGTACTCACGGATGACCTCCTCCGCCAGATCGGGGAAGCTCTCCACATCCTCACGGTAGAGAGGAGCAGACACATCCCAGCTGCCATCGGCCTGCACATCCACGGTGAACTCCAGACGCTGCAGGATATCGATCATGGTCTGGTCCGGCACGGTGATGCCCAGCACGCCGCAGATCTTGGCCGGGGTGGTCACGATGTGCTTGCGCTCCAGCGGGCGGCCATCGGTCAGGTCATATTCCAGCGTGGTGATGTCGCCGCAGTCCAGCTCCTGGATCAGGTGCAGGGCACGGGCCAGGCCCAGCTCGGGAGAGTTGCGGTCCACACCCTTTTCATAGCGGGCAGAGGAATCACTGTTCTGGCCCAGGGCACGGCTGGTCTTGCGGACGCAGTCACGGGCAAAGGTAGCGCACTCGAACAGCAGGCTGGTGGTGTTCTCATCCATGCCGGAGTTGGCACCGCCCATGATGCCGGCCAGAGCCACAGGCTTCTCGGCATCACAGATGACCAGATTGTTGGGGTTCAGGGTGAACTCCTTTTCATCGAGGGTCACGATCTTCTCGCCCTCGTGGGCACGGCGCACATCAATGGTGCGGCCGGCGACCTTGTTCAGGTCAAAGGCGTGCATGGGCTGGCCCATTTCCAGCAGGGTGTGGTTGGTGATATCCACCACGTTGCTGATGGAGCGCAGGCCGCACAGGGCCAGATGGCGCTTCATCCAGCGGGGAGACTCGCCCATGCGGATGTTGCGGACATAGTGTGCCATGTAGCGGGGGCACAGCTCCGGTGCCTCCACCTTGACGGTGATGGGAGCGTCCGGCTCGCAGACAGCCTTGTAGTCCATGGCGGGCATGTGCAGGGGCTTGCCCAGAACCGCAGCCACCTCGCGGGCAATGCCCAGAACGGACTGGCAGTCCGGGCGGTTGGCGGTGATGGAGATATCGAAGATATAGTCATCCAGGCCGACAACGGGTGCGATGTCGGTGCCGGGAACGGAATCCTCGGGCAGGATGAGCAGGCCATAGACCTCAGAGCCCGGGAACAGGTCGTCGTTCAGGCCCAGCTCCTCGCCGGAGCAGAGCATACCGTTGGACTCCACGCCCTGCATCTTGCGGGCCTTGATCTTGATGCCGCCGGGCAGGGTGGAGCCATCCAGAGCAGCGGGCACGCAGTCGCCCAGCTTCATGTTGGCGGCACCGGTGCTGATGCGGATATCGTGGCCGTAGTCACCGCAGTCCACCACACACTTGGTCAGGTGGGTGCCCTCCTGCTTTTCCATCTCCACGATCTTGCCGACAACCACCTTGCTGATGCCGGCATCCAGCGGGATCAGCTCTTCCACCTCAAAGCCGCAGGAGAACAGCTTCTCCTCCAGCTCCTGGGCGGTAACGTCGATATCAACGAATTCTTTTAACCAACTGAAAGGTACTTTCATTGTTTGTTCTCTCCCCTCTTATTCGTGGAACTGCTTGAGGAACTGCAGGTTGTTCTCGAACATCAGACCGATGTTGTTGATGCCGTACTTCAGCATGGCGATGCGCTCGATGCCAATGCCGAAGGCGAAGCCGGAATACTCATCCGGGTCAATGTTGCAGTTCTCCAGCACCTTGCGGTTGACAACGCCGCCGCCCAGCACCTCGATCCAGCCGGTGTGCTTGCACAGCGGGCAGCCCTTGCCGCCGCACTCAAAGCAGCTGACATCGACCTCCACACTGGGCTCGGTGAAGGGGAAGTAAGAGGGACGCAGGCGGGTGCGGGTGTCCTTTCCGAACAGCTTCTGCACAAAGGTGTTCAGCGCGCCCTGCAGGTCGCCCAGGGTGATGCCCTTATCCACGACCAGGCCTTCCATCTGGTGGAACATGGGGCTGTGGGTAGCGTCCGAGTCGGAGCGGAACACACGGCCGGGCATCAGGATCTTGATGGGCGGCTTCTGAACGTCCATGGTGCGGATCTGGCCGCCGGAAGTCTGGGTACGCAGCAGGAACTCCTCCGACAGGTAGAAGGTGTCCTGCATGTCGCGTGCCGGGTGATCCTTGGGCACGTTCAGGCGGGTAAAGTTGTGGTCATCGTCCTCGATCTCCGGGAAGGTGCCCACCGAAAAGCCCATGCCGGAGAACACGTCGATGATCTGGTTGGTGATCAGGGTCAGCGGGTGCAGACCGCCCACAGAGCGGGTCTTGGCGGGCAGGGTGATGTCCACAGTCTCAGCGGCGTTGCGGGCGGCCAGCTCGGCCTCCTTCACCTTGGCGGCGGCGGCATCGTAGTCTGCCTGCACCTTCTGCTTGAGCTCGTTGATGATTTTGCCCATGGCGGGGCGCTCTTCGGGCGCGACAGAGCGCAGATTCTTCATCAGCGCGGGGATCTTGCCGTTTTTGCTCAGATATTCCTGCCAGAACGAGGCCAGCGTCTCCTTGGAAGAGACCTGACCGAGGCTCTCTGCGGCCTGTTTGGCCAGCTCGTCGATCATTGCTTGCATGGAAATTCTCTCCTTCTCAGTTCGTGTTTTCAAAGCGGGGCAGCAAAAAAGGCCCCGTCCCCTGCCGGGCCATTTCTGGCCGGACAAAAGGGACGAAGCCTTTGCAAATCCAATGCTCCGCGGTACCACCCGGTTTCCGCCCTGCACAAAGAAGGGCGGCTCTCAAACGCCGTAACGGGGCGCGCCGTCCTGCCCTAATAGAAGCCGTTCGGGCAGGCCGCTCAGGAGCGAACTTCGGCACACACCCACGCGGAAGCCCTTTCAGCCGGTGAAGCTTCTCTCTTTGCTGTGGAACTGCGTGCGTACTCTCTCCGTCGCTGCGTTTTCAAGATATTCAGGTTTCTTAACCGGATATCATCTTACCACACTTTGGGCCTGTTTGCAAGCCGGGGCGGCACTTTTTCCCTGAATTTTACGGTTTTGCTTGTGTTTTGGCCGAAAGTATGGTATTGTAAGCGTAACGTTTTACTGAAAGGAGGGTACACCCAGATGGGTTGGAATGGCTGCATCTTTTTCAAAAAAGGTCAGATTTAATACGTTCCGGCTCGAAGTGTACCCTTTTATTGGAAACAAAACCTCTCAGTCTGCGCTTTGGCGCAGCCAGCTCCTCTAGTAGGGGAGCTAAATCGAGGAAACCTTTCAGCAAGACGTGGAGCTTGATTTTCAGCGCCGCGCAGCTTTGCTGTGGGGCGCTTTTGTTTTGCCTGAACCCCTCAGACTCGCTTCGCTCGTCAGCTCCCCTAGTAGGGGAGCCTCTGGCGAAACCGGAAATTCTGCACGGATTGCCAAGGCCTCCACTATTAGGGGAGGTGGCAATGCGTCAGCATTGACGGAGGGGTTTGGTCACAGCAAACTTTCGTTAGCAAGGGTACACTTTCTATTTTGAATGATTCACTATAAATAGAAAGGGTGTTCCCCATGAACCATAAACGTAAGCTCAATTTGAAAAAGCAGCTTGCCTGCATTTATACTTCCTCTCTCTTCTCCGGCCTGCGCATCACGGATGCGGTATGGGTGGCGCTGCTGGCGGCCCGGGGCTTCTCCCTGTGGGAGATCGGCCTGGCCGAAAGCGTGTTCCATGTTGTCAGCCTGCTGTGTGAGGTGCCCAGCGGCATGGCGGCAGACCTGCTGGGCCGGAAAAAGACCCTCGTGTCCGGCGGCGTGTGCATGGTCCTGCAAAGCCTGCTGATGGCCTTTGCGTCAGACCTGTTCACCATCTGCTTTGCCATGGGGCTGAACGCGCTGGCCATGACCATGTTCTCCGGCACCTCCACGGCGCTGCTCTACGACAGCCTGAAGCAGGAGGGCTGCGAGGAGAGATACATTCAGGTCTCTGCCAACGGCTCCCAGATCTCCATGCTGGCCAACGCCATAGGCTCCATGGCCAGCATCCTGAACCAATTTCTCGGCTACGCGGGCTTTTATCTGCTGAACGCCGCTTTTGAGGGTGCTTCCGCCCTTGCCAATATGCTGCTTGCGGAGCCCATCGTCACTGAATCACAGGCCAGCCGGGAAAAGCACCCGCTGCGCGCTCTGCCCGAACAGTTCCGCCAGCTGGTGCGGGACAGCCTGCATGTCCTGCGCACCTGCCCAATGGCGGTGAAGCTTATCGCATCCAGCGCCCTCATCAGCGTGCCCAGTTACCTGACCAAGATGTTTTTGCAGCAGCGGCTCGTTGAGCTGGGCTGGCCCACGGAGCTGCTCTTCCTTCCCCTGCTGCTGGGCGGTCTGGCCTGCGTGGCGGGTACCGAGATTGGCCGCAGGGTGAGATGCCGCTCCATGCGGCGGCTCTACACGGCCTGTGCCCTGCTCTGCGGTGTGGGCACTCTGCTGGTGGGTGCTGCACCTGCCTGGGGCGGCATCCTGGGCATGATGCTGGTGCAGGGCGTGCTGGAAGTCTGGCTGCTCCATGCCGACCAGCGTCTCAATGCCCTGATCTCCAGTGATCAGCGGGCTACCCTCATCAGTGTGGACAGCATGGCCTACAGTCTGCTGATGATCCCCGCCAGCCCGCTTGTGGGCCTTGTGGGCGACCTGACCGGCCAGGCGGGCGCAGGGCTCTGTGTACTGTGCGCACTTGTCGTCGTCAGCGGCCTTGCGGCAGCGGGCAAAACGCGCTATAATGGGCGCGGAGCATAATTACCCTATTTTTGTAGGGGCCGATGCTCGCATCGGCTCGCAACACAGGAGGCAAAATCCAGATGACATATAAAGAAGTTTTACAGGCTGCCCAGGGTCAGATGGGCCCCTGCCGCGCCTGCCCGGTCTGCAACGGCCGCGCCTGCGGCGGCACGATCCCCGGCCCCGGTGCCAAGGGCAGCGGCACGGTGGCCATCCGCAACTTTGACGCCTGGCGCAATGTACGGCTGAACATGGATACCATCCATGAAAATTTTGAGCCGGACACCTCCCTGACGCTGTTTGGCCGTAGCTTCAAATATCCGTTCTTTGCCGGGCCTGTCGGCGCCATGGCGCTGCACTACGGCGACAAGTACAACGACCTGGACTACAACAATATCCTTGTCCCCGCCTGCGCGGCGGCCGGCATTGCTGCCTTCACCGGCGACGGCACGAACCACAAGGTCATGGAGGGCGCGGCTGCTGCCATCACGGCCTGCGGCGGCGCGGGCATCCCCACCGTCAAGCCGTGGGACAACGCCACGGTGGCCCGGAAAATAGCGCTGGCGCGCAGCTCCGGCTGCTTTGCCATGGCCATGGACATCGACGCGGCGGGCCTGCCGTTTTTACAGCACCTTGACCCGCCCGCGGGCAGCAAGACCGTGGAGCAGTTAAAAGAAATTGCCCTGGCCGCGGGCGTGCCGTTTATCTTAAAGGGCATCATGACCGTCAAAGGCGCGGAAAAGGCCATCGAGGCCGGTGCGGCGGGTATTGTTGTCTCGAACCACGGCGGGCGCGTGCTGGACGATTGCCCCGCCACGCAGGAGGTGCTGGCCGACATCGTCGCCGCCGTGGATGGCCGCGCCAAAATTCTGGTGGACGGCGGCATCCGCACCGGCAGCGACGTGTTCAAGGCGCTGGCCCTCGGCGCAGACGCCGTGCTGATCGCGCGGCCCTTCGTCACCGCCGTCTACGGTGCCGGTGCCGACGGCGTCGCCGCCTACACAGCCCAGCTCGGCAATGAGCTGGCCGACACGATGCGCCTGTGCGGTGCGCCCACGCTGGACGCCATCACCCGCGATATGGTACGGGTCATCAAGTAAAAAACGCAATAAAAAATACCATGTTTCCCGGTTGCAAAAGCCGTCGAAACATGGTATTCTTTTTATGCCGCTTTATGCGGCGGGCACTGCACATACGGCAGGCGGTCTCTACCCTCCGAAAGGAGGTGAGATCATGCGTTTTACATTCACGTTTTATGTTGGTCGCAAGACTATTACATTGAGCATCGTTGTAAAAAGCAAGAACCGCCACTCTGCCAAGTGACGGTTCTTAGGTGATAAATAAGAACTTTCATTGGAAAGAGACCAACCGCTTGTCGCAGTGCCTTTTTCTATACTTATTATAACGCTGTGCTGTCCCTTTGTCAAGCCGCAGCCTGCCGCCTCTCCCCTGCATAAATATTCTTTTTTCTGCAAAAATCCCCCAAACCCCTTGCATAACCCGCGGTTTTGCATTACTATTAAAGCATACCGCCGCTTTAAACCGGCAGTGTGAGGGATCTGTGCGAAGTATAGGAGGAAGTATCATGAAAAAATTCATCAGCACCGTTCTGGCACTCGGCATGGCCGCGAGCCTGGCCGCCTGCGGCGGCAGCGCATCCACGGCAGCTTCTACGGAAAGCACCGCAGTTTCCGCCGCTGAAGCCACTGCCGACAGCGACCTTGCCTACATCAAAAGCAAGGGCAAAATGACCATCGGCTACACCGTCTATGAGCCGATGAACTACACTGACGCCGACGGCAATTTCACCGGCTTTGACACCGAGCTTGCCACTGCCGTCTGCGAAAAGCTGGGCGTGGAGCCCGACTTTGTTGAGATCAACTGGGACACCAAAATTGTCGAGCTGGACGCCAAGAGCATCGACTGCATCTGGAACGGCATGACCCTGACCGATGACGTCATGGACCTGGTAGAAAACAACGAAATCGACGCCGCCAGCTCCCTCCTCCGGAAGCGGCTGGCCGCCTGGGAAAGGAAAAACCATGAAACGTAATCTGACTATCGGTACGCGGCGCAGCCAGTTGGCCCTGTGGCAGGCCAACTACGTCGCCGAAGCCCTGCGCCGGCACGACCCGGAACTGACCGTCCAGCTCCAGCACATCGTCACGCAAGGCGACAAAATCCTCGATGTCCCTTTGGCCCGCATCGGCGGCAAAGGTCTGTTCACGACAGAACTGGAACAACGCCTCCTGGATGGCACCATCGACCTGGCCGTCCACAGTCTGAAGGACCTGCCGGCGGACGTCCCGGACGGCCTCTGCCTGGCAGCCATTACGGCCCGCCACCATGTCCACGACGCCTTCGTTTCCAATACCTATGCGTCCCTGGAAGCCCTGCCGGCCGGTGCCCGTATCGGCACGTCGAGCCTGCGCCGCAAGGCCCAGCTCCTCCACACCCGGCCTGACCTGTTCGTCGCCGATCTGCGGGGCAACGTCGACACGCGCCTGAAGAAGCTCGACGACGGCCAATACGACGCCATCATCCTGGCCGAAGCCGGTCTGCAGCGCCTGGGCCGGGCCGACCGCATCACACAGCTCCTGCCCGTCGATACGATGATTCCCGCCGTCGGCCAGGGCGCCCTGGCCATCGAAACCCGCGCAGACGACGAATCGTTGAAACAGGCCCTGGCCTTCCTCAATGACGAAGGCACCGCCGCTGCGACGACGGCCGAACGGACCTTTCTGGCCGCCATCAACGGCAGCTGCCAGGTCCCGGTCGGCGTCTACGGCACCGTCCAGGACGGCATCCTGACGCTGCAGAGCATCATCGCCGCTCCCGACGGCAGCCAGGTCTGCCGCACGACGACACGCGGCTCCGCGGCGGACAGCGCCGCCATCGGCCACGAGGCCGCCTGCACACTCCTCGACGACGGCGGCCGCCGCATCCTCACTGATTTGGGCATCATCCCGACCTATTAAGGAGGTTCTCTCTATGAACGGTATCGTTTATCTCACTGGCGCCGGTCCCGGCGACTACCGCCTGCTCACCCTGCGGGGCCGGGAGGTCCTGGAACGGGCCGATGTTGTCATCTACGACTATCTGGCCGATCCGCGCCTTCTAGAATTTGCTCCGCCAACAGCGGAAAAAATATATGTCGGCAAAAAAGCGGCCGACCACACCTTGTCCCAAGATAAAATCATCGACCTGCTCATTGCCAAAGCCAAAGAAGGCAAGATTGTCGTCCGTCTCAAAGGCGGCGACCCCTTCGTCTTCGGCCGCGGCGGCGAAGAAAGCCGGGCGCTCCACGACGCGGGCCTGCCCTTTGAAATCATCCCAGGCGTCACGTCGGCCATCGGCGCCCCGGCCTATGCCGGTATCCCCGTGACCGACCGGACGGCGGCTTCGTCCTTTGCCGTCGTCACAGGTCACGAAGACCCGACCAAAGGCCAGTCATCGATTCACTGGGACAAACTGGCAACGGCCGTCGATACGCTGGTCTTCCTCATGGGCGTCCACAACCTGCCATCCATCACCCAGCAGCTCGTCGCCCACGGCCGGCCTGCAACGACGCCGGCAGCCCTGGTCCGCTGGGGCACCAAGGCCGACCAGGAAACGCTGGTGGCTACGGTCGGAGATATCGCCGAAAAAGCGGCGGCCTGCCATTTCAAGGCACCGGCCGTCTTCATCGTCGGCGACGTCGTCGCCCTGCGGCCGTCCATGCAGTGGTTCGACACGAAGCCGCTCTTCGGCCTGACCATCGCCGTCACCCGGACCCACGCCCAGGCGCCGGACCTGACACACCGCCTGGAAGAACTGGGCGCCCGCTGCCTGGAAGTGCCGACCATCCGCATCACGCCGCCGACAGACGGCTACCAGGCACTGGATACTGCCATAGCGGACCTGGAACATTACGACTGGGTCATCTTCACCAGCACCAACGGCGTCGATGCCTTTTTCCGCCGTCTCCAGCATCACGGCCGCGACAGCCGTGCCCTGGGCCGGGCTAAGCTAGCCGCTATCGGCAGCGCCACAGCCAAGGCCCTGACAGCTTATGGTCTCCAGGCCGACGTCGTCCCCGGCGCCTACTGTGCCGAAGACCTGGCCGCCGCCCTGGAGCCGCACCTTTCCGGCAAAGAACGCATCCTCATCCCCAGGGCCAAAGAAGCCCGATCGGTCCTGCCCGATACACTGCGCCGCTGGGGTGCCGTCGTCGATGTCTGCCAGGCCTATTGCACTGTCGAAGCCTGTGAAAACGGCGCCGTCCTGAAAGACCTCCTGGACCGCCGTGCCATCGACGTCGTGACCGTCACCAGCTCGTCAGCCGTCCGCAGTTTCCTCTCCCTGAGCCAGGCCCAGGCCAGCGACCTGGATGATATCACCTTCGCCTGCATCGGCCCCATCACGGCCCGTACCTGTCAGGAAGCGGGCCTGAAAAAAATAGTGACAGCCCAGACCTACACCATTGCCGGCCTGGCTGAATGTATTACAGATTGGAGAATCAAACAGTCATGAAATTGAATACCTTACGCCCCCGCCGCCTGCGCCTTTCCGCTCCCCTGCGCGCTATGGTCCGGGAAAACCATGTATACCTCAACGATTTGATTTACCCTATCTTCGTCGTCCCCGGCACGAATGTCAAAGAAGAAATCCCCAGCATGCCCGGCTGTTATCACCTGTCCGTAGACAACGCCGTCCGCCTGGCCGAAGACATCTATGCCTTAGGGCTGCGGGCCATCGAAGTCTTCGGCCTGCCGGCTTACAAAGACGAAATCGGTTCCAGCGCCTGGGACCCGCAGAGCCCGGTCCAGTGCGCCATCCGGGCCATCAAGAAAGCCCTGCCGGACATGGTCATCGTCGGCGACGTCTGCCTCTGCCAGTACACCGACCACGGTCACTGCGGCCAGATCAAAGACCACTACGTCGATAACGACGCCACGCTGAAACTGCTCAACAAAGTCGCCGTCAGTCAGGCCGAAGCCGGTGCCGACATCGTCGCCCCGTCGGACATGATGGACGGCCGCATCGCCTCCATCCGCCAGGCCTTGGATGAAGAAGGCTTCATCAACACCATCATCATGTCCTATGCCGCCAAATATGCCTCCGGCTTCTACGGCCCCTTCCGCGACGCCGCCGATTCGGCACCGCACTTCGGCGACCGCCGCCAGTATCAGATGGACCCGGCCAACGGCCGCGAAGCCATGAAGGAAATCGACCTCGACCTGGAAGAAGGCGCCGACATCATCATGGTCAAGCCAGCCCTGTCCTACCTGGACATCGTCTACCAGGCCCGTCAGCGCTGCCAGCGGCCCATTGCCACGTACAACGTCAGCGGCGAATACGCCATGGTCAAAGCGGCTGCCCGCAATGGCTGGATCGACGAAAAGCGCATCGTCATGGAAGAATTGACCAGCATGAAGCGCGCCGGTGCGGACATCATCATCACCTACCACGCCGTCGACGTCGCTAAGTGGCTGAAGAACGGCGAAGTCGAGGCCTAACGATGGACCTCGTCATCCTTGGCCTCAACCATAAGACCGTCCCCGTCGCCATTCGGGAACGCTTCACTATGACGCCGGACGCCATCCACCAGGGCCTGCAGCACCTCGACGATTACGGCGGCCTGCGCGAAGCCGTCGTCCTGTCGACATGTAACCGGTCCGAAGTCTACGCTGTCGTCGACGACATCCGGGACAACGAACAGGCCCTGCGCGACTTCTTCCTCGACCTGGCCGGCCGCCCGGCTTATGACCCGGCGTATTTCTACAGCTATACGGGGAAAGCCTGCATCCACCACCTGTTCACCGTCGCCGCCAGCCTGGACTCACTGGTCCTCGGCGAAGGTCAGATACTCAGTCAGGTCAAACAGGCCTACGTCATGGCCCATGAAAACGGTGCGACCAGTGCCATCCTCAACATGCTCTTCCAGCAGGCCATCGCCACAGGCAAACGGGTCCGGACGGAAACGCACATTGCCTACAATGCCGTATCCGTCAGCTATACCGCTGTCCAGATGGCCGAAAAAAGCCTGGGCTCCCTCTCTGGCCGGAACCTCCTGCTCTACGGCGCCGGCCAGATGGCCCGCCTGACAGCCCAGAATTTCTTAGGCAAAGGTGCCGGGAAACTGTACATCGTCAACCGCCATCTGAATCGGGCCCAGGAACTGGCGGCGGACGTCGGCGGCCAGGCCGTCCACTATAAAGAAGTCCAGTCCGTCGTTTCCGATGTCGACATCATCATCGCCTCGACTGGCGCACCGCACTATGTCATCACCGTCCCGCGGCTGCAACGTTTCCAGGAACTGCGCCAAGGGCGGCCCCTGCTGATCATCGACATCGCCGTCCCGCGCGACGCCGACCCGGCAATCACCCAGATTCCCGGCGTGACCTTATATAACATCGACGACCTGCAGGAAGTCGTCCACGATAACGAAGCGACGCGTCAGCGCGAAGCCATTGCCGCCAGCTATATCGTCGACGAAGCCGTGGACACCATGATTGAACGCTATCAATACCTGTCCGTCCGCCCCGTCGTCCTCAGCCTGTCCCAGCAGGCCGAACGGACGCGGCGCCATTTCGTCAAGCGGGCGCGCAACAAACTGCCCGAACTGACAGACGACCAGTTCCGCGTCGTCGAGAACTTATCCCACATCCTGGTCCGCAAAATCCTGCGCGCTCCCCTGCGGCGCACCGTCGAAGCGGCCAACACGCCCGATGAAGACCGGGTCGTCCGTGAACTGCGGAATGTATTCAACTTAGACATCAAAGAATGAGGAGGCCTTCCCATGCTCCATTTAGAAAAATCAGCTACGGCTTTTGCCGAAGCGCAGACCCTCATGCCGGGCGGCGTCAACAGCCCGGTCCGCTCGTATAACCGTATTGGCTGTCCGCCGCCGTTCATCGCCTGGGCCAAAGGCAGTACCATCTGTGACATCGACGGCAATCAGTACATCGACTACGTCGGTTCCTGGGGTCCCATGATCGTCGGCCATGCCCACCCCCGCGTCGTCAAGGCCCTGCAGGAAGCGGCCACGCGCGGCACGAGCTATGGCGCCCCGACGCTGATTGAATCGCAGCTGGCCAAACTGGTCAAAGAAATCTACCCGTCCATCGAAAAACTGCGCATGGTCAATTCCGGCACGGAAGCGACGATGAGCGCCATCCGCGCCGCCCGCGGCTATACGGGACGCGATAAAATCGTGAAATTCATCGGCTGCTATCACGGCCACGGCGACAGCCTGCTGGTCAAAGCCGGTTCCGGTGCCGCCACCTTCGGCCAGCCCGACAGCCCCGGCGTCACAGCCGGCACGGCCAAAGACACGCTGACCGTCGCCTATAACGATGCCGACGCCTTCCGGGAACTCATGGACCGCTGCGGCGACGACATTGCCGCCGTCATCGTCGAACCCATTGCCGGCAACATGGGCCTGGTCCTGCCGGAAGAAGGCTATCTGCAGCTCTTGCGTGACGAAACACAGAAGCATGGCACGGTCCTCATCTTCGACGAAGTCATGTGCGGCTTCCGCACGGCCCTGCACGGCGCCCAGAGCATCTATCACATCGTCCCGGACATGACGACCCTGGGCAAGATCATCGGCGGCGGCCTGCCCGTGGTAGTGGGTGATGCAGACGCTGCCAACATACAGCCCGATCCCCCGGAAGGCATCGATCAGCCGCAGCACATCCAGGTCGTAGGTGATGCCGAGGTCGCCCCGGCGCTTATTCTTTTCGATATCATCGGCGCTGATGACGATAACGATCTCGGCGGAGTCCTTCATCTGCAGCAGCATCTTCACCTTGGCATCCGGCGCAAAGCCCGGCAGCACACGGGAAGCATGATAATCATCGAACAGCTTGCCGCCGAATTCAAGGTACAGCTTGCCGCCGAACTGCCCGATGCGCTCCCGTATCTTATCCGACTGCATTTGCAGGTATTTTTCGTTATCAAAGCCGATTTTGTTCATGTTTTCCTCCTCGTACTCCTCTATATAACGGTTGCTGGAACCGAAAGTCACAGGCAAAAATAAAAAAAGCGCCGGTTTCAGAGGCGCTTCTTTCGTTCCCCTTTCAGGGGAGCCCTTACGATTATAGCACTATCGGGCGGGGCATGGCAAGGGGGAAAGCGATATAATTTCACCCGAAATTTTTAGCGATAAGCGCCAAAAGCTACGGCTTTTCCCCGGCACGCCGCCCGGATATGA
>OICT01000623.1_pt1 | contig 17163 bp, 26 predicted proteins | sample 1581331 | NCBI WGS metagenome assembly OICT01 (sample SAMEA3882544, study PRJEB24775) | human gut metagenome | biome: human-associated habitat; feature: intestine environment; material: feces | place: Netherlands | collected 2009/2010 | reverse complement strand
CTTTCAAGTATGCCAACGACGGGGCTATGAGTGCCGTCATCAGTGCCAAGCTCAAACTGCCCACCAAGGATACCTGCGTATCCATCAATACGCCGCGGATGAAGTGCCCACAGGACGAAGTAGATGCCCAGGAAAGCACGGCATTGACCAAAGACTCCGTACAGGCGCTTTGGACCGTCGAAAGCGAAGCACAGAAGTATCTCCGTGGCGACCGGGCTCAAATGAAATTGTTCGGAGATAATGGAGAACCGAACGCACAAGGAGCATAAAGCATGGGTACAGATCTATTTTACTGGATAAAGCTGAATATGGACTTCTTCAACCAGGATACCATTGACTGGCTGAAAGAGCAGGACAACGGCTGTGAGTATATCGTATTGTACCTGCAGTTATGCCTGCTATCGGCGAATAATAATGGCGTCCTGGTCCGGCATGTAGGGGAAATGATCATCCCCTACAATGCCAAGAAAATTGCCGAACAGACGCGGTTTTCGCTCGACACGGTGATGGTTGCCATGCGCTTATTTACGAAGCTGGGACTAATTGAAGTGGACGACCGGGGAACGATTACGCTCCCCGCCGTTCCATCCATGGTCGGTAGCCGCAGCGCATCGAAAGAAGCCGTGCGCAAACGGGCTTATCGGGCCCGGAAAAAGGTCCTGGCGCTCACGGCCGCAGGGGACAAAAAAGAGGACATTTCACGGGACAAAATGTCCCATGGTGTGTCCGGGACAAAAAAGGACACGAAAATTGACGCGGACGAAGTGTCCCGGACAGAGGTGGGACAAAGCGTCCCAAAACGGGACATTTGGGACAAAATGTCCACCGAAAATGGGACAAAATGTCCTACAGAGTATAGAGATAAGAGTATAGAGAATAAAAGAGATGATGAAGATGATGAAGAACTCGCGCGCGAAGAAAAAAGGCAAACGCTGGCCAGGGTTGTTTCCTATTATCAAAACAACATTCATCCTGTAGCCAATGAAGCTGAAAAGGATCGTCTTATTGAAATGCTGAACGAATTTGGGGCTGAATGGGTATTACAAGCCATTAAACAAGCAGCACTGAATAGGGCCAGTACAATCCGATATGTAGAAGTAACATTGAACAGCTGGCGAAATTCGGGTAACCCACAGCCATGGAGAGGAGGAAAATCGAGTGGAAGACATGCGGGGAACGGAAATCGTGTTGCGGATCCGGCGGATTCAGCAGCAGATGAAATCGACTGGTCGCAGTACGACGACACCTACCAGCCAGGAACTTGAAGACGCCTGCCAGGTGCTGGGCGTATCTTATGACCCGGTCAGGGCGCCGGCTTCAGCGGCAGATATTCTCGACGCCGTCCGGCAGCGGCAGAAATGCCAGCACTGCACACGGGTTCGGGAGCAGGCTGCGGAATGTGTATGCGTCGGTATCGACTACTGCGACGGCACTTACGTACTGACCGCCAGGCAGTGCCCCAAAGGGAGGGCATACCTTCAGCAGCGTCGCATCGACCGGCTGACCTATCAGTCTGGCGTAGGGAGGCGGTTTCAGAACCGGACCTTCGAAACCTTCCGGAGGACCCCGGGGACCGAAGCAGCCTATCAGGCATGCTGGTCCTTTTGCAGACGCTACCAGCCTCACCGCCGGGGACTTCGCATCTACGGGCGATACGGCTGCGGCAAAACGCATCTGGCCGCAGCCATCGTAAACACGATGACCAGCAAAGGCGTACCGGCCATGTTTGTAGTCACGCCGGACTTACTGCAGAGTATCCGCCGGGGGTATGACAACCCGGATGCCGCTAGAACTGCCCAGGCTATTGTCGATAGCGCCAGGACCATAGACATACTGGTCCTGGACGACCTGGGCAGCGAAAAGCCAAGCGACTGGGTACGCGAGCAACTCTTCGTACTCATCAACGCTCGGTACGAAGCAGAGCTGCCGACGATCATTACCAGCAACTATAGTACCGCCGACCTGGTAGACCGGTTGGGGCAGCGCATCGTCAGCCGGCTGATCGAAATGACGACAGCGATTACGATGACAGCCCCCGATTACCGGATGCAGTAAAAACACATATAAGCCGTTTAAACGTCCTTTTAAAAATCGAACGATAAAATTATCGAGCGGACAATAAAAACGAGCTTAAATGGAAAATAGAGCAAAAATAGAGCAAATTATGAAAGGATGGACGCTATGATTTTCAGAAAAATGTGCCGCCTTTGCGGTGGGGAAATTGAACCTCACGGGTCCAAAACGGCCCGGCTGACGCTCTGCGACGATTGCAGGGCGCGAATTTTGGCCAGGTATACATACCGGCTCGAACACCATGTCACCGGAAGAGAAAAATGCTGTCTGGTTTGCGGGCGGCCAATTCCCAAGGGGTATGGGAGCTATACGACCTGCTCCAAGGAATACCGGACGTTGCTGGCATCCGTCACGGCAGCATATCGAAAACAACGGGTCGCGCAGCAGGGGTACCGGAAATGCGGGGTTGGACACTATATCCCTCCTACACGCTGCCTATCTCCGCTCGGCAGGGCTGAGCAGGAAGCACGCGAACGTGGAATCTCCTATGGCTATTTCATGGCCTCAAAGAAGAGCTTGGTTCATAAATTTTAAAAAGAAAGAAGGGATTTGAGTGATTGACATGAGTATGGAAAAAGTGCGGGCGGTCATCGACCAGGCCTGCCAAAATGGCAAATGTTACGCAACGATTGAAAAAAGCGGGGATGCTGCCGTAGACGATGCCGTCGCCCAGACCATCGACGGCATGGGTTACAAAGTGGCAATCAATCCACAAGAAATTTTAATTAGCTGGTCGTAGAAGGAAGGGAGGAAATCATGGAAGTCATGTACATATCACACCCCTATACGGGGAATGAAAAAGAAAACCGCAAAGACGCTCGAAGAATTACGAAAATCTTGGCCAGCCTGTATCCGGACACGGTATTTTTATCACCACTGGATGCGATGCGGCCGGTGGACGACGCGAACCTTGCCTATTCCGACGTCCTACTGCAGACGCTGGAGCTGATGGACCGGTGCGACGGAGTCATTATGACTGGTGATTGGTTGTGCAGCGAAGGGTGCCAGAGCGAAATTGCGTCGGCCCTTTTATCAAGGAAGCCGGTCTATGTAAGCGCTAAACAATATATCTGCTTCCGCAAGTTAAAGGAGGCGGCCGACGCATGAATACAGTAATGCTGATGGGGCGGCTGACACGGGATCCGGAAAGTCGGGCGACTCAATCCGGGACGGCTGTTGTACGCTTTAGCCTGGCCGTGAATCGCCCCAAAAGGAAAGACAAAAAGCAAGACGCCGACTTTATCAATTGCGTAGCCTTCGGGCGGATCGCCGAGGTAATCCAGCAGTATGTCTTCAAAGGCAACAGGCTGCTGGTAGAAGGGGAAATCCGAACCGGCAGCTATGTCGATAAGACGGGGCATAAGCGCTACACGACGGAAGTAATGGTAAACCGCATCGAATTCATCGAATCCCGGGAAGGGAACGGCACTCACACAGCACCGTCTCAGAATGGTGGATTTGATGCCATGGGGTACGAAGCCCCAGCCGACGAAGAAATCCCATTTTAGAAACTAGGAGGAAACCAAAATGATTGACGATAAAATGGCCAAGATGGCCATAAACACCTTGAAAGAATATTGCAATCTATGTACTAGTTGCGCCGTATATGGATCATGTGACTGCTACTTTAAAAATGTTGATGGTTATGACGACGTCGGCACGATTGAAGATTTACAGAAGTCAGCTAAAAAGCCGATTAAATTCGATGAAACAATGAAAGAAAGCAAAGCTTTTATGGTGTATTTGTGGGCCCTGCTTGAAGAAGTGACTGAAACAACTATCGGAGATTACGATAGACAACACATGGAGATTGACGTAAATAAATACGGGAAAGTGACGATAGATTTAAAAAATAACACTGGAAGGGTAGTTGCGCATGGTGACGCAAGATGCCACCCGAATGACACCTTCAACATTAAAACAGGGATGAAGATAGCTGCCGAACGGATGATTGAGGAGCTTAAAAAGCCATTACATCCCCGAAATGATGATGCTTATTACTATATGGGAGATTACGGCCCTGTACACCGGATATGCAAGGATGAGTTCTTTGATCGTTTAAACGATGTAATGAGCAACTGCTTTAATAACAAAGCAGTTGCGTTGGAACACGAAACGGAAATCCGATATAGAAAAGAAAATATTTTAAGAATCATCGCAGATTACATGAAGAAGCGATGATATGAAGGCTTAAGAAGAGGAGCGTGATTAGACAATGAAAAGACTGTCATGGATGATATTGATAGCCTATGTGCTGGTGTGTATTACAGCATTCATGACATTGCTCGTCATGATTTTCAAGTAAGGTGGTGGACCCATGGAGAACTGGTACAAGCCCGGTCCGGTAGTGATAACTCGCGTAAGCCCTGACCCGCGGCCGAAGAAAGCGAAGCCGAACTGGCGGGATTATAGCGACATCATGGATTACCAGGCCAAATTGATTGAGAAAGTAAGGCGCCGAATTGAGCGCACGAAACACCGTTAGACGAAAGGGGGCTATTATGAGACTAGAAATACCCAAAATCAATATGAAATCACTTACAAAGCAATTCATGACAATTACCGAAAAGCTGCTGGCAATGGTCCCCGGTGGGATGAAGCACTATTTCGGGCTGAAAAGCTGGCAGCGTTCTTGTCGGACTCACGCTGTAAAAAGCCGGGTGCGGCACGCCCAGAGAATGGCCAGGAAGGGCTACCGCTACAAGGGAGGCCGCTAATGGCGAGTAAGATAAACAGCAAGAAAGTCATCGTGGATGGCATCTCCTTCGATAGTCGAACGGAAGCGAAATACTACTGCAGGCTAAAACGGCTGAAAGAGGAAGGGAAAATCTGCCACATCGAGTGCCATCCAAAATATGAGCTACAGCCGGCCTGCGAGCGATACGGCAAGAAATACCGACCGATGTACTACATTGCCGACTTCCTCGTCATCCTGGACGACGGGCATAAAATCGTCATCGATGTAAAGGGGTATGGAATGGAAGACGCTCAGCTCAAGCGAAAACTATTCGCATATAAGTATCCAGATCTGGAACTTCGATGGGTGGCCATGTCCTACAAGTACAGCGATACCGGCTGGATTGACTACGATGAGCTGCAGAAGCTCCGGCGTAAGGCCAAACAGCCGAGGAAGCGAGGCCGCGAATGACATAAACTTGAATAGATAACCTACAAAGCGGACAGGTCGATAAGGCCTGTCTGCTGCTCACGTTATAAAGGAGGGCGCTATGTATCATAACGACTATACTGTGCTGGTAAAAGAATATTTGACTCGATACACTGAATTTAAACAATACGTGGCCAATATCGAAGCAGAAATCGAGGACTACAAAGAGATGTTGAAACTCTCAGCCGCTCCAAAAGTCTCCGATATGTCTACTGCCGGAGGCGGAGGTGGGAGTGGAGATACTCCGCAGGAGAGAGCGTATTTTCGGCGGGAAGACCTGGAAAAACGGCTCGAAGACAGCTATCATGATCTGCTGGAAATGCTGCCAAAGGTACGCAAACTTGAAAGGTCTTTGGACGCGATGAAGGCGACGAACCCCGTGGACTATCGCATCATTCATGCCCGATACATTGAAGGTTGGTCCTGGGAGGCTACAGCCAGCTTTGCGGGTGCCAGCGTGACCTATTGCCGGAACGAGGCACGCAAGGCATTACGGAGACTGACTGGAGCTATGTTCGGCGAGGAGTCTATTCCCATGCAGACGCACTTGGTATTCATCGACAGTAACAAGAACAATGAAAATTGTGGATAACTTTTTTTTCGTGTCGTTTTTTGACAGAATCGCGCAGAAAAAAATATATTTGAATACGGAAAAAGTTGGTCGGGCGTGGTACGATAATAGCGTGAGAGTTGGGGATGACGCGAGGAGCTCGTGTCACGCACCAGTACATCAGCTGCCCTTGCGCATCCCACACACTGTCACCACATGATATGCACCTCCTTGTTTTAGACTGCGGCGCTATGATAAATCATTGTGCCGCCGCATGGCGGAGTAGTTCAGTTGGTAGAGCCAAGGGTTTGCAAGCCCCATCGTCGCTGGTTCGAGTCCAGCCTCCGCCCTCCCCTTTTGGGGCATATCATAGGGACGTAGCTCAACTGGTAGAGTAGTGGTCTCCAAAACCATTTGTTGAAGGTTCGAGTCCTTCCGTTCCTGCCAAATTGCATACATAGGGACTTAGTTGTCTGTGTTTGGTGAATAGCCGGACAGGGTGACGGGTCTCTTTTTGGTACTGGATAAGAAAAAAAGGCCTCGGCTGTATTTCGAGCCAAGACCTTTATACAGAAGCAATTCCCAGTTGCCTCTGAGTGTCATCTCCATCCTGAAAGGTGTTAAGTATACAAGAAAATTAATTCTTGTGTATGTAGATTTTAAAACACTTTTTACCGTAATTCCGAGCGTAATGTTTCACGCCGTTCTTATCGGTAAAAGACGCCCGCAGGATGTAGACGCCGAACTTATCTTTCCCCATGTGCTCACCTCCCTTCGTTGTGAACTCAGGGAGAACAGAGATGACTAAAGATATTTTATCATTAAACAGGGTATTTTATCAACAAAAAAGAGCCTGCGGAGACAGACGAGCTTTGCCTTCGTAGACTCTTTTTCCCCGTACTTGAAAGCTGGGAACAATCAAGTACGGATTGGTAACCACATGGGGACCATAAGTTCACTTATAATATAGCTCATTAGGGTATGTTAGTCAAATTACAAAAATGAATAAATATTTTACAAACTAAACTAAAAAAATATAATGTGATTTTTACAAAAAAATAGAGTGATATTTCGTACTAAATTTCAATATATATTCAAATATAAGGATGGTGGTGAGCATGTAGCATGGCTAATGAAAAAAATTTAGTACCGGCTAATCAACGAAGCAAGAGCGAAGCTAGAGAAAACGGCCGAAAAGGAGGGCTCAATAGTGGAAAGGCGCGCCGGCGCAAGAAAGCTCTCCGGCTAATACTGAAAGAGGCCATTTCTCTACCCCTAAGCGATTTACCTAAAGACCTCAAAGCGGGAATCATGAAGGCTGCACAAATCACGGATGACAGTCTGTTGGTAAGCGATGCCGTCCTCGGCTCATTGATTCGGACGGCCTGCAAAGGAAATAGTCAGATGATGCGCCTTCTATTAGATACACTCGGCGAATCCGCCGATGTGCGAATGAAAGCGCGTGAAATAAAGCTCAAGGAAAAAGCAGCTCAATCGGGGACCATTGCTGGCGCGCATGAAAATCAGTCAGCCATGGAACAATTGATTGAATCCATACAGACGGCATCTAAAGAATATGAGCGTATAGACGGAGGTGACGGTACATAATGGAATTTCAAAAGTGGGGACGTAAAGCCCTGGAGTTCATCTGCACGCCACCTTCAGACGATGCATTCATCACTATTCTTGAAGGCTCCGTCCGGTCGGGGAAAACCGTCAGCATGATACCGAAGTGGATCAACTACATCATGACTGGGCCACCGGGACTGTTGCTGATGACTGGCGTGTCCAAAGATACTGTATATGACAACGTCTTGAATGATCTATTCGATACCCTGGGGGACAACCACTACAAATACAATCGCCAGTCCGGAGAGCTGGACGTCTTCTGGGAATCCAAAGGAGACACTCGCTCGCGGCGCATCAAAGTAGTCGGCGCGAAGGATGAGGGGTCAGAAAAGTTCATTCGTGGCAAGACGCTGGCCGGAGCCTATTGCGACGAGCTGACGCTAATGCCGGAACATTTCTTCAAGCAGTTGTTGAACCGCCTGAGCGTAAAAGGTGCCAAGCTGTATGGGACAACGAACCCCGACTCGCCAATGCATTACCTGTACAAGGAATACATCACCAATGAATCGATGCTGCAAGATGGGGTTGTCAAAGACATTCATTTCATGCTGGATGACAACCCGAACCTGCCGGCAGAGTATAAGGCCAATATCAGAAGGTCCTACTCCGGTATGTGGTATAAGCGCATGATCCTTGGCATGTGGGTTCTGGCCGAAGGGCTGATTTACGATATGGTGTCCGATGCGATGCTTTACAACGACGACGATTTGAATAAGACCATGCGGTCCCGCTGCCGCCGATACATCGCCGTGGACTACGGGACGAAGAACCCTATGGTGTTTCTGGACATCCTGGACGATGGCGAAACCATCTGGGTAGATGGGGAGTATTACTGGGACAGCCGGGCGATGCAGCGCCAGAAGACGGATGCCCAGTATGCCGACGACCTGGTCAATTTCATTGGGGACGAATACCCTGACTTTATCATCATCGACCCGTCAGCGGCTTCGTTCAAGCTGGTGTGCCAGGGTAAGGGGTTCCGTGTAAAAGATGCGGACAACAGCGTCAACGATGGAATCCGAGTAACCGCCATGTTAATTAGCCGGGGGCGGCTGAGGCTGAACCGTAAGTGCACTAACACATGGGCCGAGTTCCAGACCTATGTATGGGATGAAAAAGCAGCGGCCAATGGGAAAGAGCAACCGCTGAAGGTGAGTGACCATAGCATGGATGCTCTTCGGTACTACTGCAAGACGATGGTGGCCAAATGGAGGCTGAGAGAATGACAAGGAAAAGACGAAAGAAACCCATACGGCGGCAGACAAATGATGCATTCCAGAATCCGCTGACGCGGAGTGGGGTATTCATGCCCAATGTGCTGGAATCCACGCAGTATCCGTTGACGCGGTTCACCTGGGACTGGCAGACCATAAACAGCCTGTACCGGTCTCACTGGATTGTGCGGCGCATCATCGATACGATTCCGGAAGACATGTGCAAGAACGGCTATAAAATCCTGTCACAACTAGCACCAGATGCCATCCGTAAGGTCTTGCAGACCGACCGCAAGACGCGGACGACGGCACGCATCCTGGACGGGCTAAAACTTGGCCGCCTCTATGGTGGGGCCGGGGCGCTCATTATGCTCGAAGGACAGGAAGATGAGTTGGACCAGCCGCTAAACTTGGACGAAATCATGCCGGGCGATTATAAAGGGCTGCTCGTACTGGACCGGTGGAGCGGTATATCCCCAGACGACAAGCTGGTGGACGACATCGACGACCCGGAGTTCGGCCTTCCCGACACCTATACCCTGACCAGCGATAGCATCGAGCGGGGCGTGCGCGTCCATCACAGCCGGATATTACGGTTCATCGGACGGCCACTCCCTTACATCGAGCAGCTGGCTGAAAACTACTGGGGTGCATCGGAAATCGAGCACATTTTCGACGAACTCAAGAAACGCGACAATGTATCATGGAATATCGCTATGCTAACCTTCATGGCCAACTTACGCGTCATGAAGGTGGAAGGACTGAGCCAGGTGCTGGCCACAGGCAGCCAGAAAGCCCAGCAGGACCTGTACAACACGATTCAGGGCATGAATGCCATGATGAATAATAACAGTATCCAGGTGCTCGGCGAGAATGACAGCTACGAAACACATCAGTACACTTTCGGCGGCATCGCGGATGCCTACGACCGTTTCATGATGGACGTAGCTGGCGCTGCTGAAACTCCGGTGACAAAGCTTTTTGGGCGGTCGCCGAGTGGTATGAATGCCACGGGCGAGTCGGACATGCAGAACTACTACGATACTATCGAAGAAAAGCAGGAATCCGAACTTCGTCCGGTTTTAGATAAGCTGTTGCCTATCATCATGACATCGACACTTGGCGCCGTTCCCGACGACTTCGATTACGACTTCAACGCTGTACGCCGCCCGGACGAAAATGAGATGTCTGACCTGGCCAGCAAGAACACCGACTCTGTAACGAAAGCATTCCAGGCTGGCATGATATCCCAGCGCACGGCGCTGAAAGAGTTACGCCAACAGAGCGAGATTACAGGCATGTGGTCGAACATCACCGACGAAGATATCGAAAATGCCGACGATACGATTCAAAACCCGAACGAAGGCATGGATGGTATGGCTGGACTATTTGGCGGCGCAGAAGGGCAAAGCGAGCCGAAAAACAGCGAATCTGAACATGATGCTCCCGACGTATCCCCTTCGGATAAATGATAGAAAGGGCGTGGCCATATGCAGCACCTGTGGGAACCGAAACGCAGAATTGAACTGGCCTTCCGCCGCAGCCTGATGGAATTGGCCAGGCAAATGATCCGACACGTCGGGCGCACATCAGACCCAAATGCGATAAGTAATACGCTCCTACAAATCGCTGAATCCAAGACATTCCAGCGCGTCTGCCAAGCGGCGGCCCTAAAAATGGTCACGGGACTCTTTGATGACCAGGGGCGAACATGGCGCCAGGCGGCCGCCAGAAACGGGCGAAGTCGTGAGCTATATAATTTACTGCGGAAAGAGCTACAAGGCCCGACAGGGCGCAAATTGCGCGATTTAGTGGCAGAAAATGCGGCTCTCATCCGGACGCTTCCCACTGATATTGCCAGCGATGTGGCCGCTTATACTTCACGCGAAGCGATGAAGGGGCGTAGGGCATCGGATATTGCGGAAGAAATCCGGACGATGTTCCCTGCTCATACTAGAGCCAGGGCTGAGCTCATCGCCAGGACGCAGACGTCTATGACCCAGACAGAGCTGACCCAGGCCCGCTGCCAGAATTTTGGCATACATTGGTATATTTGGCGGCCCGTAGGCGGTATGGGTGGTGATGGGCGCACACGTACCAGCCACCGCATGATGAGCGGCGTCATCGTAAACTGGGATGACCCACCGGCGCCGGAAGACTTGTTTCCGACTATCGGGAAAAATGGCAAACCCTATCGTAACTCGCTTGGGCATTACCATGCTGGGTGCTGCCCGAACTGCAGGTGTTACCCAGAACCAATCATTGATTTGGATTTGGTGAATTGGCCGGCGCGCATTTATCGTCATGAATCTATCCGGACTATCAGCCGCCGCAACTTTGAAAGGATTCAGTAATTATGAAAAGTGTACAGAATAGGATACTCCTGAAGCTGATGGCCACGAAGCTGCACCTTGCCCGGCTGACCTTAGATAAAGAGTGGGATGAATCTAAGCATCCCAGAGGGCCGGACGGGAAGTTTGGCAAAGGCAGCGGACAGCCCTCGACAAATACGAAAAAGAATGGTAATGTAAGGGCGAGCCCGAATGGAGCGAACATATTCAGTGTAAAAGGGTTCAAGAATAAGCAAGCGTTAAACAATCATTGGAATAATCATGGAAATCAATATCCTGGGTTCACAAAAGAGCAGTATAAAGCAAGAGCCTTAGAATTGATAGAATCACCAGTTTCCGACACCGTTTTAGGGCATATTGATAGAAATGGTATTGTTATTCGTTACGACAAAGAAACGAATGATTTCGTAAAAGGTCATCCTTCTAGGGGAATTTATACGATGTTTAAGCCAGATGATGGGATTAAATATTATTTGATGCGAAAGAAAGGGGATATAGAACGTGGCGGAAGGGACTCGTAAATTAGTATCATGCCCTTGCTGTGGAAAAGGTATGGTTACAGCAGGCCATGAATTTGATATTTGTGATATTTGTGGCTGGGAAGATGATGATTTGCAGTTTGAAAATCCAGATTATCGCGGCGGAGCCAATTCGATGTCGCTAAACGAAGCCCGTGAGGCATATAAAGAAGGCAAGCCTATTTACTGACCATGTAACAAGGGAGAAATACTATCATGGACAACATCCGCATCATTTATCGTATTTTGAAAATAATGGAAACCAGCATGGATAGTGAAGAGCTTGATGAGCGTTACCTTTCGCCGACAACCTTGCATATTACGGAGCAACGGCTGTTATCTATTTTACGCATGTTGTTAATGGCTGGATTAATTGAAGGGATTGCCATAGATGTTGACAGCGCAGGCCACTTCATGGTCAGCAAGGGACGTCCGCGATTGACACTACGAGGATTGGAGTATTTAAACGAAAACAGCTTGATGCAACGGGCCATGAGAATGGCTAAAGGAATCAAAGATAGTGTTCCAGGATTATAATTTAATATTTTTTACCATCTCATTATGAGGTGGTTTTTTTATACCCATTTTTAGGAGGCGGTGCCATTTGAAAGCATTTTATGGTTCACGGTTTTCACCGCATATGACAAAGACCCCAGAGGGGTATCTGGTATGCCATACGGTGCCTATCTGCCGAACGGGAGCACAAGAATACTTACCGAAGGAGCTAGAAATTGATTCCGCGCAACCAATTATTACGGTATTCCGGACGCCGGACGAGGTGTTCAAGCCTTCGGCTATTGCCTCATTTGAAGGCAAACCACTGACCGACGACCATCCACCTGTCGGGATTGATTCGTCGAACTACAGCACCTATGTGAAAGGCGTGGTGCAGAATGTCCGCCGCGGCAACGGAGAGGACAATGACAAACTGGTTTGCGATATAGTCATTTATGATGCAGCGCTGGCGGCTAAGGTCGAGGCCGGGAAGCGCGAAATATCATGTGGCTATGATTGCAAATATATCGCCAACGACGACGGTACATATCATCAGGCCGACATCATTGGCAATCATGTGGCCATCGTAACCAATGGCCGCGCAGGGCACGATGTGTCCATTAAGGACTCAAAACCTAAAGGAGGAAAATCAATGAGCAGAAAGAAAAGTGTATTGCATCGTATGTTTGCGGCCTTCGTAAAAGATGCCGATCCGGATGAAGTCCGCGAAGCGGCCCAGGTCGTAAACGATGTCGAAAACTGCGGCGATGATGAAAAAGATGAGAAAGGGGACAATAACCTCAAGGATGTCATGGACGCCATTGACGCGTTAAATGAACGCGTCGCCGCATTGGCTTCCCAGCAAGGCGAGCAGCCAACGGACGACGAAGACGACCTGGAAGACAAAGATGATAAGGGTACTGAAGCCATGGATTCCCTGGAAGAGGAATTGGATCCGGAGCAGAAAAACGATGTGACCGAAGACGAAGGCGACGGTGAAGAATCCGTTACGGTTCCGCCGGAAGACATCGAAACCGACGAAGATACGCCGGAAGAAGCGGAAGGGAAGGACATGCCACAGAACCGTGAGGCCCAGGACAGAGCGATTGCTTTGAGCATTATTCGGTCCATCAAGCCAATTGTGGCAACGATACCGAATCCGCAGCGCCGCCGCGTATCTGACGCCATGAGCAGGGCTGTCCGTAAAGCACTGCGCAGAGGCGGTACACAGCCCCTCACGGGTGGCTATGGCGCGTTGAACCGCCGCCGCAAAGTAAACGATTCGGCCCTTAATAAACAGGGCGACCCGCGGGATTTTGGCGAAAACTGCCGCAAACGTAACCCGCACTACAAAGGAGGTAACTAATTATGCCAGGCACAACGATTGGAATCAATATGAACTATGGCTATCCCGGCCAGGCGTCCCGACACGGCGACGAAGTATCTCGGACACGTGCAGTGGCTGCTGACTCGGCAGACATCAAATTTGGCGCTCCTGTTGCCATGGGGGACGACGGTACGGTCCATGCTTGGACGGCAACGGACAAAGCAGAATCCTTTGCCGGCATCGCTATGCGTAAAGTAAAGAGTGCCGTTATTTGGCCCTACCAGGATTGGGGCGTATATCGGGCTTCGGAGCCATGTGACATGCTCCAGCGCGGCGGGGTATCGGCACTCTGCGCATGGGGAACGCCGAAGGTAAATGGCACGGTATACGTCTGCACGAAAGTTGTATCCGGAACCAGCCCGGCAGGAGCCGCAATCGGAGACCTCGGGGCCGATAATGAAGCCGGTAACTGCATCGAACTGACTGGGGTAAAATGGTCGTCTGACGCAGACGCCCGCAACGTGGCCGAACTTACTATCTTGACCCGCCAGGGCGTGTAATCGAGAAGGAGGAGAATTAGCATGAGAAAGCAGTATAAATTAGCGACAGCTCCGCAGATGGGGGCGTCCGACCGCATTACCATGGACGCATCGGCCATTGCCAGCGGGCTGGCGTTCTTGGAAAGTGAGCTTGAAAAAATCGACCCGTCTCTGCGCGAGCCGCTGACTAACACCACCTATCCTCGCGACATCACCATCGAGAGCGGTGGCGGCTGGGTAGAAGCCACCTCGGCCATGAACGTAGACTATAGCGTAACCGGAGGCGAACGCGATGGTATCGGCGGCGTCCAGAACGCTATCAGACGTATCCAGGCCGATATGAGCAAAGACCTGTATAAGGTTATGCCTTATGAAGTGTCCATGAGCATCAAAATCCAGGACCAGCTCCGCGGAGCCGTAACCGGCCGGTCTATTGAACAGATCTATGATGATGGTATCCGCCTCGATTATGACAAATATATGGACATCAATACGTATCTCGGCCAGAAATCCTATGGAACGACCGGTCTGATGAATGATGCCCATGTTACCGCGGCTGCGGTTGCCACTGGCGCATCTGGTAAAACGACCTGGAAAAACAAGACTCCTCAGGAAATCCTGAATGATATCGATGACGCTATTGTAGCTGGCTGGGCCGCCGCGCAGTACGATAACTCGGCTATTCCGAATCACATCTTGATTGATCCGGAAAACTTTGCATATCTGAACCGCACGCCGTTTACAGCTAATGGCGCCACGGCTCCGGTATCCTTGCTGAAGTACTTGATGGACAACAATATCGCAAAGGCCAAAGGCATCGATTTAGTCATTGCGGAATGTCGGTTCTGCACAGGCCGCGGTACAGGTAGCACCAACCGCATGGTGGCCTATGTCAATGAAAAGCGCTTCGTCGGCATGGACGTTCCGGTTCCGTTGTCTCGTGTCATGACCCAGCCGAATGTTATCGGCGCTTCCTACGATTCCTTGTATATGTCGAACGTAGGCCAGGTCAAAATCCATTACTATGAACCGTTTATCTATCGAGATGGCATTTAGGAGGGAACCCCATGAGTATTCGTTTAATATCCAAGAAAAAGATTGCCTTCAGGAACCCGTCGCCGACTGGCGAATCGGACAAGCTCTTGACAGTAGAGCCGTATAAATTCGAAACCCTGCCGGACTGGGTTGCCAAAGACCCGATGTACGCGTGGGGCAAGGCTGACGGCACTATCGACGTAGCAGATGACCCGGACGACGGCAAAAAAGCGACGGGAAAAGACACAGGCAAAGATACCGAGACGGCGAAAAAATAACCCAGGGGAGGGGGCGATACGATGATTTACTCAACGCTTGATGTCATGGGAATCATCACGGCGGCATCCAATATCCGTTGCGGGGATAACCCCGAATATACGGAAGACACGTTTTATACCGCATATCCCCAATTTAACAAAACAGACACGGCCGGGAATCGAGTAATCCCGGCTATTATTGTTTCTGGATGGGTAAAGCTGGCCCATGCCGCGTTATCCTATCGCCGCTATCGGGATTACTGGGAAATGGCTATGGGGTTGTTTATCGCACACTGGCTGACGCTCTATATGCAATCAGCGGCGGACCCCGGGGATGCGACGTCGAAAATCATTAATGCCGGCCTGGCCAAGGGCGTACAAACGTCTAAAAGTGCCGGTGATCTGTCCGTTTCTTACGACTTTAGCATGATGGCAGGCGATTTTGATGGCTGGGGTACTTATAAGTACACCGCATTTGGCCAGCAGTTCATCACGATTGCTCGACTGGTATCCGCCGGAGGGATGTGCGTATGGTAATGAAAGTGTCGCTACAGAAGCTCAACCACCTGCAGGAGTTGCGGAAGCAGCTAAAAGCGCTGACCAATAAAGAAGTCCTTGTCGGCATCCCGGCAGAAAATTCAACGCGTGAACACAGTGGCGAAATCAACAATGCCGAGTTGCTCTATATCCAGTCTCATGGCGTCCGCAGCGCGTCCATGCGCAAGGAAATGCAGGACGGCCTTGATTCTGGTATGAAATACAGCAAGGCTCACGAGCTGTACATCCATTCGCACGGGAGCCCCATGTATCACGTCCCGTCCAGGCCCGTCTTAGAATCGGCCATAGCGAGCCAGAAAGACGCCATTGGTAAACTTATAGGCGCGGCCAGCAAAAGTGCCTTAGAGGGGAAACCAGCACAATGTGAGGCCAATCTAAACAAAGCAGGCATGGTGGCTGTATCAGCCGCCCGCGGCTGGTTCGAGAATCCGGCCAATGGATGGCCACCCAATGCCCCATACACCATTAAGAAGAAGGGGTCCTCGCAACCGCTGATTGATACCGGCGAAATGCGCAAGGCAATAACGTATGTAGTGAGGGATAAAACATGATAAACGTAAGGGAACTGATACATGACCCGGACTTTTGTGATGCCTTCACGATCATCCGGAACACCGGCAGCACCTGGTATAAGGGAGTGCAGGCCCAGGTGACGGAAACGATTGAAGTCGAAGGCATTGTAGCCCCGTCCTCTTCAAAGGACCTTGAAATGCTGCCGGAAGGTGACCGCCAGAATGGCATGAAGACTTTCTATGCAGATGTACCATTCCATATAACGGATACGGACTCGATGTCCGATATATGCGTGTTCCGAGGTCAAAAATACAAGCTACTGCAGGTGTTCGACTATCAGAGCAATGGCTATTACAAAGCTATTGGCACGCTAGCAGGTGATAGCCCGTGAAATATAGTGATCTTACGAATTTGTTCTGGGACGCCATCAATGAGATGGTGGGAAATGAAGTATCAGGGGAACCAGACCGCTATATCCGGTGGAAATACCCTGCCAAAGGCGGCCCGGACTGGGGATTCGACGATAATATCGTCTTCCTCAATCTGTCCGAAATGGACGACGAATATGGCAAGCAGAACGACAGTATCTACGTACCGGGGAACGATACGGTTATTAGGAAACGGGGGCGAACGAGAGTATGGGAACTGCTCTGCACGATATACGGCCCTAAATCCTGTGACATAGCCAATCAAATCAAAGACGGCGTCTTTACGGAGAAAGTCCGTCGGACGCTCAACCAGGGCGGCGTCTTCCTGGTTCCTGATATGCCGGCATGCCGCTATGTCCCGGAATTATATGCGGGGCGGTGGTGGAACCGGTACGATGTCGCGCTGCACTTTAACGAGTGGTACGAAGCGCCAGACGAAGATGTCGGACACATCGAATCACTTACTGTCAATACTTCAGTACATAATTGATAAGGAGGAATTTCCATGGC
>OICT01000621.1_pt1 | contig 17215 bp, 16 predicted proteins | sample 1581331 | NCBI WGS metagenome assembly OICT01 (sample SAMEA3882544, study PRJEB24775) | human gut metagenome | biome: human-associated habitat; feature: intestine environment; material: feces | place: Netherlands | collected 2009/2010 | reverse complement strand
CCGTCGAACCCGGAGACAACTGACCGTTGTACTGGCTAATCTGCAATAAAGCAAATAATGGATGTTGCTTAGCGAACTCTTCCATGCTTTGATTAGCTTCCGTATCTTTTTTATCTTGACCGAGCTCAGCCAACAAAGAATCGGCCTCACTTACATTCGCATCAGCGGCATCAGCGATTTTCTCAACATTATCGGTAGCAACAGAATCAGCGGAAGCCTCCTTACTTAGGATAGTAGCCAATACATTATCAGCGGCAACCAATTGTTGATAGATTTCCGGCAACTTATAAGTTTCCCAGAATTCCAAGTTAGCGCTACCTTGAAGCAACTTACGAACACGTTCCGGTTCTTTCACACCCGGCAACTCAACCAAGATACGACCCGCTGTCTCCAAACGTTGGATGTTCGGAGAAACCACACCGAAACGGTCGATACGAGTACGCAATACGTTGAATGAGTTATCAATCGCACTCTGCAACTCTTGTTTCAAAACAGAAACAACCTGAGCGTCTGAGCTCTGGGGCGTGATTTTATCTTTTAACTCGAATGTACTGAAAATAGCGGAAAGACGTGCGCCGCTATCCAACTTCTTATACTCCTCAGCGAAAAGGTCGATGAAATCTTTTTGGCTAGTCGCTTGATGCGCATAAGCTAAATCCAACGCCTTGTTGAAATTCTCGTCTTGGTTGTTGTTAGACAACGAACGGATTACATCCGCCACGTTCAACTCAAGGACAACGTTCATACCGCCCTTTAAGTCAAGACCTAAACTAATTTCCATTTCACGGCATTGCTTAAGCGTATAGCCTAACCATACCTTCTGAGTAGATAGTGAGTCTAAATAAGCACTCTCTTTCGCAGGATCTCCACCCGCATACTCAGCGGCTTTACTGTTGTAATGTTGCGTCACGAACGAGAACGACAAATAGAACAAACAGACAAGCGTAAGTAACACCGCGAAGACCTTTACAAATCCTTTGTTTTGCATCTGAATCTTAGGTTTATGTTATTACATTATTTATATTCGTTTTTTCACAGGGTGCAAATATAGACTTTTTTTCTTTGATAAAGAGCAATTAGTATAATTATTTGTCACGCTCATAGTTTATTTCAAACGCAAATGTATATCTTTGGGGCTAAAATAATAAGGAAAATATACCATGAAACAGTTATTATTCGCTCTGTTATTTATCCCCGCCCTGCTATTCGCACAAGAGGATCAACACTATCTGGCAGGGGCCGTTCCGGTTGCAGACGGTAAAGTCGTTTTTACCCGAGAGATTAATGCCCCCTCTTTAAGCAAGGCACAAATCTACCAACAACTATTAAAATGGGGACAAGAAAATTTTAACACAAAGGAAAGTAGAGTAGCTTATCAAAATGAGGCAAAAGGCGAGATCGCCATTATCGGAGAAGAATATATAGTATTCTCCAGCACAGCCTTATCCCTCGATCGGGCGATGATGAAATACCGTATTATCATTGAATGTAAGGAACATGCTTGTACCCTGCAACTTGCGGGCATCCGATATGAATATAACGTGTCTTACCAGAACGAGCCGGAGAAATACCTAGCCGAGGAATGGATCACGGACGAGTATGCCTTGAATAAGAGCAAGACGAAATTGAACCGTATCAGCGGTAAGTTCCGTAAGGCCACGATTGACTTCGCGGATAAGACGTTCGATAGCGCAGCCAACGTATTAGGCGCACAGTTGCTGACAGCCGCACCGGTAGAACCAGTATCCGCTCCGCAACGGGAAACACGACCTGTGGCACCGATGGAAGGTTTCGTAGCGTTCCAAGCGGACAAAATACCTAGCACGATCCTCCAAATGTTACCGGACAACGCTTTACAGATCAAAGCCGTAAAAGGAAATACGACCGACGCAAACGTTGAATGGAAAGGCATAGGCAATATGTTCGGTAAAACGATCAGTACAATCTCCATATCCAAAGATAGTCCTGCTTATAAAGCGATTGGCAATAACGATGTATATCGATTATCCTTCTCCAAGCCCGGCACATCTGCCGATGCGCCATGGATTATTATCGAGTGCCGTAAACAAGGCGAGACCTCCGAAGGACAGCAAACGATGTTAATCGGCGAGATTACGAATGTATGGATCAAATAACGAAAAAGAGAGTTGCATTTATGAAAAAGATTCTATTATTAATATATATGATGTTCCCTGTGCTAGTCATGGCGCAGGGGCATAAAGGCGAGGTAGACGAATGCGCCCCCATGAAAAACGGGAAGGTATGCTATAGTGATGATGTAGAGATCGAGAATACCTCTAAACTAGAAATATTCAACGCTATTAACGCATGGGCTAAGAAATCTTATGGAAAAGATGTCTTCTTATCCAACGTAAACTCGAACAAGAACAAAGGGACCATCTTCGTAAGCTCTAAGGTTGAATTATTGTTGAATGATACAGACAAGACTATCATTAAATATAAAATGCGTATCACCTGCTTCGACAACCGATACACGATCGAGGCAAGCGATATCGTATATCAATATGATCCGCTAAACGATAAAAAGTACAAGACCTATAAAGCGGAAGATGTGATCGCCAATAATGGGGATAGCAATACGATAGCGCTGATCAAAGATCCTAAGCTATTCTGTAACGCTACCTTCTTCTTTGTCGAGAACTTGTTCGCCGACGTATTTGACGCTGCGCAGAACGCAGAATCCGAGTGATGAAACCCTTTTATTCAAGTTTCAAATAACACCATAACGGGTAGTGGTCTGAATAAGCGACCTTATCCACGGAACAATTCATAGAGGTCATGTTCGGGGAATGCAGGATATTATCGATACGGAACCAGAAGAAATTTTGATTATAGGTAATACCCATTCCCCGGCCAGACTCGGCAAAGGCATCCATCAAATCCCCTTGGATCGTACGGTGCGCATAAGAAATAGGCGTATCATTAAAGTCACCGCATACCAAGACATAATCTCCTTTCGCGTTCTTAATCTCTTTTGATACCGCTTCCGCTTGCTTAGCCCGAATCCGGAAAGCAGGTCCTAGCTTTTGCTCGAACGCTCCTTTCAAATCGTCCAACCCATCCGAGCTAAAGCTCTTTATAAGGGATGAATAACGGGTCCGATCCTCCATCGTCAGTTTAAACGATTCCAAATGGTTATTAATCAAGGTCAACTTCTTTCCCTTGATGTTCACTTCATGTACGGAAGAGCCGTTATAATCCGAATCGTATTTCACCATCCGGGAATTCGACAGCGGATATTTGGAGAACACAGCGATGCCGAAACTCTGGAATTTCGTGGAGCTTTGATAAAATACAGAACGATAAGGATACATGCTCAACGCATCATAGATCTTAGAGGCAGTAAGGCTCTTCTCTGATTTAGCCGTGGCATATTCCTGCAAACAAACAATATCCGCGTCCGAGTTAGCGATATATTGGATAATCTTGTTCGGAGCTATCTTCGTATGATTCTTGTACCCAAAAGCCATCACATTATAAGTCAGCACCTTCAGTACCTCTTCCCGAGGGACATCCTTATGCGAGTGAAACGGAAAATAGCGTTTCACGGGACCCCAACATAACAAGAAGGAGAATATGCCGATCAATAAGAACTTCCATTCCCATAAGAACAGCCAATAGATAATAAAGCAAAGATTGACTACACATAAGACTGGAAAGGCTAATCCCAGATAAGATAACGTCATACTCGTCTCAGGAGACACCCGATCCGAGTAAGCCGAGACTATCAACAACACGACAGCCACCACATTCGCTACGACAAATAAGAATTGAAGAAAAATCCGTAGAGTTTTCATAAGTATCTGTTATTTCTTACTGGCGTCGAAAAGTCGCTTTTTCTCTTCAGCGGAAAGGCTCTCATAACCGGAACGTTTCAATTTATCCAGTATAGTATCTAGATCCACCGACTCCTGATGTTTGCGTGCGTTATACTCATAATCCGTTTCGTTACGTTTATAAGTCACACGCATCTTCGGTTTCCGTTTGCCCAAATTCACGAACCAGTCGATCAACCGATTCATTGGAGCGGTCAAGTCCTTTCCATTACGAATACGGGAAGCGAACCACATACCAAACAAAGCCCCGCCGATATGGGCGATATGTCCTCCCGCATTATCAGAAGTCATCGCCAACAAATCGATCACCAGCGTAAAGATAGCCAAATAAATTAATTTGATCCTTCCGATCAAGAATAAATTAATCTCCAAATCCTTCCGGTAAAACGACACGGCGAAAACGATCGCCATAACAGATGCCGAAGCCCCCATCAAATAGCTAAAAGAAGCCACGTTCTGGAAATAAGGGAAAATATTATAAGCAAGGACAAACAATATCGCACCCGCAAGACCTCCCAATATATACAAGCCTCCCAACTGCCGCTCATTGAAGAAATTCAAGAACAATCCCCCGAACCAATACAACCAAAGCATATTGAACAAGATATGCAAGAAGTCAAAATGAGTGAACATATAAGTAAACAACGTCCACGGACGGAAGAGCAAAAGTTCCGGAGAAGCCGGTAACTGCAAATACTGCAAAAAAGGTACCCCTTGCACATTAAAGAGCATAAACAATACGCTGGCCAAACGTATCAAGATAAACAAGCCTACATTTATATATATCAGTTTCGACAGGATATTACCCGACTGAAACATACGCTTCAAATTAGTAAAAATACCGTCCATTGTCTGCATCTTTCTTTTTCCAATAACGAATTAGGAAATAACCGAATAACATACCCCCCAAATGAGCGAAATGCGCTACCGTATCGCCACCAAAACTAGCCACACCCATAAATAGTTCGGCAAGACCATAAAATATTACGAAATATTTGGCTTTAATCGGGATCGGTATGAACATCAAGTACAAAGGAACATTCGGGAAGATCATCGCGAATGCCAACAAGATTCCGAATACGGCACCCGAAGCGCCAATGGTCACGAAATAATTCAAGAACTCGCTTTTGCTGATAATCTGGGCTCCATTCAAGTTTATCATGTCTTGGCTAGCGAAGATCACATCCCGCAAATTAAAGAACCATACCACCTCTTGTACCAAACCGGCGCCTATACCCGTCACGAAGTAAAAAATCAAGAAACGTTTGGGGCCCCATACGTTCTCCAATACCCGGCCGAACATATAAACGGCGAACATATTAAAAAACACATGCGCGAACGAATGGGTATCGTGCATGAACATATAAGAAACGATCTGATAAGCCTTGAAGTCGGTAGCACCCGGGAAGTGAAGCCCTAATAAATCCACCAAATCGATGCCGACTTTCGGCAGTGCAAGGCTGGCTACCCAAAATAGCAAGTTTATAATGATAAGATTTTTCGTTACCGGCGGGATACTATTCAAGAACCCCGAATTTGTCTGATTCATCATATACTACGTTAATTTAGCGGCAAAGGTAAATATATTTTAGCCGTTTTTGCCCATAATAATACTAAAACATATGTAAATCGGTAAAAAAAGTAGGTTTTTCTTTTGTGATATTTCAAAATAAAACTACATTTGGAGCCGTCTATCGGTTATCATAGTTTTGTTTAATATATTAACAGTCAAACCATCATGAACAAATCAGAATTTATTAGTGCAGTCGCTGAAAAATCAGGTCTCAGCAAAGTGGATGCTAAAAAGGCAGTAGAAGCTTTTGTTGACACAGTTTCTAACGAATTAAAAGAAGGCGGTAAAGTCGCTCTACTTGGCTTCGGTTCATTCTCTGTGTCAGAGAAGGCCGCTCGTAAAGGTGTTAACCCGAAAACTAAAGAAACCATTGAAATCGCAGCTCGCAAGGCCGTGAAGTTCAAGGCTGGTGCTGAATTGAACGAGCTAATCAAATAAGAAACACCATTATTCTCTATAGAAGAAGGATACGATGCAAATTGTATCCTTTTTTTGTGTACCTTCGCGTGCAAATAAAATCCGAATTATAGTTAGACGAATATGGTTATCGAACAACAGATTACCGGGGCTATCATAGCCGGCATCAAAGAGCTGTACGGAGCGGATGTCACCGCTAGCCAAGTGCAGTTACAAAAAACGAAAAAAGAATTCAAGGGGCACTTGACCCTAGTCGTATTCCCATTCCTTCGCATGTCGAAGAAATCTCCGGAGCAGACCGCTCAGGAAATCGGTGAGTACTTGTTGAGAAACGAGCCAGCGGTAGCTGAATTCAATGTAATCAAAGGATTCCTTAACCTGACGGTCGCTTGCTCTTGCTGGATCGATTTACTAAACTCGATCAATAAGCAGCCCGCTTACGGTATCATTCCGGTTACCGAGCAGTCGCCTTTGGTTATGATCGAATATTCTTCTCCCAATACAAATAAACCGCTTCACTTGGGCCATGTCCGCAATAACTTATTAGGATACAGCTTATCGAAGATCATGAAAGCGAACGGTAACCAGATCGTAAAGACGAATATCGTAAACGATCGTGGTATCCATATCTGTAAATCCATGTTGGCTTGGCAGAAATGGGGAAATGGAGCTACCCCAGAGTCTACCGGAAAGAAGGGTGACCATCTGATCGGTGACTTTTACGTATTATTCAGCAACAAATTAAAAGAGGAGACCCATGCGTTAGAAGCGAAAGGCCTTACCAAGGAAGAAGCCGAGGCTCAATCCACCTTGATGGCGGAAGCCCGTGAGATGCTTCGTAAATGGGAAGCCGGAGACAAAGAGGTGCGTGCGCTTTGGGAAATGATGAATAATTGGGTATACGCCGGGTTCAACGAGACTTATAAGATGATGGGCGTAGATTTCGATAAGATTTATTATGAGTCTCAAACGTATCTGGAAGGAAAAGGTAAGGTGATGGAAGGCCTAGAGAAAGGGATTTTCTATCGCCGTGAAGACGGCTCCGTATGGGCTGATTTGACGAAAGACGGGCTGGATGAGAAATTATTGCTTCGTGCGGATGGAACTTCCGTCTATATGACGCAGGATATCGGTACCGCCAAGCTGCGCTTCGATGATTACCCGATCAATAAGATGATCTATGTGGTAGGGAACGAGCAGAATTATCACTTCCAAGTATTATCGATCTTATTGGATAAGTTAGGCTTCGAGTTCGGCAAAGGATTGGTCCACTTCTCCTACGGAATGGTAGAGCTACCGGAAGGTAAGATGAAGAGCCGTGAGGGAACGGTCGTAGATGCCGATGATTTGATGGCCGAGATGATCAGTACCGCACGTGAGATTTCCCAAGAATTAGGGAAATTGGACGAGATGACTCCGGAAGAGGCTGAGAATATCGCCCGAATCGTAGGTCTTGGCTCCTTGAAATATTTCATATTAAAGGTAGACCCTCGCAAGAATATGACGTTCAACCCGAAAGAGTCTATCGACTTCAATGGGAATACGGGACCATTCATCCAATATACCTACGCCCGTATCCGTTCCGTATTGCGCAAAGCGGCGGAACAGGGCATCGTATTACCGGAGCAATTACCGCTTACTTTCGCCATTTCCGAGAAAGAAGAGAACCTGATCCAAATGATCGCCGATTATGCGGAGATCGTGAAAGAGGCAGGTAAGCTATACAGCCCGGCCTGTGTCGCCAACTATATTTATGATCTGGTAAAGGAATACAATCAATTCTATCACGATTTCTCCATCCTTCGCGAAGAGAATCCGGAATTGAAGAACTTCCGTTTAGTCTTATCCGCCAATGTAGCTAAGATCGTGAAATCCGGTATGGATTTATTAGGCATCGAGGTTCCGGAAAGAATGTAACGATAGAAGATGAACATAAACGAGAAAACAAGAAAGGCTCTCCTTCGATTTCAACAAAATGAAATCACGGAGAGCCTTCTCTATACGCAACTCGCCGCTATCGAGAAAGATCCAAGCAACAAGGAAGTATTACTACAGATAGCGAATGACGAGAAAGGACATTATACGATCCTGAAAAAGTATACGGGGCAAGAGATCTCCCCGAATAAATTACGTGTCACTAAATACTACTGGTTGGCACGTATCTTGGGGATTACTTTCGCCATTAAGCTAATGGAAGGTAGCGAGGAAAGCGCCAAGAATGATTACGCCTCTTATGATGAGTATCCGGATTTGCAACAAATCGCACGTGACGAGGATGAGCATGAGCAGAGGTTGATCGCCTTGATCAATGAGGAACGGTTGGAATATATGGGTTCTGTCGTACTGGGGCTAAATGACGCTTTGGTAGAATTTACAGGTGCTTTAGCTGGCTTTACCCTTGCCTTGAGCGACTCTAGATTAATAGCGTTGACCGGAAGCATCACTGGAATAGCCGCCGCATTATCCATGGCTTCCTCCGAATATCTATCTACCAAGTCCGAGAATGGAAATGAAAACGGGAAACATCCTGTTAAGGCATCGATCTATACGGGAATAGCTTATATCTTTACGGTAGTCGCCTTGGTCGCTCCATTTATCTTTATATCGAACGTATTAATGGCTTTAGGGCTTATGCTCATCATAGCGTTGAGTATCATCGCCCTTTTCAACTATTATTATTCCATAGCGAGAAGCGAGAGTTTCCGGAAGCGTTTTACTGAGATGGCAGTACTTAGTTTTAGCGTGGCCGCATTAAGCTTCTTGATCGGATATGCGTTAAAAGAATTTACGGGCATCGATGTCTAAAAAAATCATAGTTATGTTTTGAAAAATTCATAGTTATGAGTTTAGTAAATCATAACTATGAATTTTTAGAGCCTATAATCAAGCCTTTTTCCGTGTCGTACGTTTCTTCGTCGCAGCAGGTTTTTCTCCCGCCTCGGCGATTATCTTCTGGCATTCCTCCAAGGTCAAGTTCTCCGGTTTCTCTATCGTCTTAGGAATTCTGTAATTCTTTTTCTTATAAGAGATATAAGGGCCGAAGCGACCATTCAAGATCTCCATTTCCGGATCCTCATCGAACTTCTTGATAAATCGTTGCTCATCTTTTTGTTTTTTTGCCTCGATCAACTCGATAGCTTCCTCGGCTGTTATCGACAAAGGATTCAAGCCCTTCGGTATGGATACGAACTTTCCGTCATGACGGATAAACGGGCCAAAACGTCCGACAGCGGCAACCATGACCTTACCTTCATATTCACCGATCGTACGGGGTAGATCAAACAATTTCAAGGCTTCTTCCAAAGTAATCGTCTCGATAGATTGCCCCTTCATCAAGGTTGCGAACTGAGGTTTAGGAGCCTCTTTATCCTCTGGGTGCGCCTGCCCGATCTGTACGACTGGGCCATAACGACCGATCTTCACGAAAACAGGTTTGCCGCTCTTCGGATCGATACCCAATTCACGCTCACCCACTTTATGCTCCGTACGGACAGAGGCTGCCTCTTCCACGATCGGATGGAATAGTTTATAGAATTTATCGATCGCGTCCGTCCATACCATCTCGCCTTCCGCTACGGCATCGAATTCCTTCTCTACGCTCGCCGTGAAGTTATAATCCATAACGCCCGGGAAATACTCCATCAAGAAATCATTCACGACCGTACCGATATCGGTTGGCATCAACTTATTCCGGTCCGCTCCTACGATCTCCGTCTTTTGGACTTCCTTGATCGTATGCTGAGCCAAGGTTATGATATTATAAGTACGCTCCGTTCCTTCCTTATCCCCTTTCACGACATACTCTCGATTCTGGATCGTCTGGATCGTAGGAGCATAGGTAGAAGGACGACCGATTCCCAATTCCTCCAAACGGCGAACCAAACTTGCTTCCGTATAGCGGGGCGGACGTTGCGTGAAACGTTCGGTAGCGACTATATCCTTCATACTCAATACCTCGTTCAAGGTAACCGGAGGAAGAAGGCCGTTTTCCTGTTCCTTCTCATTCTCGTCATCAAAACTCTCGCGGTACACCTGAAGGAAACCGTCGAAAGTAATGACCTCACCGGTAGCCACGAACTTCTCTTTCTTGCCGCCGATACCTACGGAGATCGTCGTACGCTCCAACTCGGCGTCCGCCATCTGGCAAGCGATCGTACGTTTGCGGATCAATTCGTATAATCTCTTTTCCTGAGCGGTCCCGCTTATCTCATCATTGCTGATATAGGTCGGACGAATCGCCTCGTGCGCTTCTTGCGCTCCCTTGCTCTTGGTATGATATTGACGGAATTTATAATATTTCTCACCGTAGGTATCCAAGATAGCTTCTTTTGCCGTCCCCAAAGCCAAATCACTTAAGTTCACGGAGTCAGTACGCATATACGTGATCAATCCGGACTCATACAGGCGTTGGGCGATCATCATGGTCTGCGAGACCGAATAACCCAACTTACGGGCGGCCTCCTGCTGCAAGGTAGATGTCGTAAAAGGAGGGGCTGGTGTCTTGCGCACCGGCTTTTTCGAGATATCATCGATCGTGAAAGAAGCGTCCTTGCAAGATTCAAGGAATGCCTCCACCTCTTCCTTATCTTTCAAACGACGGTTCAGCTCCGCCTTGAGGATTGTCGTACCATCCGGCAAGATAAAGCTAGCGATCACACGGTAGGCGGCCTCCGAGACAAACTCGTTGATCTCTCGCTCCCGCTCTACGATCAGACGTACGGCAACCGATTGCACGCGCCCCGCGGATAAAGCCGGCTTCACCTTACGCCAAAGAATGGGGGATAGCTCGAAACCCACGATACGGTCTAAGATACGACGGGCTTGCTGCGCGTTCACCAAATCGATATTGATATCTCTCGGCGTCTCAATCGCATGTAATATAGCGTTCTTGGTAATTTCATGAAAAACGATACGTTTCGTATTCTCAGGTTTCAATCCTAATACCTCATATAAATGCCAAGAGATGGCCTCTCCCTCCCGGTCCTCATCGGAAGCCAACCAAACCTGCTCGGCTTTCTTCGCTTCGTTCTTCAATTCGGTCACGAGTTTCTTCTTGTCAGAGGGAATCACGTACTGGGGGGCATAATTGTGTTCGAGGTCTATACTGAAATCTTTCGTTTTCAAGTCGCGGATATGACCATAGCTAGACATAACCTTATAGTCCTTTCCGAGGAACTTCTCGATGGTTTTTGCCTTGGCGGGTGACTCCACTATTACCAAATTCTTTTGCATATCTATTTTTTGCTGGTTAGAAATCGGGTGCAAACTTACACAAATAATTAACGTACGCAGTATATCGATCACTAAAAAAGCGTTTTTTCCTATACATTATATATATAGTCATGCGTTTCTATTTACCTTCGCGGGACAAAATCAAAAAGCTATTCAAAAATATGGAAGAGATAAAGCGACTTATTTCAGAGAATAAACTAGAAGAAGCGATCCGGCTCTTGGACGCTTACCTCACGGAGCAACCGAGATCCGACGAGGCTTGGTTTCTCCTCGGAAAAGCTCATTATAAACTAGGCAACGTACGCCTAGCCCTCAACAGCTACCTGCAAGCGATAGAGATCAATCCGGAAAGCCCGGCACAAGCGGCCTACGATATGGCGATCAAGGTGCTGGATTTTTATAATAAGGATATGTACAACCATTAAGAAGATGATGAACGGCCCCCGCCGCCGGAGTCGGAACGGTATCGAAGCACATGGCGACCCTAGCCGCATAACCCCAAAGCTAAGCGAAACGCACGGCGACCCCCGCCGCACGACTCCAAAGCAAAGCGAAACGTATGGCGCCCCTCGCCCCCCACTTCGCTACCGTTCCGACTCCGGCGGCGACTATTATTTACCAAATAAGCATAGTATCCAAATTAATTCCTACCTTTAGCCACTGAGGACAAACAATAAGTTAAACCTTAAATACAAAAAAAATGGGAACATACACGAAAATCAAACCCGCGGGCCTGACTAAATTGAACAACGCAGAGTACACAAACTTCATGAACGCCTTCTACCGGCTGGCGTTCGCTGCCGGAGGGGGAGGTGGTGACTCCGAAAGCCCCGACGAGATCAGTCTGGACAATAACCCGCTAGGCATCACCGACGCGCAAAAGGCGGCCTTCGAGAAGGATCAAGTCTTAATGACCGACCTCGTGAACCAATCCCACATCAGCGACGAGACCGCCCAGTTGCTAGACTTGGACAAACAACGCGACGACCTCGTGGTCTATCTCACCTCCTCGGTGTCGCAAATGAGGAAAAACCCCATCGAGGCGCAACGTGCGGCGGCACAGACTGTCTACAATATTATCAAACCCTATATCGGCATCTATAAATCGGCCAACCAGCAAGAGACGGCGCAGATACAGGGTCTTTTGCTAGATCTCGACAAGGAGGGGGTTCCGGCGCTGATACAGACATTGGGGCTGAAAGAGATACAGGATAGCCTCCGTGCGGCGAACGACGAATACGCGAAACTGACCGCCCAGCGCACCGGCAACAAGGCAGCCTCCATCAAAGAGGCGAGCGCGGCCGTACGCCTACGTATGGACGACCTTTACGATGATATGACCACGATCGCCTTCGTGCAGAGCGTAGCGGCTCCCACCGCCGCACGTGTACGGCAAGTCCAAGCAGGCCGGCGAGCGCTTCGTCAACGAGCTGAACGCCCTCATCGACGAGACCACCGCCCTTTACAACCAGCGCGTCGGTGCGGCGAAGGCGGCAGCCAAGAGGAAAGAATAAGGGATATGAACAATATAAGTCAACAATTAAAAAAATTATAGACATGAAACAGATCTTAATTTACATAATCTCTATTTTCTTGTTCATCGGATGCAATGACCAAGAAATGGAAAATATCACATTACATACTCAAGATATCGAGTTGCAAAATGCAAAAAAAGCTATAGAGCGTTTAATCGCCAAACCTCTAACCAAGGGAGAATCACTCCCAATATATACTCTATCCCTCAGAGAATGTAAACAGATGAAAGTCAAGATAGATGGTGGTAGTGAACAAGATTCCATTAAACTTTTCACATTCCTGCAACTTTCCATTAGGAGTTATTTTTTGCGAACCATCATATCCGCTATACGTAGTAACGCCTTTTTCCCTTAACCTCATTGGTGCTACTATTACGGCCTGATGATTGCATTTTGCAGAATTATCTAACAAAGTAAACAACGCACCGTCAAATAAATAGCTATCATCATTCAACCATAGATAAAAATTATAATCTTGTTTGGCAGCTTCTTCCCATGCCCTATACATTCCTCTGTTCCAAAATAAGTTACCATCACCTTTGATAATATGAACTTTCGGGAATTGCCTTTTAATCGCTTCCGGTGTTCCGTCCGTACAACCGTCATCGGTTAGATAAATATCGAGGCGCAAATAATTTGGCAATACTTGTTTATAAAGATTTTCCAAACATCTCAATGTTTTATTCTTCCTGTCATGAACTGTCAGTAATACGGCTATGTTTGCCTCTATCTGTTCCATTTTAAGATCCTTGATATAACTTGAATATTTGCCTTACGTTTGTTGGCAGAAAAAACTTTCTCATAACCATTTCATATCCGTTCTTGATTATCATTTCCTTTTCACCGCTGTTTGTCCTTAGCTTTTTGATTGCTTTTACGATCTCAGTCGATTGCTCTGGTATCAATAAAGAGCACAACTGTTCTTTATTGAAATCCCGCAATCCGGGAACATCATATAATATTGCCGGAATTTTGCAAGCCAAGGCTTCTATAGTAGTTAAGGAGATGCCTTCATAGTGTGAAGTCATAAGATATACATCAGAAACAATAAGGAATTTTCTCACCTCTTTTTGATTTCCCATAAAACGAATTTTGTTCTCAACTCCAAGTTTTCTTGCCAAAGTTTTTTCTTCTTCGGTAGTATCTCCTTGTCCAAGGTGAAGATACATTAGATTATTTTTTTCTTTTAGCAAATCGGGAAGTGCTTTGATAATGTCATGATGCCGTTTATTAACACTACAACCTCCTACGGAAATTATAACAAAACTATCTTTTGAGATGCCAAGTTCTTTTCTAACAGCTTGCTTCTCTGCCTTATCAGCCGGAAAGAATCGTTTATTCCCAAACCAATTATAGATTTTTATCGTGTCATTATGATAATATAAACGTTCATTATCGTACACACTATCTGATATCGTTTGGAATTTACAACTCAACAAATTCTTTGCACTCCATCTTAACCATATATGGTAAATGTATGAAATAGGTCTGGACTTAAAGCAACTATGAAAAGTGTAGACAGAACGTATTCCCGCCAGACATGCAACCAAAGCCATATCCCATTTCATATTCGATGCATGGGTATGAATGACATCTATTCCTTCTTTTTTCACCAACCGGACTATTTGTTGGCAATAACTCCATCTGGTAATCAATCCACTCGGACAAGGTAGATGATATACTTTGTAACCTGCATCTTTAAACATGTCGGCATATTTACCCAACCTTTCTGCCGAATTTATAACATACAATTCACACCCAAGGCTTCTAAATTCATCGGCTGCATCAACATACATGATCTCAGCCCCAGAAAATTTCAATTCGTATAAAACATGCAATATTTTCATCGCTTATAGAATTACAACTTTTTAGTTACTTTGTGGATCAACAATTATTCAATAAATATACTACAGCTTCATTTCATCATTCATAAAAGAAAAAATCTGATTCAGCTAACCACATTTCAGTCATCTTACTTTTTTTGAAGAAAGCTCTGATTTCCATCTCTTTCTGTGCGGAAAAAACACGCTGATCCCCTAATCGAACCACTTTACCAGGACTACCTGCTATAAGTATTCCATCATCATGGTAACCTAAAAAACTCTTATTCACAAAACTCCTACTTGCCACAATGGTATTGTCGGGAAGTTGAGTACCCCGCATAAGGGTAGTAGAATTTCCAATCCAGTTCCTATTCCCCACTTCGATAATTCCCACACAATCCTTTACCAAGCCGTCTTTCTGAAGTATATAATGAAAGTTCGTATCACAACAAACACAATCGAAAGCGAACTGGCTATACGCTCGAATAAATATCCGATTGTTACATAAGATTTTACATCCACCTGAAAAACAGACATTTTCTCCCAGTTGCAATATTCCATCATTGATGCGCAAAGTACAGCCTGAAGAGAATTGAACGTCACCTTCTAGTACCATCGTACCATTTATCATAAACAATAATGAGGGAGCTGGGGTTGGATAAAAATATTCATGATTCTTGGCAAACTTGACTATTCCAAAACGAGGAGAACAGAGAAGCTTTACCGAAGAATTACTTATGATTAATTGCGTTTTCCCATAAATGACAATCGGCAAATGAATAGCTTGCTTGAAAGGAAGCAACTTAAAGTTTACAACCAATGTCTTCCATACATGAAAATGATATTTTCTGTATGTCTTCATGATTAATCGAAGTAAAGCATACATAAATCACCAATAACAATTGTTTTCTACTTTATCGCTATGTACCGTACGATATGCGTCTGGACTAACCCATGCAGGATTAGAAAAATATTTCAAATAGCAATCTTCTGGAAGCCCCACATCAAGTGCAATTTGTGGATTTTTCCAACGAATACCCTTGATACCAAACATCAATTGCAAGCCACCGCCAAAATGAACGGCTTGTTTGCCTATTTTTTTCACATGTGCAGCCAAAGGAAATCCATAAGCTCCGCATCCTATCAGACAGATATCAAAATCCGCTTTTCCTATTTCCCGCTTCATCCATTCCAGTGCGTCAAACCAATCTTTGAAACCTTGGTTGTCGCCACCCAGACTTTGTACAGCCTTTACTGTCCTTAGCTCAAAGTCCGGCAAAACATCTTTATTGTCAAACAAATCAGAACGACGGGCGTATTGCGCTTCGATCAGTTCGGCAAACGGATGAATCACAACAACCTTCTTCCCTTTCAATACTCTTGACCAAGGTCGAGATGTTACGAATGGATCAAAGAAAGATAAGGGTATAAATAATGGATTGCACATATAAGGTCGGAGAATATGTAATCCTCTCTGTACGGTCTCAAAAGACCCACATATATCCAGCAAAGAAGCGTCTTGAAGCATCATTTCGCAAAACCGGGAAAGATGCTCAATGTCAGGAGGGAAGAATCCACTCCAATTTTGCATTTGGTTCATGACGTTCTTGTTCCACCACCAATCAGAGACATCACCTCTCAGATATTTTTTTAGAAGAGGTTTTCCTTGGCGAATGCTTAAGTAATTGAGAATGCAAGCCATTTCCGTAGCTCCGAAGCGTGCAATCATGCAAGGCCTCTTGGAATCAAGTAAAGTATAGATTGCATCCGAAGCTTTCAGAGGATCGGTTTCTTCAACTATGACGGCTGATTTCTGAAATCCAGTCATCTTGCCATAAATTTTACGCAAGCTCCTCCATAGCACTGTTTCTATGTACGTCATTTGTTTACCAATTTAAATATTGTGGATTAATTTTATTCAAATCACATTTATCACCCCATGTAGGATACCTTCTTAACCTCCAGCGAACTTTCGTCAGGTTTATGTAAAGAATAGCGACTCTTGGATAATGCGCTATCAAGCTGAGCTCAAAAGGATAAAACAACTTTTTGACATCAAAGGAAAGACGTTGTATAAAACGGAGCAACGCTTCGTTATCTTTAAGAGAAAGTCTCCTTTTAAAGTCATGAAACAAAAAATACCTAAGATAAATATTCAAAGATTCATTCCCTTTTTCACTTACCCGCAAGCTATCTTCCATACCGATATTGTAATACATCAATTTGGATTCTTCAGCTTGAGGCGTATTGGGGTTTTGAGTCGTTTGACCTGGCACATCCCCCCTATACTTATTTAAAGGAATACCACAATAAAAAACTGGCGCTATCAAAGCAACAGCTTGTATAAGAAGATAATCTTCGTGATAAATCATGTGTGGAATATACCTATGCGTCCGATTAAATACGCTTTTCTTTAAGACAGTTCCGCTTGTCTGCCCAAACAGAGAAACATTATGAAACAGATTAATTTCTCCTTGATAATTCTCAAATCCTTTTGGTATACAATAAATAGAGCGAGAAGCACCTTGAGCGATAAATGCACATAGAAACAATCCGCATCGGGGGTTGTTTTGAATATGTTTGGTCATGATTTTCAGATAATCGGGATGCCATTCGTCATCGCCATCAAGCAAGGCTACATATTCACAGCGAGCTTCTTCTACCCCCCTATTCCGAGCGACACTTACGCCTTGATTTTCTTGATGAAATATCCGTATCCGGTTGTCGTGAAAATGTTGCTGGATTATCCCCACTCCATTGTCAGTCGATCCGTCATCG
>OICT01000617.1_pt1 | contig 17283 bp, 10 predicted proteins | sample 1581331 | NCBI WGS metagenome assembly OICT01 (sample SAMEA3882544, study PRJEB24775) | human gut metagenome | biome: human-associated habitat; feature: intestine environment; material: feces | place: Netherlands | collected 2009/2010 | reverse complement strand
GCCAGGCGGATGGGAACGTTATGCATCCGTTTATTTTGGGCTTGAAGCAATTGAGGATGCAGATTATGTACTGATCCATGATGGAGCACGTCCGATGATCAGTGCAGAATTAATACAAAAATGCATATACTATGTAAAAAAATATCGTGCATGTGTCGTGGGAATGCCATCGAAAGATACGATTAAAGTTGTTGATGAGGAGAATTACGCGATCCGTACACCTGAGAGAAAAACATTGTGGCAGGTTCAGACACCACAATGTTTTGAATTTGACCTTGTAAAAAAGGCATATGAAAAGATGATGGAAAATGATGATGGAAAAGTAACCGATGATGCAATGGTAGTAGAAACATATGGGAATGTGCCGGTAAAACTGTTTGAAGGTGGTTATGATAACATTAAGGTCACGACACCAGAGGATGTTAGACTTGCAACGAATCTTGTACGTGTAAGGAAAGTTTTTCACAAGCTTCATGTGTTACATGATAAGTTGATATATCTACAGATGAAGGCCTATAAAAAGCGATTTAGAGAGAAAAAACAAAAAAAATAAAAAAACTTTATTTTTTTAGAAAAAATTTAAATTTCCTATTTACATATTTGAAATTTTAGTGTACAATAGAAATAAAGAATGATTCTTTACAATTCATAATTAAATATCGGGCAATGACGCTCATGCAGACTATGACATTTAAGTTTATGGTCTGTATGAGCTATTGTATTTTTTATTCAAATACAATATATAATATAAAAACTGATAATTATGAAAAATATCATTTGTATAAAGGAGCAGTGGCTATGGATAATTACAGAACTCAGGAGCCTTACGCAAAACACGGTCTTTATGATCCAAGATTTGAACATGAAAACTGCGGTATCGGTGCAGTTGTCAATATCAAAGGCAAGAAAACCCACGATACTGTTGCAAATGCATTAAAGATCGTAGAACATCTGGAACACCGCGCAGGTAAGGATGCAGAAGGCAAAACCGGTGACGGTGTAGGTATCCTTCTCCAGATTTCCCATAAATTTTTCAAGAAAGCCTGTAAGAAAGAGGGATTTGAGATTGGTGATGAGAGAGAATACGGCATTGCACAGTTTTTCTTCCCACAGCATGAGATTAAACGTGCACAGGCAAAGAAGATGTTTGAGATCATTCTTGAGAAAGAAGGTCTGGAACTTCAGGGTTGGCGTCAGGTTCCGGTATTTCCGGAAGTGCTTGGACACAAGGCAAGAGAATGTATGCCATGCATTATGCAGGCATTTATCAAAAAACCGGAAGATGTGGAAAAAGGTCTTCCATTTGACCGTATGCTCTACATTGCAAGACGTGAGTTTGAACAGAGTAATGATAATACTTATGTAGTTTCCATGAGCAGCCGTACCATCGTTTACAAAGGTATGTTCCTGGTTGGACAGCTTCGTACTTTCTTCGAAGACCTCCAGAGCCCGGATTATGAATCTGCTATCGCTATGGTACACTCCCGTTTCAGTACCAACACAAACCCAAGCTGGGAGAGAGCACATCCGAACCGTTTCATCGTACATAACGGTGAGATCAACACCATCCGCGGCAACGCAGATAAGATGCTTGCAAGAGAAGAGAACATGGAATCTCCATACCTGGAGGGACAGCTTCACAAAGTGCTTCCTGTTGTAAACAGAAACGGTTCCGACTCTGCAATGCTTGACAATACACTGGAGTTTCTGGTAATGAGCGGTATGGAACTTCCGCTTGCAGTTATGATCACAATCCCTGAACCATGGGCAAACAATGACACCATTTCCCAGGCAAAACGTGACTTTTATCAGTACTATGCAACTATGATGGAGCCATGGGACGGACCTGCATCTATCCTGTTCTCTGATGGTGATGTTATGGGTGCAGTCCTTGACAGAAATGGTCTCCGTCCATCCAGATATTATATTACTTCTGACGGCTATATGATCCTTTCCTCAGAGGTAGGTGTTCTGCCAATTCCGGAAGAGAAGATCGTATTAAAAGAGCGTCTTCATCCTGGAAAAATGCTCCTGGTAGATACTGTAAAGGGAAAACAGCCGTACGGCGAATGGCTCGACAGTTATCTGGTACAGTTAAAGGATATCAAGATCCCGAATGAGAGACCGGAAGAGTACACACCAGAGCAGAGAGCGCGTCTGCAGAAAGCATTCGGTTATACTTATGAGCAGTATCGTACTTCCATTCGCAACATGGCATTAAATGGTTCAGAAAGCATCGGAGCTATGGGCCATGATACCCCGCTTGCAGTATTTTCCAAACAGAACAGACCATTATTTGACTATTTCAAACAGCTCTTCGCACAGGTAACGAACCCGCCGATCGACTGCATCCGTGAGGAGATCGTAACTTCCACAAGCGTTTACGTCGGACGTGACGGAAACCTGCTTGAGGAGGAGCCGAAGAACTGCCAGGTATTAAAGATCAACAATCCGATCCTGACCAATACCGATATGCCGGCCGTTCTCGTTGAACTGGCTTTCATCACCAATCCGGATGATGAAAATATTCTGGCTAATGCCCAGGACGCCATGGCCAGAGCCGTGGCCCGTGGCATCACCGATTATGAACTTTTGGCTTGTGTCTAAGGGATATCTCATATTGACGAACCAAATAACAAGTAGTACAAGAAGGAGGGAGCGTTATGAGTTATTCAATTCATTTAACGGAAAAAGAAAGAAAGCTGGCGGATAGCTATGCGAAAATGCATTCTTTGACTCTGGCAGAGGCGTTTAAAAGAGCTCTTTTTGAGAGAATTGAAGATGAATATGATCTTGTCGTAGCTGATGATGCATATCATGAATATGTACGAGATGGAAAAAGAAGTAGACCGATTGAGGAACTTTGGAAGGATTTAGATTTGTAATGTATCGGATAGAAACAACACCACGATTTTCTCCAGCAAAATCAAGTGCGGCCAGTGCGGAGGCTGGTATGGGGCCAAGGTATGGCATTCGACCGACAAGTACCGCAGGACCATCTACCGATGCAACGGCAAGTTCAAGAGTCATTGCAAGACACCGCATCTGACAGAAGATGATATCAAGGAAGTATTCGTCTGGGCTGCCAATCGACTCATTGAAAACAAAGCGGAAATCCTTAACAGCATCACCCTGCTGAAGGAACGGCTCACTGACACAGAAGCACTGGAAGAGAAGCAGGACAGGTTCAACACGGATTTGAACCTGCTGGCCGACAAGGTACAGCAGCTCATAGCCGAGAACGCCAGGGTCGCGCAGAATCAGGATGATTATGACCGGAACTACAATGAACTGGTCAGCCGGTATGAAGTGGCGAAGACGCAGTACGACAAGACCTGTGAAGCCATCCAGTACCGCAAAGCAGGGAGCCTACAGATGGACAGCTTCATCAAGGAACTTCGGAATCAGGAACTCATCAAGGAGTTCGATGCCCGGCTGTGGAGCAGTCTGGTGGACTTCATCATGGTATACAGCAAAGATGATATCCGGGTAACATTTAAAAATGGGATAGAGTACTGGAAAAAGATAAAACTTTTTATAAAAGTTGGTGCTAAACTATTGACAAAAAAGGGAAGAGTGGATAATTGATAAATGTGGTTAAAAATGGTTTTTGATGATATGCATGAGATAGGAGAATCATTATGAATAAAGTCTATAAAGTTGTCTGGTCAAAAGTACGGAATGCTTATGTGGTCGTTTCCGAACTGGCAAAGAACCATGGTAAGAGTAAATCGGTAAGAACCGCCATTGTCAGAGGAGTGCTGGCAGCGGCCATCGTGGGCATGCCGGTAAGCGGCTTAGCTGCATTGCCGCAGCCGAATCAACCTCTGGTTAATAGTGAGAACGCCACTGGTATCGGGTCTGTCGTTGTGGGACAGAATACCACGGCATCGGGAGCTCAATCCACTGCTATGGGAAACGGAACGAAAGCGGAAGGAGAAAGTGCAACGGCTATGGGATATAAAACGCAGGCGAAAGGAAGCAACGCCCTGGCTGTGGGTCACGCGACCGTAGCTGAAGGAAGCAGTGCAACAGCTATGGGATATAAAACGCAGGCGAAAGGAAGCAATGCTCTGGCTGTGGGACATACGACGAGTGCTGAAGGAGATAATTCCCTTGTGGCAGGATATGCGACCAGAGCGGCAGGGGATAACTCCGTTGCCGTAGGCATCTTGTCCGTTGCTACAGGGGAAGGAGCATTGGCATCCGGAGTGTCTTCTTCGGCACGAGGTGCAAATAGTACCGCTCTTTCCGGCGGTATGGTCGGATCAAATGGAGCAAACTCCGTCGCCATGGGAGCGGGCGCTCAGGCACTGGTGCGGGACGCGGTCGCCATTGGCAGCGGATCGGTAGCAGATCGCGAAGCAGGCGCTGCTGGATGGGACCCGGGAAGCCGGGGATTTTCTTCCCGTATGGATCCCGCCTGGCGCTCTACGGCTAATGCTGTTTCTGTGGGGAATACAGATCAGAGAGTGACTCGTCAGATTACCGGGGTAGCAGCTGGCAGTGAAGACACGGATGCGGATTCCAATTACAATAATGACGGCGCCAAAGGCGAAAATGCTCTGGCGGCCGGTAGCTATGCTTCAGCATTGAAGGATTCCGTAGCTGTTGGTCGTGAAGCACAAGCAAATGATATGCGTTCCGTTGCGATTGGAATGGGAGCAAAAACATTTAGCAAAGCAGACAGTCAAGCCGCTATAGATACAGCTGGCGGCAATACGGCGATTGGGTACAATGCACAGGCCGGTGCGAAAGATCAATTGGGACTTGCTACAGCTGTCGGAAAGGATGCGAAAGCAACCGGCTGGGGCAGCAGCGCCTATGGGGTGGGGGCTGACGCGCACAGCAGCTGGTCGACGGCACTTGGGAATCAGTCCCGCGCCAATGAAACGAAAGGTATTGGCGGTACCGCAATCGGCACTACTGCCAGAGCAGACGAAGCCTATGCGACGGCTGTGGGGCTCGGCGCCGAGGCAACGGCTGTTAATTCCACGGCTCTCGGCATGCAGGCGAAAGCGACACAGAAAGATTCCGTCGCTTTGGGAGCCGGTTCCGTTGACCGTGCCGCAACAAAGGAAACCAAAGGAACGATTCCCCTCTCTGATGGAACGACCCGAGACTTTGGGAACTTTGCCGGCAACAATCCGACCGGTGTTGTCAGTGTAGGCGCGAAAGATAAAGAACGACAGGTGATCAATGTGGCGGCTGGAAAGGTCAGTGCGGACAGTACGGATGCCATAAACGGCAGCCAGCTGTACAGTCTGGCCGGTGAAGTCGGCAAGAACACTGAGGCGATTTCAAAGAACACCCAAGATATTCAAAACATCAAAAATACTAGTATGAAGTACGGCGGAGATACCGGGGATGTTATCAAAAAGAAAATGAATAACCAGGTGAACGTCATTGGTGGCATCCGTGATACGAGCAAACTGACTACTGCGGATAACATCGGCGTTGTGTCCGACGGAACGGACAATCTGAAAGTCCGTCTGGCAAAGAATCTCAATCTGGGCAATGACGGCAGTGTAACCACCGGAGACACCACCATTAACAACAATGGTGTCACCATCCATAACGGTCCGTCCATAACAAAAGACGGCATCGATGCCGGCGGCAAGACGATCAGCAATGTGGCAAATGGAACCAATGCCACCGACGCAGTAAACAAAGGACAGCTGGACGAAGCCGTAAGAACGACAAACAGCGAAGTAAGCCGGGTCGCTCATGGACTGGCTCGGTTGGATTCCCGGGTGAATAAAGTGGGTGCTAATGCGGCGGCACTGGCCGCTCTTCATCCGCAGGACTTTGATCCTGATGACAAGTGGGATTTTGCCGCAGGCTATGGGAATTATAAAGACGCTCACGCGGTGGCAGTCGGCGCTTTCTATCGGCCCAATGAAGATACGATGCTGTCAGTCGGCGGCTCTTTCGGCGGCGGTGAAAATATGGTCAATGCCGGTGTCACCTTTAAGCTGGGCCAGAAGAATAGCGTAGGTCGGTCCAAGGTGGCTATGGCAAAAGAAATTATTGATCTTAAAACAGAAGTACAGCTGTTAAAAAATCAGAACCAGACCATCTTGAAAGCGCTTCATGCAACGGGTGCACCGGGAGCGTCGACAACGGGCGTTGCCTTTTCGGACGTGCCTCAGGGTCACTGGGCGTATACCTATGTGAAGTCTCTGGCAGATAAAGGCTATCTGAAAGGATACCCGGATGGAGAATTTAAAGGGAATCTTGCCATGAGCCGCTATGAATATGCTGCCATTATTTATCGGGCCCTTCAGAATGGGGCACCGTTAGATGGCAACATGGTTCAGAGTATGAAGGAGTTTAAACCGGAAATTGAAGCGGCCCGGGAGGCAGATCGTTTCCGGGTAGACCGCATTTCCGGCAAAGACAACGATCGTCATAAAGTAGAACGTGTGCGCGTGAATAGCGCCGATAACAAAGCAGAGAAAGATTTCCGTGATGTGTACGGCAGTCATATTGTGAAATAAATGGCTTAAATAGAAAAGACAAGAACCGAAGCGGTAGATAGCTCTGGTTCTTGTCTTTTTTTGTTTCGTGCAAATAGTACTGTGAAGGAGTGCTGGGGAGTCATAGTCGATGAAATTTTGGCTCCAAGCATTACAGGTTCGCTTTTCTCTTTGTCTTGATAAGAAAAATTTCTTGAAAACATCTTGACAAGAAAACGCGGGGGGGGGATAATAAAATTTATAGAAAATTTTATAATTCCTGTAGGAGAAAGGAAGATTGTAATGAACAGGGTGTATCGAGTTATCTGGAGTGAAGTGAAACATGCGCATGTGGTCGTCTCTGAAATGGCGAAACGACAAACAAAAGGCGCTTCCTCTAAAGCAGTGAAAACCGCTTTGGTAGCTACTGTGGGAATGAGTTTTTTGCTGGGTGGTTATACAGCAAACGCGGCACCGGCAACAAACCCGGCTGGCGAAGGCCCCGGTGTGGCTATCGGGACAAGCAGCAATGCGCCGAAAGCGGAAAATGTGGCGATTGGCAACCATGCGACCATTTCCTACTCCAATGGAGCCAGCGCTGCGACGGGAGATGTGGTAATTGGAAACAACGCCCGTACGAATAACTATGTAAGCCAGGGCGGGGGCATTGCTATTGGTGCCGGTGCATTTTCGGAGAATATGGCAGGCACCCAGGAACAAGGATTTAATTTTAATCAAACGACCTTTACCGGATCGGGATTTTTAGGCTTGCAATCTCCCTTTATTCCTGCAGATCCCACTAAAGTGGTAACCGGGATAGCCATTGGACAAAATAGCTATGCTCGCTCTGGTAGTGTCATGTTGGGGACTCATAACTATAAAGGCGATATTGCAGACACCAATGTAGACACTGGTTCGGAAGCGAGTATGCGTTCCCATGAAGTCAGTGTTAATGCGACAACCATTGGCGTGAATAGTTTCAATAATTCTGCGTTTGGCGTGGTGAATGGAGCGTATTCTGCTATTACGGGGGCATATGATGGAGGCGGTTTCCGTTCCAATGCTTCTCAAAATTTCGGAGCTACCATTACAGGTTCTTTAAATAGCATTGAATCCAAAACTGCATCATCTAACTATTCAGGTGTAGGCAATAATATTGTTGGCGTGGCAAACAGGGAGTTCAATGCCAATGGGGCTTTGATTTTTGGGGCAGGTAATGAGATCACGAACTCTGTAACTACCGTTTCTGCACCTACCAGCAGCGGTAATTCACCAAAAGCTTTGCAGCAGACTTTGATGGGGGTTATAAAGAATGCTGAGGGCGGTGGTTCTACCATGGCTATGGGCGGAGGAAACAAAGCTGATTATACACAGAAAACACAGATTACCGGTGTCAATAATACGGTGACCGGTACAGCTGGCAATGTTGCTAAATTGAATTATGTATCCGGCTTTAAGAACACCGTAACCAATGCGTCCAATACCATTGTCATGGGTAACGAACATACCGTGACGGCCAATAATACGATTGCCATCGGCGGCCTTTCCAGTGCAGATACCCGTTCCGCGGCCAATACGACTTCTGTCGGGTATGATGCAAAAGTCAGCAAAGAAGGCGGAGTGGCTCTTGGCTACAAGTCCAATGCTACGGTAGATAAGGGGGCCGCAGGATATGATCCGGCTACGGGCATGGCTTCCGCAGAGACCAATTCCACCTGGAAGGCTACATCAGCAGCCGTTTCTGTAGGCGATGTGGGAAATGATATTACTCGTCAGATTACCAGTGTAGCAGCGGGCACAGCAGATACTGACGCTGTCAATGTGGCGCAGCTGAAAAAAGCCGTTGCCGGAGCTTCTGATGGGAATGATACGTTGGTAAGTAGTGCTAATGGGCTTAGCCTTTCCGGTAATACCCTTTCCATGAATGTTACTGATACTGCGGGAAATGCCGTAACAGGCTCCGTGGATTTGTCTGCTATTGCTGGTAGCGTAGATACGAGAAATACCGTAACTGCTGGAGAAAACGTTACGGTGGATGAAACTCCTAATACAGATGGAAGTTCTACCTATAAAATTAATGTGAAAACAGACGGGCAAATCACAAATGGCAATAAGGGAATTGTAACAGGTGGAACTGTATATAATGAGACCCGTGTAACGAATGATGGTTCCTATGTGAAGGCAGGGAATACAGCCGGACAAAATCTTTCTGTTTTGGACAGTCAAGTGAAGAATAATGCAGATAACATTACTAACCTGGATCATCGTGTGAATACCATAGGGAACAGCCTTACGAAATTGGATGACCGGGTGGACCGGGTTGGTGCAGGAGCAGCTGCTCTGGCCGCTCTTCATCCTCAGGATTTTGACCCGGATGATAAATGGGATTTTGCAGCAGGTTACGGTAATTATAAAGATGCCCATGCAGTAGCTGTAGGGGCCTTCTATCGGCCTAATGAAGATACCATGCTGTCTGTAGGTGGCAGCTTTGGCGGAGGCGAGAACCTGGTAAATGCCGGTGTGACCTTTAAACTTGGACAGCATAACCATGTAAGCCGTTCCCGTGTGGCACTGGCAAAGGATGTGCTGGAATTAAAGAAGATTGTAGCCAAGCAAGATGCGATCATTCAAAAATTCATGAGTGGCAAAATGGCTGGAGCTTCTCATGATGTGAATTTCCCAGATGTACCGAAAGATCACTGGGCTTACACTTATGTGAAATCTCTTGCCGACAGAGGGTATCTGGAAGGATATCCCGATGGTGAATTTAAGGGCGATCGTGCGATGACTCGTTACGAATACGCAACGGTTATTTATCGGGCTTTGCAAAACGGAGCACCGAATGATAGCAATATGAGTCGTGCCGTGGAAGAATTTAAGCCAGAACTCATCAAAGTCCAGGAAGTGGAACGTTTCCGTGTGGATCGTATTTCCGGTAAAGATAACGACCGGCATAAGATAGAACGGGTGCGGGTAAATGACAAGAATGACAAGGTGAATCACCAGCTTCGGGATGTGTACGGAAGCCATATTGAAAAATAACTTTTGCCAATAAAAAGCATAAAAGCATCTGTTGTTCCAATAGAATGACAGATGCTTTTCTTTATGGTAAAATAATGCTATCTTTTAATGTGTTTAATTGAGTTATTGTGACAAAAAAGGAGAGACACCCCATGAAATTGTTTGCAAGACAAGCTATTGCAGCTTCTCTGTTTTGTGCCGTTGCCTCTGTCAGTACAGCGTTTGCACAGCAACCTTTTACCAGTAGAAATGAACCACTGACACCAGCCATGGCATCTCGTGGTGAGATGGATGCTTTTCGAACGGACCTGGATGTCTATGTAAAGAACATTGACAGGGAAATAGAAAACCTGTTGATGCAGCGGAAAAGAGCTATTCAGAAATATAACAAAGCCGCCCAAAAGTATAATGAAGAAACTTTCTTTCACCAGGACAAAGTGCCTTATTATTCTTATCACTTTTATGACCACAGACATCATCGGAATGATTGTTGGAATAAGGAACGAACAAAAGAAAATAAGGATAAAACCCATGAACAACGTATGAATGAGCGTGTTGAGCATTTTATTGATGGCATGATGGATTGGTGAATGGTATGTTCAGAAAAATGGAGGAAAAGAAAATGAAAAAAATGATGGTAGCATTAGCAATTGCAACGGCAGCTTTTTCACCGGTTTCTTTTGCTGCAGAACAGCTGCAATCTGCAGAAGTTTCGGTTATATCTTATACTACGACTTCCTCTTATGTTGTAACGTATCAGGGAAAACGGTATATTTCCGGTGTCTATGAAAATACCTGGATGAATAACCACATGGCCAATCCGGAAACAAAAGTGTCTGCCTTTGTATATGACAAAAATAAAAAATGCAATGCAACGCTGGCAGAAGTTACTAATGTAACGACCTTAGCAGATATGAAAAAAGCTATTCAGGATGGAAAAGGGACCCTGTATAATTCAGAATGGAAAAAACTTGAATTGACAGAAGACTTCTTTCCAAAAGAGATGACTAAGAATTTTTACTTGGATACGGGAAAAGACGGAGTGGTCCTTGTTTTTCAGCCAGGAGATTTAGCTCCTTATTCGGAAGGGGTAACTTATGTGGTGGTCTCCTCTTCTGTTGTTAAATAAAACGAAATTTTTTGTTGATAGGTTTGTTGTAAATCGGTAATGGCAAAAATGTATTTTTAAATCAGTTATAAAGGAGGCGTATTGATGAATAAGGGTTATCGTGTTGTTTGGAGTCGGACAAAGAATTGTTAGGTCGCTGTTTCTGAAATTGCCAGGAGGAATCAACCAAGTTCGTCTAAGGGAAAAGGAGTGGTCGCCGCTTTGGCCATGACCAGTATTCTTTCGTTGGGCATAGGTACTCCAACTTATGCAGCTTATGATCCGGCAACCAATACGGATATATTGACCAATCAAATGGTCAGCGAAAGCCGTGGGGATACAAGTAAAGGTGATTTCAAATCTTACGATCATCCTGACCGGAATCTTGTAATCAACTGGACGGATAATTCCCGTGGAGACGGTGCCGCCATCCGTGATGCTCAGGTGAAGGCAAAAAATATTACAATTCATACTGATTTTGCAGGAAACCAGTGGACGGATAAAGGGATTATTTCTGATGGGACAACCCATATAGAGGCCAGCGGAAATATTCGTATTGATTCCCATGACGACGGTGTATTTACGGAAGGCACTGGATCGGTAACCATTGAAGATTTTAAAAATTTAACCATTCGCTCTACAAATGGATATGGCATGGTGGATAATGGTGGCGGCATTGTTATTTTGGGAGGAGAAGGGAGTACGGTCAAGATTTCTTCCGAAGATGATGGGAGTGATTTCTTTCGTCGTCCTGCCATAGGCAACTCCATGATGTCCATGTTTAATCCTATAGGGAATGGTATTGCAATTAAAGCAGACGCTATTACTCTGGAAGGGCAAGATAGTGCAATTTTGGCCGGCCCTGGGGCAGGTGGCAATCGATTCAATGTGAACCTGGCAGCCAAAAAAGTAGATATTAAGGGTACTGTTACAGGAGTGGGCGGTGATATTGATATTAATCCCAACATAGGGGGCGATGTAACGATTACCGCTCCGGGTATGGGGGCAAGCATTAGTGCCGGAACCAGTCCTCAAGGGGAAGGAACCCACGTAACCATTAATAAAAACGCTAAAGGAACGGTGAAAATCCTGGGCGAAATTCAGGCGCGCGGGCAAGGAACCACTGTACTGGCCAATCTGACGGGAGATGGGTCCTTTATCGATACAAAAGCCGATGATTTCGGCGGCGGAGTCTTTACAAAAGACGCCATTGGCGTGTCCGATGGGGCAAAAGTGGATCTCAATGTAAACGGAAACGATTCCTTTGTGCGGGGTGATACCGCTGTAAGCGATAAAGGAACGCTTGTGATTCATGCAACAGGCGAGCGGTTTGCTCTAAAACGTTCCTATGAAGATGGTATGGGTGATAGTTCCAACCTGCTCAAAGCAGAATCGGAAGGATTGGCTAAGATTTCCATTACAGGAAATGACAGCAAGGTGGAAGGGCAGGTAAAAGCAGAAACCAAAGGAAATATTCAGCTGGATATGACCGGGAAAAATATGAATTTCAAAGGGGATCTGAAAACATCCTGGGATGATCCCAGCCACGCTTCTGAAACCGACAATGCATCTATTCAGGCAAACTTTTCCGGAGACAATGCTTCCATGACGGGGAATATTAACGCTTATACCAGTGAAAGTACCATTACGGTCAATCTGTCCGGCGCCAACGGGAGTCTGACAGGCAACGCGGAATCTGTGGGAAATATGATTTCATCTTCCAGCACTACGGATCCGACGTGGCGGGAAAAGATTTACGCGGGCAATACGGTCAATCTGAATCTGACCGGCGCTCACGCAAAGCAGGTCGGGGATTTGAAGGCGCAGGGTGAAAATACGCTGAATGCGGTGTATTCCGGGAAGGTATCTTCTTTGAGCGGCAATGTGGAAAACGCGGGAACCATGAATCTGTCCTTTACCAACCAGTCTGTCATGAACGGAAATATGAGCAATGGGGAGAAAACCTACGAGGATGTACACCATCAGCCTATAAAAACAGTGGAAGGCAAACTGACGGCAACTTTTGATGAGGGGTCTGCCTGGAAGGGCGATCTTGAAACGACGGCCGGAAGCGCTGATATCGCTTTGCGAGGCGGCAGCCGTTGGACAGGAAATCTGGATGACCGCGCCGCAGATGGAGCCGCGCATATTGAACTGGATGGCAAAAGCTTATGGGAAGGGAAAGCTTCCGGAAACGGCAGTATTTCTCTTGCGGGAAATTCGCTCTGGCAGCTGACCGGTAACAGTACAGCGCATGCTGTTTACCTGGATCAGGGAAGCACTGTTTCTCTGGAGGGGACGGCCGGAAAATTGGAGACAGAATGGCTAGGCGGTTCTGGCGGCATGGTGAAAATGGATCTGCACTATATGGGCAACGATGTGGAAACTTATCGAAATGGGGACAGCAGTGATTTTCTGGTGGCACATGATGGCAATAACAGCCGTTATACTTTGAAAATGACTGATAACAGCAGTGTGAACGGAATGGAGAATAACAGTAAGCTCTATTTCGCCTCTACTGCTTCGGAGAGAGCTTCTTTCACGGCAAACCAGCAGGTTCAGATGAAAAATTATAAGCGGATTTATAATAAAAATCTTGTGATTCAAAAGGAAACGGATAGGGATAATCCTGCTTATGATGGATACGACAACTGGTTTTTGACTCCGGATTCCTCCAGCGGAGAAAATGGCAATGCCATCAACCCTAATGGTACAGTTCCTGGAACAGCCTATCATACGGCTTTGGCCCTGTGGCGTGATGATGATACCCTCTTAAAACGCCTGGGTGAACTGCGGTATAATCAGGCTGATGAAGGGGTATGGGCCCGTTTCATTCATAAAGGAATGGAAAGAAGCGGACAACATGGATTTAAGGGAACCTACCGGACAGTCCAGGTTGGTCTGGATAAGAAAGTGGAGACCGATCAGGCTGGAAGCTGGATCTATGGCGGTGCCATTTCCCATATGTGGGGGGATACAGGTTATACAGAGGGGCACGGTGAACAAAAATCCACGGCTCTGTCTCTGTATGGAACGAATATCCGTCCTCATGGCCATTATCTGGACCTGGTTGCCCGTGTGGGGCGTATTGATTCTGATTACAATACTGCCTATGGGGACCATGGAAAGTTTGAAAACTGGGGCAGCAGCATCAGCGCCGAATATGGACGGAAGAAAGTACTGGGGCAGCATTGGACTATTGAACCCCAAGCACAGCTTACCTATAGCTACTTGTGGGGAGATGAATACACAACTCGTAATGGTGCCAAAGTCCATCAGGATAATGGAAATAGCCTGATTGGTAGATTGGGCTTTGTAATCAGCCATGAATTCCAGGAACAGACCAAGCATCCTGGCCGTGTGTATCTGAAGGCTTCCATTAACCATGATTTCTTAGGCCGTACGGAAAGCAGCATCCGGGACGATGTTTGCTTTACCGATCGGGATGACCTGGGCGATACTTGGTATGTTGTTGGCTTGGGAACCAATATTCAGTTGGCGGATACGTCTCAATTCTATCTGGACGCAGAGCGGAACTTTAAAGCAGATGTAAAAACGAAATATCAGTTTAATGCAGGATTCCGGTTTAAATTCTAGAGAGAAAGACGAGCCGAAGAATTTTGCTTCATGGAGAGAATCCTGGATTCTAGGAACCATAAAGAACAAAGTCAGCAACCCCCTATTTGGAATGAGGGTTGCTGATTTTGTGTACATATCGAACTTTAGGCACTTATTTAGAATTTTATGATAGTGATGCTTGAGGGAATTTGGAATGAATTCAATGTAGTATAGTTATAGTTTTGAACACGGGGGTGTTCAAAATTCCTACTATCGTTTCATTGTATCAAATACGGACACCTTTGAGACCCTGGAAGTGGAACAGGAGACGTTCCATATTCCCTATAACCGGCGTTTCCAGGAAGGCGGGTTCTGCAAGCGCGTCCAATTCATGTACGGCGGTCGGCTGCAGCGTGTCACGTTCACATATACGGGCTACGATATCGACGCTATCCTGGACCGCCTGCCGACGGCGAAAATCCTGAGTGAAGATAACGGGACCTATCAGTTGGAAGCAGAAGTCTACGGGAAAAGCATCGAAATGTGGCTGCGGAGCCAGGGAAAAAACGTCAAAGACGTCAAAATTGTGGAGTTATGAAATCAAGGAGTCATACATGGGGGCATCCTCTCATGGGATGGCTCCTCTTTTTGTTTCTCGCAATTCTTGTTATAATGAAATGAAAGAAAGCGGGTGAGTCTATGAAGTGGCAGATGCCGATTGGTGTCGATAATTTTTTTGATATACGGAGCAAACATTATTATTTCGTCGATAAGACGGACTTTATCCGCCAGCTCATCGACGGGCACAGTGCGGTGACGCTGATTACGCGGCCGCGGCGGTTCGGCAAGACCTTGACCCTGAGTATGCTGGAGTATTTCTTTTCCATTGAAAAAGAAGCACAGAGCCGCCACCTCTTTGAAGGTCTGGCTATCGACCGAGCTGGGGAAGATTACATGGCCCAGCGCGGACAGTATCCGGTATTGTTCTTGTCCTTGAAGGATTTTTCATGCCGTTCCTGGACGGATATGCTGGATATGTGGGCTGAGTATTTACAGGCGCTTTTCTTACAGCATACGCAAGTCCGGGAAAGTGAAAAGGTACAGCCGGAACTCATCGAGAAATTTCAGGATATTGTAACCCGAAAGGCGACTAAGGCAGGGATGGCGAATGCGCTAGCCTTATTGCTGCTCATGATGCGGCAGTATTACGGGCGGAAGGTCATTGTCCTTATTGATGAATACGATGCGCCTATCCAGCAGTCCTGGGAAGGCGGTTTTTACGATGACTGCATCGCTTTTATGAAACAGTTCTTGGGCAGTGTGCTGAAATCCAACGATAACCTGGAGTTTGCCATCCTTACGGGTGTCCTGCGCGTCGCGAAAGAAAGTATTTTTAGCGGCTTGAATAATTTTGATGTCTATTCGGTGTTGCGCAGCCGATATGGTGAAGTTTTTGGATTTACATCTCAAGAGGTGCAATCGTTGCTGGCGGCGTTGCAATTACAGGATCATTTGCCGGAGCTGAAATTTTGGTATGATGGTTATCGAATTGGCGGCAGTGAAATTTATAATCCCTGGTCGGTCATCAATTACGTAGCCAATGGATGCCATCCCCGGCCGTATTGGGTACGGACTTCGGGTAACGGAATTTTACGGGTCCTGTTGTCTCATGCCGATGCACTGCGGATAAAACAGGTCTATGCGCTGTTAGAGGGAGGAAGTGTTCGCGTTACGCTGGATGAAAGCGTCATTTATCCGGAAATAGGCCGAAACCAGGGAGCCTTGTTTACCTTACTTTTGACGACAGGGTATTTGACTGTAGACAAGGCATTGTCTCTTAGTGATGACCGGTATTCACTCCGCATCCCGAATGCAGAGATACGTAAACTCTACAGCACTGAAATCCTGAATACATTGGCGAAAGATGTCAATAAGAATACCTTTGATGACTTGTTCGATTATCTCCTGGATGGGGAAGCAGAAAATTTTGCCCTGCAATTACAGCAGATTTTAAAAGCTGTCGTCAGCGTCTACGATACAGCGAATAAGGAAAGTTTTTACCACGGTTTCATGCTGGGCATGACGGCGTTGTTCCTAGGCAAGGACTATACCGTCGAATCGAACCGGGAAAGCGGATACGGCCGCTTTGACCTGGCCATTATCCCCAGGGAGGTAGAGAAGGCTGGCGTCATCATGGAATTCAAGGTAGCTGCCAGTGAAGCGGACATGGCCGATAAGGCCAAGGAGGCGTTGCAGCAGATTGAAGAGCGGGAATACGTGACGGAATTTCGCCGGCGGGGAATCCAGACGGTATGGAAATACGGAATCGCCTTTTGCGGGAAGAAGGTGGAAGTCGTCCGCGGCCAGTACTGAACGGTATAGGCGCAAGACTATAAAAATTGAATATTCTATGATATAATTAATTGTTATGTGACCTGATGAAATACTTTTGATACTGGAGGTATATGAATGGCTACAGTTCAGGAAAAGATTGACCAGCTCCATGAAAAGCTCGCGAAAATCGAGCTGGGCGGCGGTCAGAAGCGAATCGATTCGCAACATAAAAAAGGCAAGATGACAGCCCGCGAACGGCTGGCTAAATTATTTGATGAAGGCAGCTTCACCGAAATGGGGCAGTTCATCCATCATCGCTGTATGAATTTCAACATGCAGGAAAAGGAAATCCCCGGCGACGGCGTCGTTTCCGGCTTCGGCCTGGTGGACGGCCGTCCGGTGGCCTGCGCGGCCTCCGACTTCCTGGCCCAGGGCGGGTCCCTCGGCTACATGCACGCCATGAAAATTGCGGATGCCCAGAAGTACGCCCTGAAAGCCGGCATCCCGATGGTGACCGTGAACGACTCCGGCGGCGCGCGCCTCCAGGAAGGCGTGGCGGCCCTTTCCGGCTATGCCCAGGTGTTCTACAACAATGTGCTTGCCTCCGGCGTGGTTCCGCAAATCTCCATGATTCTGGGTCCCTGCGCGGGCGGCGCGGCCTACTCCCCCGCCCTGACGGACTTCATCATCATGCGCAATTCCGGCAACGCCGGCATGTACATCACCGGCCCCAAGGTGATTGAACAGGTCACGTATGAAAAATGCACGATGGATGACATCGGCTCCGCCGCCATTCACGCCACC
>OICT01000612.1_pt1 | contig 17344 bp, 10 predicted proteins | sample 1581331 | NCBI WGS metagenome assembly OICT01 (sample SAMEA3882544, study PRJEB24775) | human gut metagenome | biome: human-associated habitat; feature: intestine environment; material: feces | place: Netherlands | collected 2009/2010 | reverse complement strand
GTTAATCCATGAACCTGTCACAATCAGGTTGAGCCTCGAGCCGTTTTCCTGCCATTCTCTAAGCTGCGCCACGCAAGCGTTAGGTAGCTGATAATAGGCTTTGTTTACGACGCTTTCATTTCTCTTGGAGTATCCGAAAAATTCTCCACTCCATTTAATTTCTGAAACATCAGTACCCTTTGGCACCTTTACGGTGCCTTTGGATATGATGTCGAATGACTGATATTTCGCCCCCAGCGTTCCGCTTATGCTTTCAGGATTCGCCGGGAATGTAAAGGTCTTTCCTGTGCTTACATCTCTAAGCCTTATGATAATTTCCTGTGCCATGCCCTACACCTACGGCAGTAATGATGGCAACAGCACCACGGATATTGAAAACAGCAAGCTGGTCGTGATGTTTGGTAACAACCCGGCAGAAACCCGCATGAGCGGCGGTGGCATCACTTATCTTCTTGAAAAAGCGCGCGAGAAATCGAACGCCAAAATGATTGTTATCGATCCGCGATATACCGATACGGCTGCTGGTCGTGAAGATGAATGGCTCCCTATTCGCCCGGGCACCGATGCCGCGCTGGTTCTGGGTATTGATTAACGAAAATCTCGTTGATCAACCTTTTCTCGATAAATACTGCGTCGGCTATGACGAAAAAACCTTACCCGCAGATGCACCCAAAAATGGTCACTATAAAGCCTATATTCTTGGTGAAGGTGATGATAACACAGCGAAAACGCCGCAGTGGGCTTCGCAAATTACCGGTATCCCGGTAGACCGTATCATCAAACTGGCGCGTGAAATTGGCACAGCAAAACCCGCTTATATCTGCCAGGGCTGGGGGCCGCAACGCCAGGCAAACGGCGAACTGACTGCACGCGCTATTGCTATGTTACCTATTTTGACGGGCAATGTCGGCATCAGCGGCGGAAATAGTGGCGCGCGTGAATCGACCTATACCATTACCATAGAACGCCTGCCGGTGCTGGATAATCCGGTCAAAACGTCAATCTCCTGCTTCAGCTGGACAGATGCTATCGATCATGGTCCGCAAATGACGGCAATCCGCGACGGCGTCCGCGGCAAAGATAAACTGGATGTGCCCATTAAGTTCATCTGGAACTACGCGGGAAATACCCTCGTTAATCAGCATTCTGACATCAACAAAACGCATGAAATTCTGCAGGACGAATCGAAATGCGAAATGATTGTGGTCATCGAAAACTTTATGACCTCATCGGCAAAATATGCCGACATTCTGCTGCCAGACCTGATGACCGTTGAGCAGGAAGATATTATTCCTAACGACTACGCCGGTAACATGGGATATCTCATTTTCCTCCAGCCTGTCACCAGCGAAAAATTCGAACGCAAACCGATTTACTGGATCCTGAGTGAAGTCGCGAAACGTCTTGGACCTGACGTCTATCAAAAGTTCACAGAAGGTCGCACGCAGGAACAATGGTTACAACATCTGTACGCCAAAATGCTTGCCAAAGATCCGGCGTTACCGTCTTACGACGAACTGAAAAAAATGGGTATCTATAAGCGTAAAGATCCCAATGGCCATTTTGTCGCCTACAAAGCATTTCGTGACGACCCCGAGGCAAATCCACTTAAAACGCCTTCCGGTAAGATTGAAATTTATTCCAGCAGGCTGGCGGAAATTGCCCGTACCTGGGAACTGGAAAAAGATGAAGTGATAAGCCCATTGCCAGTTTATGCCTCAACCTTTGAAGGCTGGAACTCCCCTGAACGTAGAACCTTCCCACTGCAACTGTTTGGTTTCCATTACAAATCCCGTACTCACTCGACCTACGGCAATATTGATCTCCTGAAGGCTGCCTGCCGTCAGGAGGTGTGGATCAACCCTATAGATGCGCAGAAACGTGGGATTGCCAACGGCGATATGGTGCGGGTGTTTAACCATCGTGGCGAAGTTCGGCTACCAGCCAAAGTAACACCACGTATTCTCCCTGGAGTTAGCGCTATGGGCCAGGGAGCCTGGCACGAGGCCAATATGTCTGGCGATAAAATCGACCATGGCGGCTGTGTGAATACGCTAACCACTCTGCGCCCTTCACCACTGGCGAAGGGAAACCCGCAGCACACTAATCTGGTCGAGATCGAAAAAATATAACCCACGACAACCATAAATTCTGGCATGACATTTTGTTTGAAAAGCAATAAGTGAGTAATGATGAAAATCCATACCACAGAGGCGCTCATGAAGGCTGAAATCAGCCGTAGAAGTCTGATGAAAACCTCCGCACTTGGCAGTCTTGCGCTGGCAAGCAGTGCTTTCACTCTGCCATTTTCCCAAATGGTCCGGGCGGCAGAGGCTCCGGTAGAAGAGAAAGCGGTCTGGAGTTCCTGCACCGTTAACTGCGGGAGCCGCTGTCTGTTACGTTTGCATGTGAAAGATGACACCGTGTACTGGGTGGAGTCTGATACGACAGGTGACGACGTCTACGGTAACCATCAGGTTCGAGCGTGTTTACGCGGGCGCTCTATCCGCCGACGGATGAATCATCCTGATAGGTTGAAATATCCCATGAAGCGCGTCGGCAAGCGCGGTGAAGGTAAATTTGAACGGATAAGTTGGGACGAAGCCCTGGATACCATCAGTGATAATCTTCGGCGGATCCTGAAAGATTACGGCAATGAGGCTGTACATGTCCTGTACGGAACAGGCGTAGATGGCGGAAACATCACCAACTCAAACGTCCCGTACCGTCTGATGAACTCTTGCGGTGGTTTTCTCAGTCGCTATGGCAGCTACAGTACCGCACAGATCAGTGCCGCAATGAGTTATATGTTCGGTGCCAATGATGGCAACAGCCCGGATGATATCGCCAATACGAAACTGGTCGTTATGTTCGGAAATAACCCGGCAGAAACGCGGATGAGCGGCGGTGGTGTCACTTACTACGTCGAGCAAGCCCGCGAACGTTCAAACGCACGCATGATCGTCATCGATCCACGTTATAACGACACTGCTGCCGGGCGTGAAGATGAATGGCTGCCCATTCGCCCTGGCACCGATGGCGCACTGGCCTGTGCGATTGCCTGGGTACTGATTACTGAAAACATGGTCGATCAGCCATTTCTCGACAAATATTGTGTTGGTTACGATGAAAAAACGCTGCCCGCCAACGCACCACGTAACGCGCATTATAAAGCCTATATTCTGGGCGAAGGGCCTGACGGCATAGCTAAAACGCCGGAATGGGCAGCAAAAATCACCAGCATCCCGGCAGAAAAAATTATCCAGTTGGCACGAGAGATCGGTTCAGCAAAACCTGCTTATATTTGTCAGGGTTGGGGGCCACAACGACATTCCAACGGCGAGCAAACGTCCCGCGCTATTGCCATGCTTTCCGTTCTCACCGGTAACGTCGGCATAAACGGCGGCAACTCAGGTGTACGCGAAGGTAGCTGGGATCTGGGGGTAGAATGGTTCCCGATGCTTGAGAATCCTGTTAAAACGCAGATTTCCGTCTTTACATGGACAGATGCCATCGACCATGGTACGGAAATGACCGCGACCCGTGATGGTGTTCGTGGAAAAGAAAAACTGGATGTCCCCATCAAGTTTTTATGGTGCTACGCCAGTAACACATTGATCAATCAACATGGCGACATCAATCACACCCATGAGGTGCTTCAGGATGACAGCAAGTGCGAGATGATTGTTGGCATTGACCACTTCATGACGGCCTCGGCTAAGTATTGCGATATCCTGTTGCCCGACCTGATGCCAACAGAGCAAGAAGACCTTATCTCTCATGAATCTGCAGGGAATATGGGCTATGTGATCCTCGCCCAACCCGCAACCTCAGCAAAATTTGAACGCAAACCCATCTACTGGATGCTGAGTGAAGTCGCCAAACGCTTAGGACCAGACGTTTATCAAACCTTTACTGAAGGTCGCAGTCAGCATGAATGGATCAAATATCTCCATGCGAAAACGAAGGAACGTAACCCTGAGATGCCCGACTACGAGGAGATGAAAACGACCGGGATCTTTAAGAAAAAATGCCCGGAAGAACACTACGTCGCTTTCCGCGCATTCCGTGAAGATCCACAGGCAAACCCGTTGAAAACACCTTCGGGGAAAATCGAAATTTATTCTGAACGACTGGCGAAGATTGCAGATACCTGGGAATTGAAAAAAGATGAAATTATTCATCCCCTTCCTGCGTATACCCCAGGTTTTGATGGCTGGGACGATCCCCTGCGGAAAACCTATCCACTGCAGTTAACGGGCTTCCACTACAAGGCGCGTACCCACTCCAGCTACGGCAATATTGATGTGTTACAGCAGGCCTGCCCACAAGAGGTGTGGATCAACCCCATTGATGCTCAGGCTCGCGGTATCCGTCATGGCGATACCGTGCGGGTATTTAACAATAATGGAGAAATGCTGATTGCCGCAAAAGTGACTCCGCGTATTCTGCCTGGCGTTACCGCCATCGGGCAAGGTGCGTGGCTTAAAGCGGATATGTTTGGTGACCGGGTCGATCACGGCGGCAGTATCAATATTCTGACCTCTCACCGCCCTTCACCGCTGGCAAAGGGAAACCCGTCGCACAGCAATCTTGTCCAGATCGAAAAGGTTTAAAGAGTAGCCCATGACCACACAATATGGATTTTTTATCGATTCCAGCCGCTGTACTGGCTGTAAAACCTGCGAACTGGCGTGCAAAGATTTTAAAGTTGGTTACGTATCGTTTAAAATCAATTAGATAGCCCGTCATTTCTGCGCTCACACGTCCCAACATTGAAAAACATGCAAAGCTTTGTAAGCCGATGCAAAGCTTTGTGTGTCTCACTTTTGTCCCAATACCAATCCGAATCCACCCTTTGTCATCATTGAGAAATGGCAAGGAAGAAAAGGATGTTACTGCACGATTTGACAAATCCGCCAGAGCTATCGCATATTGACCGCACTGAACAAATAAGCGGTCATCCGCACCCGATAGCTTTGCGGCTTTTTTATTTATATCGGGCTTCTCATGAAAAACCTTTTAAATAATTTTCTTGACAATTGCATTGAAAATATTTTACCAAAAGATGATTTTGGTTATGGGCGTCTTTTAATCGGCTCAAAGGGTAAACGTATTAAAACTGGCGCGCATAGGTTAATTTACCGAATTTTTATTGGAGAAATTCCTGCGGGCATGGTTGTCAGGCATTCTTGCGATAATCCTGCATGTTGTAATCCAAAGCATTTACTAATAGGAACAATCCTTGATAATAATGCTGATCGACAGAAACGAAAACGCCAAGCACGTCATGAAAAACATGGGCGAGCAAAACTAACTAAAGAGCAAGTGCTATTTATAAGAGCTAATGAAATGAGTATACCAAATTCAGTTCTTGCAGATAAATACAGGGTCTCCAATAGCTTAATATGGCAAATAAAAAACTATCGCATTTGGAATGAATTGTAACCACGCTGTTGACGACAGCATCCAATAGTGACTATACTCCGCGCCGAGACCTCGAAAACCTCCCAAAAGCGGATTAAGCCAACCCCGTCAGTGTTGGATTTTTTATGCCTGTCATTCAGTGATGGCACAATGTGCGGTCACATCCCCGATCCATGTCGGGAGGGCGACGAATACAACACCCGCAAGGGGAATAAGTCCGCGGTATCTTTTGGGCCGTTTCGAGCCTCCCGGCACCACATTTTGTGGTGGCATTTCTCGAAAAAAGCCAAAGGAGGTCATCATGACCACTCAACTCATCCCTGTGTTTGAAGGTACAATCTCAAATGAACCTACGCTTCTGGTGAACGCGCGTGATTTGCATGGGTTTTTAGAGGTAGGTAAAGATTTTTCTAACTGGATACGGGCCAGGCTAAACGAGTATGGATTCGTAGAAAATTTAGACTACATTCTATTTTCGCCAAATTTGGCGAAAACTCTAGGCCGCCGCCGCAAGGACTACCACCTCACCCTGGACACAGCCAAAGAGCTTGCGATGGTTGAACGAAACGAAAAAGGCCGCCAGATCCGCCGCTACTTCATCGAGTGCGAAAAGAAACTTCGCAACATTCAGCCAGTACAAGCAGAATCACAGCCACAATTTACCGCCGAGGAAATCATCCTCCTTTGCTACATGCAACTCTGGATGGAAAAAGCCCAGGACCTTAGCAAGCAGCTGTACCCCATAATGAAAGAGCTGAACTCCTCATACACGAACAAGCTGTATGACATTGCGTTTGAGACCATCTACATGGTGACGAAGAACAGAGACGCGCTACTAAGGGAGGTAACACGTCTCGACATGTCAAGTTCCGTTATCCAGCGGGCCATGCCAATGCTGAAAAGCCTGCGGGCAAGACAATTTGAATTCTGAAACTAAAGGAGCTTCGGCTCCTTTTTTCATGCCTGAACGACAACGCCGCTGAAATCGAAGAGTTAATACAATAAAGAGAAGAGCTCAGTACATTAGATAAACATTTTTTATCATTATCTCATTGCCTTTATTCAAAAAAATAGTTACATAACGTTACTAGGTAAAATGCAAACCCTCGCTATTTTTATCAGATTGTATGCCGGTAACTATAACAAAAATCAGAACTGGAGAAGATGTTTTGTCAGCAGCCATTCACCGCATTGAATGGTTGTTTGAAACATTCTCTTCTGTATGTTTATCTTTTTCTGGCGGTAAAGATTCCACTGTACTTTTCCATCTTGTAGCCGAAGTGGCCTACAGGAAGAAACGTCGTTTTTCTGTATTGTTCATTGACTGGGAAGCCCAGTATCAATGCACCATTGATCATATACAGAAGATGCGGATGATGTACCAAGATGTAACAGATACCTTTTACTGGGTTGCACTTCCCCTGACGACAGTAAATGGTGTCTCGCAGTTTCAGCCTGAGTGGATATGCTGGGAGCCCGGTGTAGAGTGGGTTCGACAGCCACCGGAAGATGCTATTACTGATATGGCGTATTTCCCCTTTTACCGCTACGCCATGACTTTTGAAGAATTTGTCCCAGCTTTTTCTTCCTGGTTCGCAAGTAACCAATGTAGCGTGGCAATACTGACTGGAGTCCGCGCGGATGAATCTCTTAACAGATTTATGGGACTGGTTTCCCAACGAAAACTGAGATATGCAGATGATAAACCCTGGACCACGGCGTCACCTGAAGGTTTTTACTACACCATGTATCCGCTGTATGACTGGAAAACCAACGATATCTGGGTATATAACGCTAAAACCTGTGCAATCTACAATCCTCTGTATGATTTGATGTACCGTGCAGGCATTCCTCTACGTAATATGCGTGTCTGTGAGCCTTTTGGCCCGGAACAGCGTAAGGGACTATGGCTTTATCATGTTCTGGAGCCAGAAACTTGGGCACGGATGTGTGAACGAGTATCTGGTGCTGCCAGTGGGGCTCTTTATGCCAATGAAAGCGGGGCCTATTTTGCCCTGCGTAAACGGATGTCAAAACCATCCCATCATACCTGGCGCAGCTATGCGTTCTTCCTGCTGGACGTAATGCCGGAAAGAACGGCTGAACACTACCGCAACAAGATAGCAGTCTACCTGCGCTGGTATCAGAACCGGGGATTCCCGGATGATATCCCGGATGAACAGGAAAATGATCTGGGCTGCCGGGATGTTCCCTCCTGGCGACGTATTTGTAAGACTCTCATAAAGAATGATTTCTGGTGCCGAACGCTCTCCTTCAGCCCCAACAAACCCCGGCACTATGAACGTTACCTGCAGCGTATGAATGAAAGGAGGAAGGAATGGGGAATTCTGTGACACCAGAGGTGGAGGTGCTGAGCAAGATGATTCGACAGTACTTCAGTCAGGAACAATCTGAAGAGAAAACCATACAGGCCCTGAACCATCTCCGCTGCGTACTCCATGAGATCAGCCCCTTTGCTCAAGAACCAGTGGACTGTGTGCTGTGGGTAAAAGCGGATGAAATTGTCGCTAACGATTATAATCCCAATGTCATGGCCCCAAGCGAAAAAAAATTACTGAAACAATCTCTGGAAAAAGACGGTTTTACTCAACCAATTGTTGTTTCGGAAGAAACAAGCCATTACCTGGTGGTGGATGGTTTTCATAGGCAGTTACTAGGTAGAAGAACAGTTACTGGAAAACGCCTGAAAGGCTGGCTACCAGTAACCTGTATTAATCCAGACCGAAAGGGACAAACCTCACGTATTGCCGCGACTATCCGACATAACAGAGCCAGGGGGAAACACCAGATAACCTCAATGTCTGATATTGTCAGAGATCTTTCACGTCTTGGCTGGACTGATGAACGTATCGGAACAGAACTGGGGATGGACCAGGATGAAGTTCTGAGGTTAAAGCAGATTAGCGGGCTAACGGAGTTATTTCAGCAGGCAGATTTCAGCCCTGCATGGACTGTTACATAAAGTTAGGTTAGGCCTGTGGAGCCGGGGAATCGGAATTAAACATCTTCCCTCCCCGGTAAATACAAATAAGGGCTGAACATCATCCCGACTACCTCAGATCACCTAATAATATATCAAGATTATTTTGCGCATTAATGCTATTCGCCATTACTGTTGCTGCTTCTGGCAACTTTCCAAGAGCAATAAATATATTCTTAAGGCTGATTGGAATTGATGAACCATGCGGATCGCGCCACTCACCGCAAATTCTGTGAGTTTCATCACAAAGCCTGAACGCATCCCAACCTCCATATTGACCAAAAATTATGTCCATTGACTCTATTTCTGCGGGCGATAACTCCCCCAGCTCATCAACAGAAGAAAATGTACGCCACATTTCAACCTTATGATCCGCTACATCAGATATCCATGATTCCCACGGACTGTACTCGTTTTCACTTCCATCCTTAACCAAAGAATATGTCTGCGATAAAACGGGTCCTTTGTTCATAGAGAAATAATGATCACCACTAATGGGAAAACCATACAACTCCATTGCTTTGCGGTCAGAGAGATACATCAGCTTAATGAAACGCATAGATCCGCCATGTTTTTTCAGCAAATACGCTGCCATTTACGCAACTTTTTCTTCATTAAACATAAATCGGCTCTCTGTCTCACATGAAATACTCTTTCTGACTATATGTTAATAGCTCCGGTTATTACAGGTTAATGTGTGTTTATTTCTTAATCAGCCCCGCACTTCCGTACGGGGCCATTTCTGTTAATCCACTCCCACTTTTTTGTTGTACTCGCGGTTAAAGCGATCCACGGCAACCTTCATATCCCGCTCTACCGATTTCACCATCGCCGCCTGCTGCGCCAGACTGAGAGAACTGTCGGCATAAATGGCATCGCGCTGTTTGCGCAAATCCTTCAGTCTCTTCCGGGTATCCTGCATAAGCCCGTTCATCAACAATTTTCCGTTGTTCTCGTCAATGAACGCCGTTCTTTCTGCACCGGTCAGAATCTTCAGCTCTGCGTGATACTGCGCAACCTCTGTCATCCGGTCGTACATCTTCTGCTGGTCTGCATACGGCATCACCTCACCCGAAATTTTCCCCAGGAAGGGCACCTGCTGCTCCGGTATATCAATACCGTTCAGCGATTTCACCGCCGCATCTGTGGTTTTGGAAATGAAGCGCCCTGTCCCTCCGGAGATATAGTCAATCCAGAATTTCAGCGATTCCGGTGTGATATCCACCGCGCCGGGACGATACTGGCTGCCACCTGAGAACGCATTCAGCCAGGATGCAAACGCCTTGTACGCCTCAGGCGTTGAACGTCTGCCCAGCTGGCTGTCCGGTTTCGGTGTGCCAAATGGCATGTTCTCCTGGTAAATCTGCGCCCCCATGAAGTTTTCATTCATGGCAAGGTTCGCAAACGGACGCAGAATGGTCGGCGCTGCATTTTTCAGCAATGCCCCGGACAGTGTTTCCGACGTTTCACTGCCCACAGGACTGAATGCCCCCAGGATACCACCGACAACATTACCGGCAGCACGTGAAGCAGTCAGGTCGCCCGCTGCCACACCTTCAGCAGTATGCCCGAGCAGGAAACGTTGTACCCGTAAGGCAGAGGAATACTCCAGTACTCTCCGGCCTTGCCCCCGAACACCGATTTCATAATGACGAGGTTACGCTCTTTCACATGAGACGGCACCTTGTCATACCAGTTAACCCCGTCATCATCCTCCCCCGCAACACTGCGGTTAAGCGAGCCAAGCAGATAACCCGCTCCCACAGCTGCAAGCGCGATTTTCTGCGGTACATTGAGATTCTTCCAGCGAAGGCGCTCCGGTAACGGCCCGTCGCCATTAAGATGTCCGAGCGTTCTCACCAGGTTTGCGGTCCCCTGAATGCTGGCGTTGGCAAACATATACAGCGAGTTCATCAGCGCTCCCTGCTCACCACGACGGTTAAAGTTCACCGTCATGTTTTTGGCAAGAGATGCCGCCTGCTGGCGTGACAAACCGGCATCACGGGCGTGTTTATAGGCAGAAAGACGCAGAGCGTTTTCAACCGCGCCGTTGGCATCCTCGACCAGGTTCAGGAACGAATGCCATGCACCGATACTCTGGCCTTTCCATCCTCCCTTCGCCAGCGATACAAGGCGATCCATTTCCTTCTGCTGGCCTTCAAGGTCACCCATGTTAAACCAGCCGGTTTTACCTCCGTCCTCAACAAACTCTTTCCACACCTTCTGCCACTGCGCACCGTTGCCCGTGAGGGTTTTACCACGCAGACTGGCGTATACGGCAGACATGGCAGACCGGCTGTCTTTCACCACAGCCAGGGCGGATAAGTTATCCAGCCCTTTCAGTTTACCGTCGCTCCTTCCCTGCTCCGCCTTCAGGTTCATCACCGCCGTCTGCACGTCACGGATGAAGTTACTGACCAGGAATTCCGGGTTATACGACGTGTTCACCGTTGCCAGGAAGCGGTTAACTTTCCCCAGCGTGCGGATTACGGCGTTACTGGTTTCCGGTCCCATATTCTTCATCGCACGCATCAGGCGCGGATCATGGAGTTTGATGTAGTACGTTTTGCCGTTCTTTTTGGTGGTGAAGTACCGGTCTGCCATCATTGCCATCGGTACAGGACGTTCGACAACTTCGTGACGGGTTTCACCGGTTTCCGGAACAACACGCTCTGCAATCGCACGCATGGTGTCCGGTCGCTCATTGGTGAATACCTGCCAGTAATCCTTGTCTGGATTATCCTGTACCAGTTTCAGGAAGGCGTTACCTACTTCATTTTTGCGATTGCGGATCAGCGATTCGCTCAAGTCCTGTATCGCCTGAGTGGACGGAGACTGTGCGCGGGATGCACGCCCCATGGCCTGCCTGCTTTCACGTCCGCCGATAGTGAAGCCTTTACCTGTACGGGGCAGTGACACCACACCGTCAACATCCTGGCCTTTCAGAGGAACGTAGTAACGGTAGGCGTTCTGCCAGGCATCCACCACACCGCTCTCTTCCAGTCCGGCCTCACGGATAAGCTCACGGCGACGGGCCAGCATATCGTCAACAATCCCTGCCAGACGGTCATACTGTGCCTGTTTGCCACTGTTACGCACACGCTGCATGATTTCCGCCGCTTCCGCGTTGGTCATCCCCGAACCGCCGTCCGGCATTTTCGGGTTGATTTTCGCGATATGCGCGTTACGTTCCGGCGCGTGACGGGCGTAGAGGTACTCATCCAGATCGGCCTGCGCAATTTTGTAGTCCGCCAGTAATTTAGCCAGCGGCTGAACATAGCGCTCCTTCATCACGTTCAGGTCGTTTTCCGCCTTCCCGTGGAAGAGTTCTTCCGCCATATAAGCGTTGTTACTGTCGTCTATTTTTCCGCCAGTTTTACGGATATTCTCCTGAACAGCTTTCAGCACCTGGAATTTATCCTGCATCTGGCGCACAAAACGCGATGCAATTGTCTCTTCCGGTGTCAGACTGCTGGTACGGGAGTAATGCGGCCCCTTGCGAATATCTTCAGGATAGAGTATTTTATCCGCAGAGCCGTGATAAGAATGTTCCCCTTTGGGCAATTGGAGCCCTCTGTGCAGAAGGTTATCGCGGCTTAATTTTTCTCTCCGGTACAACGTTAACCCGGTCATTTCCATACTCTTCAGTTTTTTTCCATTTTCTGTACCGTAAACAGAAGCTACCTTGTTGATTTCCAGACGCGACCGGACAGCCTTCATGTGTACCGCTGACACCACCGGATCACCATTTTTATCCACGGCATCAAGCAGCATCACAACCGCATTTCTTTCTGTCGCTGAGTGGTAAATTGCATCCGGATCGTGCATCAGTTCCGGTAGTCTCTCGATAACATCCATCGGCACCACATGTTTCACACCATTGGTGGCCTTACGCACAGTGTCGCGGGAGATAACCAGCGGCAAATCTGGTGCGCCAAGGTGACGCAATACCGGCGGCGTACGCCCGATGTTTACCGTTAAATCCGTTGAGCGCAGAGACTTCATCATTCTGGCAAGGTCATCACGATAACGCTCGCCCTCACCTTCCGGCACTTTGAACGGATCAGGCTTACCGCTACGGGAGTACTGAGACGATGCGCCAGCGCCATCCTCACGCGGCGTGTAACCTTCCCGCACACGCTGGCCTAACGTGCGAATAGTTTCGCGAACAAGTCTGATATCGTTCAGCTCTGTCGGCTTCAGTAACCCCGTGCGACGCAGTACCCCTTTGACCAGGGCAACAACACGCTCCCACGCCGCCACAAATTTATTCGGCTGTTTCTCCGCCATATGTGCCAGAAATTCACCCGCCTGCACTTCCGGTGATTCCTTACCATAAGACGCATCAACCTTACGCCAGGCTTCACGGATGGTGGCGTTATCACTGTCACGGGTTTTCAGCACGGTCTTAATAATCGTCTGATATTCCGCTGGCGTGACTACATGCTCCATTGCATGGTGGATAATCTCGTGACGCAGCTTCTCGCGAACGGTCCGCCCGTCAGGAATGTTATCCGCCACCAGGACAATTTCACGTTTATCCGGACGATAGAACGCATGCACCCTGCCGTAACCGTCGAACGATTCACCCGCCAGCGCTTCAGCCTCTTTCTGTGACTTCACCACGCGGACCTTCAGGTCACTGTCCTTAATGCCACTCATCACGCCACGGGCAACCGCTTCAACCTGCGGGACCGGGCTGCCTTTGGCTTCCGCACTGCGGTTAACATCCGAAATGAGATTGCCTTCAGGTGTGCGGGTCACGCCCTTACGGGAATAAAACGCAACGCCCTTGTCCGTCTCACGGGTTTTCAGCGTACTGAACAGGTGATCGAATGCATCACGAATACCGCCATCCAGTTCCGCATTCGTCGGATAAGCCCAGGTGTTATCTGTGTTGTGCTCAGGTGCCTTACGGATATTGACCAGATAATCATTCTCCACGCCAGCCGTACGCGCTTTATCCTGAACATAACGCTCAAAGGCACGCGCCGCCATTTCAACATCCGTTGACCAGTACGGTTTTGAGCGCACCTCATCGAGAAGCGCTGAACGACGCGGCATGTCACTGCTGTTGATCGCTTTCATCACGCCTTTAAACGCGTCGTAAACCTCCTGACGTACCGGATATTCCGCATCAACATATCTGCCGTCTTTAAATACGCGCCCGGCACGCTGTGCTTCCGTCATATAGTCGCCACCTGACGTGATCTTCCCGTCAGTGGAAACATCATAACGACCAAAATAATTATCCAGTGAATGGAACCATTCGTGGGCCAGCGCCCCCGGTCCGTTACCTTTTGTCAGGTTGATTGCCACCTCACCCGGCTCATAGTGTGCCGCCGCCTTACCCTTACCACGGGCACCAAAAGCAAGCCCAAGACGACCGTTCAGAGAAAGCGCTTTTGTCGGCACGTTCAGCACATCAGCCAGGTCATGCAGCGAGTCATAAGCCCGGTTCAAATCAGCCTGACGACGCGGACCTTCCACATAATTACCAAACTGCACACCACGAAAACCAAACGCATCACTGAACTGCTCCGGCGAAACATCCCCCTTGCGGCGTTCTGGTCCGGTACGATCGCGGTTGGTGGCGTTACGCTGCTCCTCACGCGAAATCTCCCGCATCTCCTTCACATGACGAACAAGCTCATCACGATGTGAATCAATGTACTTACGCGCATCACTGGCTGACTTAAAGCCACCTCTCACCCGCATTTTGTTTTTGCCATAAGCGATAAAAATATCGCCACTGCGGGTATTCCGGTAAACGTCAAAGCGGATTTTGTCATCCGGTGACGGTGCCGTTTTTTCATCTCCTTTCGCCTGTGACTTTTCCTCCAGCTCTGCAAACCAGACTTTCGCCTTTGTCAGTAATTCATCCCTGCTTTCCGAGAAAAAGAGGTTAGTCCCCTTATTGTCCTTATTGCGCAGTGAATAAAGTTTCTGTGGCGGATCGTAACGCTTCCCTCCTGCCGCCTGATACACACCCGATACCACCCGATAAGCAGAAGCCTTGTCCATCTGTGAGGGTGGCAGAGTGCGTAACAGTTGCCAGGTATCCGCGTAACGGGAGGGCATTCTGCCTTCCATCCATTCTGCGAGGCGTTTCGCGCTGACCGTTCCGTTCAGCATTTCCGATACACTGTGTCGTACTTTTTTTACGCTCTCCCCCCAGCCAGCCGTATTGTGTTTCGTCTTCGCCGGAATATCGCTACGATACAGCGCTATCATTGCCAGGGTGTCAGCATCAGCCCCTTCGCTCGCCAGTTTTGCGTAGTCCGGTTTCGGGAACAGTTTGCTCAGCGGCTGCGTGGCATAATCCCTGTCTTCCAGCGTTTTACCCAGTGTTTCAGCAAGCTGTGCATAACGGTGTTTGGCTGCCCCTTTAATTTCCTCGCCAAAGTCTTCAATTTTTTTGCCCCTGACTTCACCTCCGCGCACAGTAGCTTCCCTGTCAGTAGAGACAGTTGTTTCAGATTGTCTCAGGCTGCGGGATGTCACGATTTCCTCCGGCCTGTCGACGTACTTCTGCCTGCTGTGCGAGCTCAGGCAATGAGTTACGAACAGTTCGGGGAAGCTGATCAGGCTGAGGCATACGGACATTGTGTGTAATGTCCGGAGCCGGTAGACCTTCACGTACCAGCGCTGTGGCGTTCTGCTCATCCGGTGACGGCAGACCACGACGAACTGTTTCGCCCTCCAGTATTTCCCCCTGGCGACCAGCGGCGTTTTCCGGTGCCGGAGCACGTCCTTTCTGGAAACTCTGGCCCTTAACCTCACCGGTTGTGGTAAAACGACCACCACGTCCGGCCTGATTCTCATCCGGCGTACGCGCCACCTCTCCCGGTAACGGATATCCCTGTCCGGGATGAATATCGCCGGGGGCGGGCAGACGCGGACGCTCAGTTAACTCCTGTGCTGTCGGACCGGCATCACCTTCAGCCATCTGGGAATGCACCAGTTCTTCCGCCGTCGGCGCGTTGCCACGGGCAAGACGGGCCTGCACTTCTGTATCATCCCCCGTAAAACCACGGAATCGCGGGTCACGCATGAACGCGGGCTGTTCCATCGGATCAGCATCAGTAATACGCTCTCCGTCAGCCAGAGTGTTAATGGTCTCCGTTGCCACATCTTCAGAGAACGCAGGATTATCCATTTCAACGGCATACTGATTCTCGCCTTTCTTCACTACGGACGGTTTCAGGCCGGTGGCGCTGGCATTGCGGAAAACGTCGCTCCCCAGAGCACTTTTTTCATCCGTGAAATAACGGTTGTCCGGACGCACCTTTTCAATGCGTTCTGCTGGTCTGGACGCACCACTCCCGTTAATTTCAATACGAACTTCATCCGGATCGCGGAACCGCACCGTCGGGTAAATACTCCCGTCGCCATCATCCGCATTTTCCGGCTGTGGCTGTGCCTCCGGTCTGGCCTCCTGCTGAGGGCGAAGCACATCACGGATAGCCTGTAACTGCTGCTCTTCAGTATCAGTACGCCCTTCCTTCAGGCTGAGTTTTCGGTATTCCTCAAGCAGTTCAGGGCGCGGCTTCGCCTTCAGCTCATCCATTACCGCCTGTCGCTTCGCCTGTTCATCCAGTTCATTCAACAGCTGGCTGGCGGCTTCCCGGCGATGAACGGCAGACGTGTCTTCCTCATGTGCCATATCCGCATCAGCATACTGTTCCAGAAGCTGCTCGCGATTCATCCCCTGCATGGATTCACGATGCTGTGCCACCGGATCAACCGGTTCGGGTTGCGGAGCCGATTCGTCCTGAGGAACGCTTTCAGCCTCACGCATGGCGGTTTCTTCTGCGGCATGACGTCTGCCACGATATCCGGCAACCGCACCGAATGGTGCCCCCATCGCAGCACCAAGGGCTGCACCTTCGATCGTTGCGTCAGCCACGCCCTCCCCCGGTGACACATCCATTCCGGCGGTCTCACGCAATGCCGTGTTTTCCTGATAGCGTGAATAGCCACCCTGCGCCGCAATAATCGTCCCCTGTTCCGTGGCATTTCTGACAATGCCGCTTTTAACGGTCTTCGCCGTGCCCCGCATCGCCAGATTAAGCAACTGAGCATCGCCCAGTTTTGCCGCCATGGCATTCACAGCCAGCAATTCAGGATCTGTTGCCAGCTGCGCGCGCACCTCATCGGCAACACGCTCTTTTGCCAGATCCATTTTCTGGCGATCAGTAAGCTGTGCGTGCTGCGGATCTGCATCAATTGACAAAAACGTCTGCTGAAATTTCGGGGACTTCGCCAGCTCAGAGTAATCCGCGTTAAGAACAGAGTCTGCTGCTGCCATTGCACTCTGCCCCTGTGCGCTGGCTGAGGAATGGGTGATCAGGCCTGCCTGGAATAAATCCGGCATTTTTTTATCGACAGCTTCTGCTGCCAGTGCGGTAGCTCTTTCCGGCTGCATCCCTGCCGCAATGTATTTTTTCTCCAGCCCGGCGGTCAGCACTTTTCGCAGAGTGACTTCACCCAGCTTTTTAGTCACACCGCCTGCAACCATATCAGGTACAAGGGCACCAATCAGGTTTACGCCCTTCGCCACCCAGACCGCAGAATCATCATATCCTTCAGTCATCGGTGTATTCAGCGCCCGCTGCGCCCCCGGCGACATCTTGCCAGTCAGCCATTCATCCGAGGCTTTAGCGCCGCCACTGACTGCCTTGCCTGTGACCTTCAGACCTTTACCGACAATATCAGTAACCGCATTTTTTCCATCAGGCAGAGTGTCGATGACCTCATCCGCCCCCTTGCTGCCACCGACAAAAATATCCTGAACAGTTGCGACTCCCGGCAGCCCCATACGGCTGAACTCATTTAAAATACGCGCCCCTGTTTTTACCGGGCTCTGAATCATCGCATCACCGAGTCCACGGGCCATTTCCCCTGCCCCCCGGA
>OICT01000592.1_pt1 | contig 17632 bp, 18 predicted proteins | sample 1581331 | NCBI WGS metagenome assembly OICT01 (sample SAMEA3882544, study PRJEB24775) | human gut metagenome | biome: human-associated habitat; feature: intestine environment; material: feces | place: Netherlands | collected 2009/2010 | reverse complement strand
TACACAGTTGGCGTACGTCTTAACGGCGTTACCACCAAGTTCGGTTACGGCAACTCATCAGGTAAGCTGAAGCTCACAGCTCCATTCCTCTATTCATTCGACAAGAATGACACACGTCGTGACATTACTTGCTCTAATATCGAGATCAAGGATGACGACAACAGTGTAACCAAGGAGAATATGAAGGGTAACAACCCATTCGAAATCTATGTCGGTAAATGGGATGCCCGCAAGATGGGTGCTTCATGGCTTGCAAACAACCTGAAGGCTACAGCTAAGCACACTACAGGTATCAACCCTGTCAAGATGCGCTACTCTCAGGTATTGCTCTACTACGCAGAGTGCTTGAATGAGCTGGCAGGTGGTCCTGATGCTCACTATACCGGTGATGCTGGTCTTACTGCCCGCGAAGCTTTGAAGGAAGTACATACCCGTGCTTTCGATGCAAACCACAAGACTGAGGCTGCTGCATACGTAGATGCTCTGACTGCAGATAACTTCTTTGACGCCCTCGTTCAGGAGAATGCATGGGAGTTTGCTGGTGAAACCATCCGTAAGTACGACCTGATCCGCTGGAATCTCCTGGTTGAGAAGATCAAGGAGTTCAAGCAGCAGTATATCGCAGACCTTGAGGCTGGCAAGTATCAGACTAAGCTCTACTTCAACTACAAGGATGAGGCAAAGACTCAGATTGATATGAGCAGTGTAACTTTTACCTTTGCACCCAGGAATCAAGTTAGGATATTTGGTTAATGGGTGTTAAGGTGAACTATCTTTCTTTCAAGGTATGCCCTTTCTCATGTCATAGTCCTTATACAATCCAGCCAACTTTCTTGATTCCATTTAATTATTAAATGTTAAAATTATGGATAAAGAACTTTACATAGGCGTGGATGTCTCAAAGCAGACTCTCGACCTTGCTTATTATGACGGAGAAAGCATTGATTGGAAGAATGCCCATATAAAGGTGAGCAACAACAATGCAGGTTTCAAGAAAATCGGTTCATGGGTGGCAAAGGTAAGCAAGAGGTTTGATATAGTCTTGTTCTGTATGGAATATACAGGACTTTACACCCAAAACTTTAGACTGTGGTTGGAAGAGAAACATTATATCTATAGGATGGTGGAACCTCGCAAGATGCATCGCTTTGAGCCAGACTTGGATGATGGACTGCGTTCGCTTGACCGCATCAAGACTGACGAGCTTGATTCTTTCCGCATAGCCATTTACTGTGAGCAGAATCACAGAAAGATTCTTCGCAACCCATCAAAACTTCCTCCTCCTGTATATTTTAAGTTGAAGAGGCTTTTGGCGGAACGCAAGCAGACAGTCAAGCAGTCAGTCCTTTACAAGCAGCAGCTTCATGATATATGTGCGTATGACACAGATTTGTCTGTGGAACGTAAGAACGGGCAACTTAAAACGCTCAATGATGCACTTAAAGGCATAGACAATGAAATTGACATGTACATAAAAGAAGATGCGGACATCAACAAGAACTTTTCCCTGCTGACATCAATACCTGGTATTGGGCGTGTTGTCGCTCTTGAAACCATTGTATTGACCGAAAACTTCATAGCAATAGATAACCCACGTAAATACGCTTGCTATATTGGTGTCGCTCCTTTCAAGAAAGAATCCGGTACATCTGTGAGAAAAGGCTCGTCAGTCTCTAAGAAAGGCTTTAAACAGGCAAAGGCAGATTTGTCCATTGCCTGTTTGGTTTGCATGCAGCACATTCCGAACATCAGAGATTACTGGGAACGCAAGAGAAAGGAAAAATGCAGTGGAATAGTGTTTAATGCAATCAAGTTTAAGATGATACTCCGTATGTTTGCCGTTATAAAACGAGGTACTCCGTATGTGGAGACGGACAATTATCGAAATGGGAAAAACAAGCAACCATGAGTGAACTAACAGTGTTTTAAGACCATTACTATACCATGATAGAGTCTCTTGGTTGCTTTTGGCACTACCTTTGCGAGGAATCCTCAAAAGGAAGGAACTCCAGACAGAGGTAGTGAACTTTTTAATCTTAGGCAAAGCCCTTTCCCTTGATATAGTCTCCTCTGCCCGAAATGTCAGACTCAGTGCCTTTTAGGGAATTAGCTGTCCGTACCAGCTTTTAAAAGATTTGGCTTATCCTGACATAGAGAGTTCCTTTCGTAAAGCGGTGCAAAGATATGAAAAATAAATCATTTGTAGGCATTGACATCTCTAAAAAGGTCATAGATGTATCTATATTTCGTGAGGACACCAACATCAAAATGTTCCCTCATGAGGTGTTCAACAACACTCGCAAGGGATTTGGCGATATGTGCTCATGGCTCAAAAAGAGCCGTGTGGTACTTTCCCAAGCCCTGTTTGGCATGGAATTTACAGGTTGCTACTCCTTGGACTTGGAAAAATTCCTCACGTCCAAGAATTACTCTTTCTGTATGCTTAGTACACGTATAGTAAAACATCATCCTATGGGGACAATAGATAAGAGTGACAAGAATGACTCTGCAAAGATAGCTGACTTCCTCTATCGTTATGATGGCACGGAATGTGCCAAGCCATACAAGTTGCCAAGCAAGGCTATGCAACAGTTGAAGCAACTTGTCAATGAGCGTAAGTTCCTTGTAGAGCAACGGACAAACTTTATGAACCGAATGCAGATGTTTGAAACGAAAGAGGATTCTGCCATGTATGAGAGTTACATTAAAAAGCTCAATCATGACATTGAGAAGATAGATCAGGAAGAGTGTGAATTAATGTCCAAGGAGGAAGATGTCCTTGACACTTTTCAGAATTTGTTGACGATACCAGGAATTGGTTTTGTCAATGCAACAAACATAATTGCCATCACACGAAACTTTACCGCTTTTGACACAGCTCGGCAATATGCGAGATATGTTGGCGTAGCTCCATGCTGTCACACTTCTGGTACCAGTGTGAAATGGCGTGCCCGACCTTCCGCACACTGTAATGGTCAAGTGAAAGCTGACCTGTCTATGGCAGCATTGAGAGCTGTTGAGTACGATGTGGAAATGCAAATATTTTATAATCGAAAGTTAGGAGGCAGAAAAGATTCTGATACTAAGCGTAAGGCATTGAATGCCGTCAAGTTTAAGCTCATTCGCAGAATGTTTGCCATAGGCAAGCAAAAGAGAAAATGGGAAGTGTTGAACACCTCTGACGACAGAAAGAACTTACATATTGAAAAGTCCAAAGCAAGTGAACTATGACAATGTACCATTGTCTCTTATAGTCTTGTGAGGACAGACACGGATAACTAATTAGGAATCGAGCAAAAAGCTATTAAAAGAAAGAGTTCTGTGTCGTTTTTTTGTAACAGAAAAGTTAAAAATGCCTTCTTCTGCTACAGGGGTAGGTATGCCTATATGCTTGTTGGGGGGTGTTTTGCTTATTTTAACACAAAAAAACTCTCAAAAATTTGGTGATGTCTTAGGAATCATGGTATTAGATTTATTCTTGCTAAAATATTGTGTCCATAAAGACACTGCAAGGTATGTTTCGAGTAACTCGAAACCTTTTGGGTTACTCCCAAAAGAACTTGCCTGTCGGTAATTTGTTCCTCCGTAGTCGGGCAATTAAGAAGGAAAGAACATATAAAAAACAATAAAAAGTTTCTGATTTTTCTCATAAACAAATTAGATTTCATATCTTTGCGCAAAATTAGAAACAATGACAGAACTATTAAGTATATTATACAAGCTGCGGATATTCACTTTGGATGAACTTTCTGAGGCTCTGAAAGACAAGGTGAAGGCGGTGGAGGCGTTGCTCGCTCGGTACAAGCAACAAGGGTGGATTGTGGCTATACGGCGCAATACCTATTGCATGAAGGATATTGCGTCGGGTTTACCTGTTTGCGACAAGTATGAGATAGGAAGCCACTTGTCACCTACAGCTTGTATCAGTTATCACACAGCATTGGAATTTCATGGATTGGCTCATCAACCCTTCAATGAGGTTTTTGTGAAAAGCATGACTCGCTTCAATCCCTTTTCTTTCGACGATGTGGATTATACCTATTGCCGACAAACAAAGGAAATCGTTGGTATGATGACTCCCAAGGGAAACCCTTATGTACGAGTAACGGATATGGAGAGTACGTTGTTGGATTGCTTTGACCGCATCGACCGAGCTGGGGGCATTGAGGAATTGCTGCATTGCATGGAGGGTATCGTCTTGCTCAATGAGGAAAGGCTCATCGCTTATCTCGCAAAATACAATAAGGCTTTTTTGTATCAGAAGACTGGCTATCTGTTGGAGCGAATCAAGGAACAAGCCAACATCTCAGAATCTCTCTTGGAGCTGTGCCGGGCCAAGGGAACCAAAAGCGTCAAATGGTTGACCAACAACGAAGAGTCGGATACATTTGTAAATAAATGGCGCATGTATGTGCCGCAAGAACTAACATCAAAGGAAGAATATGAACTCATATAACAAACAAGCTCTTGACATCATCGCCAAGGAGCAAGGCTTTATTCGCGACAACCTCGAAAAGGTGATGCGACTGGTGGAGATACTCAACTATTTCCATGACAGTCCTTTGCTGTCTAAATCTCTTGTGCTGAAAGGTGGTACAGCCATCAATCTCACCGTTTTCCAACTGCCAAGACTTTCGGTAGATATAGATCTTGACTTTATGGTGGATTGCGACCGAGAATCCATGCTCTCAATTCGCCAAGAAGTGAATAACGAGATTCTACGCTATATGGAGTCGGATGGTTATCATCTGGCGCCTGGCTCCAAGACACCGCATACGCTTGACTCATGGGTGTTTCATTATACCAATGCCGCAGGCAACAACGATGGCATCAAGATAGAAATCAACTATTCCGACCGTTGCCATATCCAGCCTGCCATAGAGACTCATGTGTCCATTCCGTTTCTGAGCGATGTAAAGGTGTGTTCTCTTTCGCCTGTTGAATTGTTCGCCACCAAGATAAACGCTTTGATAGGCAGAAGTGCCGCACGTGATATTTATGATGTCTATAATATGGTGGAGCATCAACTCTTCTTGAGCGATGAGGAGAGAACGTTGCTGAGAAAAGCGACCATCTTTTATTTGACTGTTGGCTCAAGCAGAAAAGACAATGCTACGCCTACGGAATACACTGCTTTTCCGCAGATAGACAAGATTCGCTTTCCGCAGATTCGTTCTCAACTATTGCCTGTGCTTAGGCGCAGTGAGCATTTTGACTTTGAAAAAGCCAAGACAGAAGTGAAAGACTTTCTCTCAAAGCTATTGGTTCTGACAGAATCAGAGAAAGAATATGTGCGGGAATTCAATGACAAGAAGTATATTCCAGAATTGCTGTTCGAAGATAAAGAGATGGTCAATAGAATCAAATTTCATCCTATGGCTTTGTGGAAGACAAGGAGTCGTTGAATGTTTTTTCTGTAAATTTTGAAAAAAGTTATTGTTTTGCTTAGTTTTTTGCTTGGCTGAACTGTATAGATAGTGTATGAAGCAGGAAAAGGACATAGAAAGAATGTTTCGTCAGCATTACGAGAAGATGTATAATCTGGCCAGATGCCTCCTCTCCGATGACGATGAAAGCAAGGATGTGGTGAGCGAAGTCTTTACCACAATTCTTGCAGATGATATAGTCCTGATGCCTGAGAGTGAGGAAGGATTCCTAATGAGGAGTGTTCGCAATCAATGCCTCAACCTGATAGCCCATAAGGGCGTGAAGGAAAAGGTAGCGAAGTTGCTCATAGATGATACCGATGTTATTTTGTCGGATGAAACCGATGAGCGACTGGAGCAGTTGTTGCTTCTCATCGATGACCTCGAACCTCCCATCCGAAAGCAAATCTTCCGCTTGCGCTATCTCTCGGAAATGTCTTATCAAGAGGTGGCAGACAAGGTGGAAGTGAGTAAGGTGACGGTGTTCAACCATCTCTCGCAGGCGATGGACTGGATAAGAAAACAGTTTAAGAAGGAGCAAAACAATGACAAACAAAGATTTAAACAAGAGTAAAGAAGAAAAGCGTCAGATGTTCTTCGATATGCAGGAACATCCCGACCGCTATACCGACGAGCAAGTGGAACGTTTGCTTGCCGATGAGGACATGAAGGATTTCTTTCACGACATGGCAATGGTTAGGATGGCGATGAAGAAAGGAACCCCAAAGAAAGTGAATATAGATGAAGCATGGAAAGAGTTTCCTGATAGGCAAGAATTAAAGGCCAACAATGCTTCTGGTAAAACATCCAGCAATCGCTGGAAGATTGCAGCATCCATCATTGGTGTCATTTTTCTCTCAGGCATAACTTTAGCCGCAATCCATTCTGGCATTTTCCGTTCATATTCTTCGGATGAGACTAGCCAAGCCAAGACGGAACAAGTATCTTCTACTTCTGATTTGAACAAGACGGATAGCATCAAGGTGAGTGCTACGGAGAAGGCTGATAGTCTCGACCTCAAACCTGTTGTCTTTGACAATGCCGAGTTGGGCAATGTCGTGTCGCAGCTTGCAGCCTTCTATCATATCAAGGTGGAATTCGACAATGCGGAATCGCAGCATATCCGTATCTTCTTCAATTGGGACAAGACTAAGACATTGAAGCAGAATCTCGAAATATTGAATGCTTTTGAGCGCATACAGATAACGGAAATGGACGGAACTTTAAAAGTGGAGTAAATTATGAAGAGGATTGTTTTTAACTTAATGTTGTTGCTGATAAGCATGGGTATGTCTGCCCAACGCATTACCCGACAATATAATAATGTGTCATTCTCTGCGGCATTGAAGGATTTGAATGCCCGACAGGATAAGTATGACATCAACTTTGTGTATGACGAGTTGGAGGATTTCAAGGTGACAAAGAACATCAAAAATGAAAGCGTTCCTGATGCCATCATGAACTTGATAGGCTTTTACCCTATCAAGATGAAACAAGTGGATAATGTTATTATCGTTGAATGTATCCAAAAGGCTTCTAACAGAATGATGGGGCGCATCGTGGATTGTCGTCATCAACCTGTCGATTTCGCCAATGTTTCACTCTTGAATGTCAATGACTCTTCGTTTATTACTGGTGGCGTGACCAATGAAAACGGACAATTTGTGATACCTTGCAATGCTCAAAAGGCTATTGTAAAAGTAACATGCGTAGGATATAACACTTATCGCAATATCTTTAGTACCGGCAAAATAGGAACAATAGCCCTAAGCGAAGCTACGCTTAATCTACAAAAAGTAGTTGTGAAAGGTCATCGTAAGATTTACAAGTCAGACGGAACAAAGCTTATAGTGGATGTTCAAAAATCTGTATTAAGCGATTTTGGAAGTGCCGATGATGTTGTTGCGCAATTACCAACAGTGTCAGGTAGCGATGGTAGCTATTCTGTCTTTGGACGAGGAAATGCCGAAGTATATATCAACAATCGGAAGATGAGGGCCAAAAGTGAGTTGAGCCGCTTGAATTCCAAGGATATTTCTACGATAGAGGTAATCAACAATCCTGGGGTAGAGTATGATGCAGACACCCACGCTGTCATTAAAATCAACTTGAAACATAAGATTGATGGAGGATTAGGCATCAGAACTTCAGTATTTGACAGCCAAGGCAGAAAAAACTCTGATTCGGAACAGTTGCAGCTCACTTACGATACCCAAAACATAAATGGATTCATTTCTTTCAGCAATTCAAACAGTAGATATAAAACAGACCAAACCAATAAGGAGCAGACTTTGGCTGATCATTCTGTCTGGAATATGGAAAGTGAAATGCCTAAATGGAATTCCAATTATTACAATCAAACCATTAACGGAGGTATCAGTGCAGAGTTGGCAAAGAATCATACCATTGGCGCAAGTTTGTCATACTCCAAGGAAACGGACAAATGGGGAGGGCATTCTGCCAGCCAAATGTTTCATGACAATCTTCTGTTTGAAGATTTATCCTCTAACATCCATTCTCATGCGAACTATGATCAATGGATGGGAAACATCTTCTATGATGGAAAATTCTCCCAGAAATGGAAAATGACATTGAATGCTGATTATGTTAGCAGAAAAGCGGCAGACAGCCGTCTTAATCAAGAAGCAGGAAGCATGACGGATGCGCATGAGGTGAAAAATGAAAATGAGACTACTCACGACATTTATGCAGGAAATGTGAAAATCAATTATCAAGCCAACAAGAACTTGGCTTTTAACATAGGTGCTGATGCAAGCTATGTGGAAGAAGAAAAGGATTATCAGAGTCTTGAAAATGAGGAGTCAAGCGCAATGAGTCGTCTCCATGCAGAAGAGACAAAACTTGCTACATTTGCCAGTTGCAATGTATCCATTGCCAAGTTGTCTGCCCAATTGGGATTGCGATTTGAGTCATTTCGCATGCTGTATCGTGATGCCATCTCCCAAAATAGCTTGGTAGATAAGACTTATCGTCATTTTTATCCTTTCTTCTCATTGTCCTTGCCTGTAAAGAACGTTGAAATGGGATTAAGCATGACAACCAAGGTAAAACGTCCAAGCTATTACGAACTTAGAAACAGTGAAGAGTATTTCAATCGTTATTCCATCGAAGCTGGTAATCCATGGTTGCTTCCACAATATACGACGGATATATCCTATTCGTTGCAATGGCATCAATTGCGTTTCTCTGTCGATTATCAAAGGATAAAGGATTACATCATCTCAACGAATGTCATTCAGCAAGCAGCCCCATTGGTGGCAATGTCAAAGCCAGAGAATTTTCCGCATTATTCTGCAGTAAACGCAAGTTTGGCTTATCATACGAATGTGGGTGTTTGGGAACCATATCTCAACCTTAACATGATGCGAACTTATATGTCACTCTACAATACGGATGGAAGCAAAATCAAGAATGACAAGCCTTACCTATCAATGTCGTTCAACAGCTATTTCAATTTGCATCACCATTGGATGCCTTATGTACTGCTAAGTTACAATTCTGATGGAAACATGAGGGAATATCGAGTTAGACAGGCATTATGGCTGAGCCTCGGAGTAACCAAGCATTTTGCTGACAATGCATGGTTGGTAAGGCTGAGTCTTAATAATCTCCTCGGCACAAAAGAACGAGAAACAAGATATGCCTCAGATTACATTTTCGACAAGAGCAGTTTCAAGGACGGTCGCCGCATCAGCCTCTTGGTAAGATATACATTTAAAGACAAAAAGCGCTATAAGGGCGAAAGTGCTGCAAGTGAAGAAATGGATAGATTATAAATCTCTCTCAATATATGGTTCCACAACAAAGCGGAAAATAAAATTCTGTGTGATGGCGTTTGCCAATATTTTCCAATGGGCAAACTTCATCCACAGATTTTTTAGTGAGTTTCTCTCGTTAAAAAATATGTATTTCTTTGTGTGTCACATAAATTATTGTATTTTTCAATACGAAAAGAGTTGTTTAACAAGCAAACGTATGCAAATTGCAGAAATTAGAACCGTTGCCAAATCATTACCTCCATTCAGGTGAGATATTCATAAATCGCTCATTTTAAGCTATTCTGAATATTTTGGCAGAATTTTAACCAAAAAACGAAGAATCCGGATTCTAAAATCGAGGCTTATCACAAGGCAAAATTTGGTGGTATCGAAGTTTTTTCGTATCTTTGCCGCAAAATATGCGGCGTTTTTAGGCAGATAATGCCGCATAAGATAAAAATTTAAAATGCATCAAAATGATGGAAAAGAATCAGATTTTTGAAAATATCATGAGCCGTACATCGGTGAGAAGTTTTACAGGCATGCCTGTAGAACAGGAGAAGGTGGAGATGATGCTGCGTGCCGGCATGGCGGCTCCATCGGCCTGCAACAAGCAGCCTTGGCATTTTGTGGTTATCAACGACCGGGAGATTCTCGACCAGATACCACAGTTCAGCCCTTATGCCAGCATGGTGAAGCAGGCACCGCTCGCCATCGTGGTTTGCGGATGCCTTGACAAGACACTGGAAGGCACAGAGCAGGAGTTCTGGATTCAAGACTGTTCGGCAGCCACTGAGAACATCCTGCTGATGGCTCACGGCTTGGGACTTGGCGGAGTATGGACAGCCCTTTATCCCCTGAAAGAACGATACGAGGGAATGCAGCAACTGCTGCATCTGCCCAAGACGATGATTCCGCTCAACACCCTCATCATCGGATATCCGAAGAATCAGGCGGAAGCAAAGGATAAGTGGAAGGAGGAGAATGTATCCTATAATAAATGGATGGAGAAAAATTCATAATAAAGAAAAAGTATGGATATCAAGGAGAATTATCAACAATATGTAAGCCGACATGCTTCTGAGATGGCTGCCCTGAAGCGTAAGAATACGGGATTTATAACGGGCGAGCTGCTGGCTTTCGGCGGAATCCTCGCCTTCCTGATCTGCTATTTCGCATTGGATGGAGATACGCAGAACTATCTGCTGGGGGCGGCGTTGTGCCTGATTGCCTATCTGGGAATCAGACGACTTGACGATAAGAACAAGGAGAAGATAGAGCATCTTTCGGCTTTACTCAAGGTTTATCAGGACGAAATCAAGGCTTGGGAGGGCGATTTCTCGCCTTTCGAAACGGGCGATTGCTATCAGAATCCGCAGCATTCTTATTCCTTCGACCTCGATGTCTTCGGCAAGAGTTCGCTGTTCAATCGCATCTGCCGAACCATCACATCGGGCGGTTCGGAAGCACTCGCCAGGAACCTTACCCGGGAAACGCCTCTGAGCTTGGAGGATATCAAAAGAAGAAGGGATTTGCAGAAGGAATTGGCAGGAGAAGGCGAAAACTGGCGAATGGAATTCCTGGCACTTGGCGAAAAGAACAGAAGCCAAACTGCGGATGGCAAAATGGTGAATGGCAAGATGAAGAAGATTGATTCTGCTGCGGTGGTGGATGCGATGCAGAAGGTTTCGAAGATGGAGGTGCCGGCATGGTTTGGCTCTCCGGTTTCGCTCGTTATCGGATGGCTGCTGATTATCGGAGTCGTCGGTTCCGTGATTTTGTCGATATGCGATATGGTTTCGGTGAATTTCGCCTTGTGGTGGGTGTTGGTTCAATACATGGTGGTGTTCTTCGTCTGCAAGCAGACACTTGATAAGATAGACAGCAATGGCGGCAAGCTTCGCCATCAGCTCATCGCCTATGCTCAGATTCTCCAGCTTATCAACAGGCGCAATTTCCATAGCGAGTTAGGCAAGGAGATGCAGAATTCCCTGGCAGATGCCCTGCCTTCCTTTGCCCAACTGGAAAAGATATTGAAGGGGTATGACAGAAGAGGCAACTTCCTCGGTCTTTTCTTCACCGATGCCTTCATGCTGAGCGATTTCTTCCTGGTTCGCAGTTTTCTGAAATGGAAGAATACCTATATGGTGAAGATGGAGGTATGGATGCATATCATCAGCGAGATGGATGCGATGGTTTCGATGGCGGATTTCAGATATAATCATCCGGAGGCGGAAGAGGCGAAATTTGGTTCGGGAAGTCCGGAAATCGTGTTCGAGGGAAAGAATCTCTATCATCCTTTCCTGGGTGCCAAGGCGGTGAAGAATGATTTCACCATCAAGGACGACAACTATTATATCATCACCGGAGCCAACATGGCGGGAAAGAGTACCTTCCTGCGTTCGCTGGGCGTGAACTATATCCTGGCGATGGCAGGTATGCCGGTGTTTGCAGAACTGCTGAAGATTTCCCGTTTCAGATTGTTCTCGAGTATGAGAACCACCGATGATTTGACACATGGCATCTCTTATTTCAATGCAGAATTGATTAGATTGGAGGAGCTTCTGAAGTTCTGCAAGGAAAGTGCAGAGGGAGAGTTCTGCAAGGAAAATACAGAAGGAAAATTCTGCAAGGAAAGTGCAGAAGATAATAAGGAGCCACTCCGAACCCTGATTATTCTGGATGAGATTCTGAAAGGAACAAATTCATTGGATAAGCTGAATGGTTCGAGAAAGTTCCTCGAAGCCATCGCCAAGCAGCCGGTGAGCGGCATCATTGCTACCCACGATTTGGAGCTCTCCAAGATGGAGAATGATGCATCAGGCAAATTCCACAACTATTGTTTCGAGATAGATTTGGGCACGGATGTTACCTATACTTATAAGATTCAGAAGGGTGTGGCAAGAAACCAGAATGCCACCTTCTTACTGAATAAGATTCTGGAGAAATATTAGAATAAAAATGGGAACTCCCGATAATTTGAAACTGATCAAATTATCGGGAGTTTTCCTTTAAAAGAATACATTATAACTCAACGCTATCCAGGCGGAACTTGAGCAAGCCGGCCGGTACCTTAACCATTACCTCATCACCTGCCTTCTTACCCAGAAGGGCCTTGGCAATAGGCGACTTGATGGAAATCTTGCCACTATGCAAATCTGCCTCGTGAGGATTCACGATAACATAACTCATGCTGCACTTGTTGGCGAGATTGGTAATCTTAATCTTGCTCAACAAGCCAACGGTATCGCTCTTCAATCGAGACTTATCGATGACACGGGCATTCTCCAAAACCTTCTGCTTGAAGCTGATGCGGCTCAACAGTTTACCCTGCTCACGCTTGGCAGCATGATACTCGAAATTCTCACTGAGGTCACCCTTGTCGCGAGCCTCAGCAATCGCATCGCGAACGGCTGGCAATTCTACGTTAACCATGTGTTGAAGTTCGGCCACGAGCTCATCGTAGCCTTCTTGAGACATATATTCCATTTTTCCTTGTTTTCTAGTTTCTTATTGTTCTTAATGAATGATGATTTTTTATTCGGGGTGCAAAGTTACTAGTAAATCACGAAATCACCAAACTTTTTTAGTGAAAAAGTGAAGAAACTAAAGATTAGAAAAAAACAGAAGCATCCTAAATCATTATTTTTGGGTATTGCAGAAGTAGATAGATATTCTTACCTTTGCAACCCATTTAGAAGAAAACAACAATGTTTAGTAGAAAACAACAATGAGAGAAAAAAAGAAGAAACGTTTTACATGGAAGAAATACCATCGTTGGTTCGGACTTGTACTGTCTGTCTTTATGTTGGTATTCTGTGTATCAGGTATCATTTTAAATCATCGCCAGCTATTCGCCGGTTGTGAGGTAAGCAGAAGTCTGATGCCATCGGCTTATCATATCAAGGATTTCAACAACGGCATCATCAAGGGTTCCCTCAAGATCAATCATCGCATCTGCAAGATTCGAGTTGATGCAATCCCGGCTTCTGATGATTCCATTCTGGCGTATGGTTATGGTGGCGTATGGCTTACCGATGCAGAGATGAAAACATGGAAAGACTTTAACAAAGGATTACCCCAAAACGTGGATGGCAGGAATATCCGCAACATTGTGCAGACGAAAAACGGAGAAATCTGGTGTGCAGCCATGATGGATGTATATCGCTTCGACGGAAAAGAATGGAAGATGTTTCCGCTCGCAGATAATGAAGAGCGAATCGCCGACATTACATTATCCAAAGACAGCACAAGCATCATCGCCATGACCCGTTCTGCCGTTTATGAAATATCCGGTAAGAAGACGGATGCAGCCAACGAAAAGAGGGATGCTATCAGCGAAAAGACGAATGTTACCCGCAAAATCATCGGTCAACCAGAAGGATTTATCCCAAAAGTTACCCTCTTCAAAACCGTCTGGAATCTGCATAGCGGTGCTTTCTTCGGGTTAACCGGAAGATTGGTGGTGGATGCCATCGCCATCGTGCTCATCATCCTTTCGATAACGGGCATCATCCTTTTCATTCTCCCTTATCGTATCCGCCGACAGAAGAGATTACAGGCAAAAGAAAAAATGCAGAAGCTTGGCAAACAGATGGTTTTCAATGCAAAATGGCATAATAAATTAGGATACACGACTATCATCCTTACACTTTGGCTAGCGATAACAGGCATGTGTCTCCGCCCACCATTGATGATACCTCTGGCGATGAACAAAACCACAGAAGAGGTGAAGGATGGAAATGTCTGGCACGATAAGCTTCGCGCCATCCGATGGGATGCAGCAGAGGGCAACTGGCTTGTTTCTACCTCAGAAGGATTCCTGAGAGTGGATGAGCATTTCCAGCATAAACCTATCTTATTAAATAAGGAGAAGGCACCAAAGGTAAGTCCGATGGGAGTGAATGTTTTCGAAAGCGATGGCAAGGGTGGCTGGCTGATAGGATCATTCAGCGGTATGTTCCGTTGGAACCCGGAAAAGAATCAGATAGTAGATTATTTTACGGGGAAAGCCAACCAAGGAAAATCGATGATTCCGATTTCAAACCATCTGGTTAGCGGCTACTCCAAGGATTTCTTCGGTGGAAAAGAAGTGGTTTTCGATTATAGTAAAGGGGCGAACTTAGGTGAAACAGCATCTACCCCAGAGTTGCTTTCTGCCACCCCGATGTCGCTTTGGAATGTGGCTTTAGAGCTTCACGTAGGTAGATGCTATTCTCCATTCTTAGGTCCCCTTTCCGACCTTTTCGTCTTCATCTCCGGCTTGCTGATTACGCTGTTTTTGCTTTCCGGCTACATCATTCTGCATCGGAGAAAGAAGAAGAGCCCCAAACTTCCTCGGAAATCTCTCTAACCCAATCTATCTTTGCCCATTGCTCAGCATCGGTCAGTTTATTACCGATCTCGCAAGAGGCGAAACCGCATTGAGGACTGAGGCTTAAGCGATTGAGAGGAACATACTTGGCAGCTTCGTGGATTCTGGCGATGACCGTAGCCTTATCCTCCAACACAGGAGATTTAGAGGTTACCAAACCCAGAACCACCTTCTTGCCATCTGCCACATACTTCAAAGGCTCGAAACCACCCGAACGCTCGTCATCATACTCCAGATAGAAGGTATCTACATCTTCATGAGCGAAAAGATAAGGAGCTACGGCATCGTAGGCACCCTTGGTGGCATAGCAGGAATGATAATTGCCACGGCATACGTGGGTGTTGATGGTCAACCCCTCCGGTTTGCCCTCGATGGCAAGGTTGTTCACCTTCAGATATTGCAGAGCTTCCTGTTCAAGGGTGAAGCCGTTGCCAACCTTTGCTTTCCAGTAATCGCTATCCACAATCATTCCCCAGGTGCAATCATCGAGCTGGATAGTGCGGCATCCGGCTGCATAAATCTCCTGGAAGAAGGTACGATAAGCCTGGGCAATATCCTCTATCAGTTGGGTGGTGTTAGGATAGAACTTGCGGGTGTTCTCGGCATTCTTGCCACGAAACAGTTCGGCAAGAAACTGTGCAGGAGCCGGAACCGTCTGCTTTGCCTCGAAGATATACTCACCCTTGGCATCCAACTCCTCAAACAGCTTCACAAACAGAAAATCCTTAATAAAAGGATGATTCTCGCCGGTAATCTTGCCGGTCAGTTGGATAGAACCCTTGGTTGTCTCCTCACCATGAAACTGGTAGCCATGCTCCAGTTCGATATGCTCCACGCCATTGAAACCCCACATAAAGTCGAGATGCCAATAGCTGCGGCGGAACTCACCATCGGTGATATAAGGCAGGCGATGCGCCTTCTGCTGCTTGATGACCTCAGTAATCAGACGGTCTTCGATGCAGCGAAGGTCGGTGGCAGAAATCTTGCCATCAGCAAACTTGGCTCTTGCTTCTTTCAACTCTGCAGGACGCAAATAGCTGCCCACTGCCTCAAAATGTATATTTCTTACGTTACTCATTATTTTATCTCCTATATATTTAATGATGAATGACTCTTACTTTGCCATTATCAGATGATGAACGGCTCTTTGCATCCGGAATTGCGAGTGCAAAGGTAAGAAGAAGAATTTTATCTGCCAAATATTCTTCGTAATTCAGAAAAATATGCTATCTTTGCAGAGAATTCAGCAAATCAGCAGAATATTATTCTGCGAAAATGAATAAAATCAGAAATAAAGGAACAATGGCTACAGAAGAAAATCTCGACGAAATCGACATCAAGATACTCAAGTTGTTGCAGCAGAACTCCCGACTCACCGTGAAGGAACTTGCCGCAAGAGTACACCTCTCCCCTTCTCCCACCTTCGAGCGGCAGAAGCGATTGGAGCGTGAGGGATACATCCAGCGATATGGAGCGATAGTGGATCATCACAAGATGGGACACAACGTGATTGTGCTCTGCAATATCCGACTGAAGCAGCACACCCACGATTTGATTCAGCAATTCATGGATACCGTACAAACCATCGACCAGATAACAGAGTGCTACAACACCACCGGCGATTACGACTTCCAGATCAAGGTGTATGCCCGGGACATGAAGGATTATCAGGACTTCATGCTTAATACCCTGGGAAACATCGACTGCATCGGAAGCCTTCACAGCATCATCGTGATTGGCGAAATCAAGGATTCGCATTATATCCCGGTAAATAAGAAAAAGGAGGAGAATGGAAAATAATAAGAAGGAAGAGAAAGAATTGAAGAGAAAGAACAGAAAGAAAGAAAGAATGAAAGAGAATAAATATTAAGGAGAAAGAATTATGTTTTGGAAAAAGATCATCATCCTATACCTTGCTCTCCCCATGCTTTTCAGCCTTCCATCCAAGGCGCAGAAGCCGGGGGACATCATCAGCGAGCAAACCATCAGAAAACTTGGAGAGAAGCATTTCTTCTCCATCTCACCTATCCCTGACCCCATCTTCCATCTGATGCTAGGAAAGACGTATAAGAAGAACTGTACCGTGGCAAGAAGTGAATTGCGATACCTGCGATGCCTCCATGTGGATAAGGATGGCAGAAACATCGTAGGTGAAATGGTGGTAAACAAGGCGATAGCCGCTGATGTACTCGATATCCTCAGGAAGCTATATGAGGCAAAATATCCGATAGAACGAATGCGGCTTATCGACTACTGGGATGCAGACGATGAAAGGGCGATGAGGGATAACAACTCCTCCAGCTTCAACTTCCGATTCATCTCGCATACCAAGATCGTTTCGAAGCATGGCAGGGGACTTGCCGTTGACATCAACACCCTCTACAATCCCTATCATAAGTATTTGAAGAATGGCAATGAAGTGGTAGAGCCAGCTACCGCACGACCTTATCTCGACCGCAGCAAGCACCATGCTTATATGATCAAGAAGGGCGATTTATGCTACCGGCTCTTCAAGGAGAAAGGTTTCCGATGGGGTGGCGACTGGAAGCATAGCAAGGATTACCAGCACTTCGAGAAATAAGAACACAAGAAGGCTATGCTGTTGTTGCTTGAGATTCATCAACAAACAGCATAGCCTTTTTATGATTTGGAAGCTTGATTATCAAGCAGCATAATTAGCTGATAATCCAACTGTCCTTAGTAAATTTGTCTAACTGCGCTCAATTACCTAACTGTACCAAACAGAATTATAATCTCTGCGGTCATCTTCCTCATTATAGAGGTTCTCATACTCAAGGTTCATTGCCTCGAATTTTTCCTGTGTCTGTTTCATGATAGCCCCTCCTATTACTTTAAGTCAATAAATTCGTTTCTATCTTTTGTATATGCAAAAATAGCAAAAAAATGAATCAATGCTGTCAACTATTCAGAAAACTTTTGTATTTTTGCATCAGAAAGCCATATTTGGCGACATTAAGAACAATTAGAATGAAGAAATAATGAATATGAACTATAATAATAAAAATGAATACGGTTAACGAAATTTAGCATAA
>OICT01000567.1_pt1 | contig 18113 bp, 17 predicted proteins | sample 1581331 | NCBI WGS metagenome assembly OICT01 (sample SAMEA3882544, study PRJEB24775) | human gut metagenome | biome: human-associated habitat; feature: intestine environment; material: feces | place: Netherlands | collected 2009/2010 | reverse complement strand
CTGGAAATGGAGGGCCCCACCCGTTCCCGGCAGGAGGGCGTTTTGCTGCTGACCTACCGGGAAAAGCCCCGCTACCGGCTGGAGCACTGGCAGTACCAGCTGCCCGCGGTGGAGAATACCCCCTGCGGCGATACCCTGCGGGACATCCGGGGGGAGGAGGGGCTGCAGGCGCTCATCCTTTCGGACGGGATGGGAACGGGGGCTGCAGCGGCTTTGGATAGCGCCATGCTGTGTAATCTGGTGGGGCGGCTGCTGGAGGCGGGCATCCCCTGCGGCAGCGCCCTGCGGCTGGTGAACAGCGCCCTGATGGTAAAGGGCGGCCGGGAAACGCTGGCCACGCTGGACGCGGCGGCGGTGGACTGCTATACCGGGTCGGCGGCCTTTTACAAGGCCGGGGCAGCCCCGACCTTTTTGCGGCGGCAGGGGCGTGCCATGCGGCTGGAGGCGGTCAGCCTGCCCGCCGGCATTTTGGACGGGGTAGAGCCGGTAAAGCGGCGGTTTGCCCTGCGGGAGGAGGACCTGCTCCAATCCTGCCGCACCGCTTTCGCCGGCGGGTGGAGCGGCGTGAAGCTCTACTTCATGCTGGGCCTGCCCACGGAAACCGACGAGGACGTGCTGGGCATCGCCGATCTGGCGGCCCGGGTCATGCACGCCTGGCGCGAGAGCGCCCAGAACAAGCAGCGGGGCATCCGCATCACCGTCTCCACCAGCTGGTTCGTGCCCAAGCCCCATACCGCCTTCCAGTGGGAGCCGCAGATCTCCAAGGATGAGTACGAGCGCCGTGTGGCCCTGCTCCGCGACGCCATCAAGACCAAGACCGTCACCTACAACTGGCACGACTCCGACACCAGCTTCCTGGAGGCCGTCCTGGCCCGGGGCGACCGCCGCATGGGAAAGGTGTTGGAAACAGCGTGGCGTAAAGGCGCTCACCTTGACGCCTGGGAGGAGTATTTCTCCCTGGATCGCTGGCTGGAGGCCTTCGACGCGTGCGGCCTTGACCCGCATTTCTACGCCAACCGCACCCGGTCCGAGGACGAGCTGCTCCCCTGGAGCATGATCTCCTCCGGCGTAACGCAGGACTATCTGAAGCGTGAGCGCCATCAGGCCTATGCGTCCCTGACCACCCCCGACTGCCGCACCCGCTGCAACGGCTGCGGCGCCAACAAACTTGTAGGAGGGAAGTGCGATGTCTAAGCTCCGTCTCTTGTTCATCAAGGAGGCCCAGGCCTCCTACATCTCCCACCTGGACCTGCTCCGCACCTTCCAGCGCGCCTTCCCCCGTACCGAGCTGGACATCAAGCACTCCCAGGGCTACCACCCCCATCCCATCATCTCCATCGTCCTGCCCCTGCCTGTGGGCCAGTCCAGCGACTGCGAGCTCCTGGACTTTGAGGTCACCCAGGACACCGACGGCCGCGGCATCGCGGAAAAGCTCAACACCGGCATGCCCTCCGGCCTTCGCGTGCTGGACTGCTATCCGGCTACCCGCCCCGTCCGCGACCTGGCGTATCTCCGGGCGGATGTCACCTTTGAGTACGACGCCGGTGTCCCCGCCGGCGCTGCCGAGGCCCTGACGGCCCTGTTTACCCGCCCAGAGCTGGTCATCCAGAAGCGCACCAAGCGCAAGGACCTGGCCGACGTCGATATCGCTCCCATGATACAGGAAGTGCACTTCCTGTCCGGCGCTCATGCCGTTACCGGCACCGTGGTGGTCCAGGCCCAGAACCCCGGATTGAACCCTCAGCTGCTGGAGAAGGCCATCGCGGCCCACCTGCCGGCGCTGACCCCGGACTTCACCCGTATCCGCCGCCGCGAGCTGCTGGACGCCTCCGGCAACATTTTTCGCTGATATAGTAAAAAACCCTTGCATTTCTCTGCCATCTATGCTATTCTATCATGGCGTGAAAAGGGCGGTCCTCTGTCGCCGATATCCCGAATGTGCGCGGATATCGCCAAATGGCGGCATGAACACCTATAATTTAGGAGGAAATATCCATGGATCTCATCAAAGCACTGAACGAGAAGCAGCTGAAGGAAGTCCCCCAGATCCTGGTGGGCGACACCGTTCGCGTCCACGTGAAGGTCAAGGAAGGCGCCCGTGAGCGTGTTCAGGTCTTCGAGGGCACCGTCATCGCCAAGAAGCACGGCGGCATCGAAGAGACCATCACCGTCCGCCGCCTGTCCTACGGCGTCGGCGTGGAAAAGGTTTTCCCTGTCCACTCTCCCTCTATCGAGAAGATCGAGACCGTGCGCCACGGCTATGTCCGCCGCGCCAAGCTGTACTACCTGCGCGACCGCGTCGGCAAGGCAGCCAAGGTCCGCGAGAAGCTGTAAGCATCGATCCAAAAGAGAGCATCCACCAAAAGTGGGTGCTTTTCTTTTTCTCCTGCGTATGCTATACTACCCTCGAGAAGAGAGGTGCCTCTATGCAAATCGACAATCTGAGCTGGTTCCCCGGCCACATGACCAAGACCAAGCGCATGATCTCCGCCGAGATCAAAAATATGGACGCCGTCTGCGAGATCGTGGATGCCCGCATCCCGATGTCCTCCCGCAACCCGGACGTGGACGAGCTGACCGCCGGCAAGCCCCGGCTCATCGTCCTCAACCGTGCCGACCAGGCCGACCCGGCCGAGACCCGCCGCTGGACCCAGTATTTCCGCGCCCAGGGCTGCGCCGTGCTGGAGGCCAACGCCAAAAACGGCGTGGGTACCGAGAAATTTTCCGCCGCCGTTCGCGAGCTGCTGCGGGATAAGCTGGCCGCCGCTGCGGCCAAGGGCCAGGTGGGCAAGGTGGTCCGCGTCATGGTCCTGGGTGTCCCCAATGTGGGCAAGTCCACCTTTATCAATAAGGTGGCCCACCGCAAGACCGCCCGGGCCGAGGACCGTCCCGGTGTCACCCGTTCCAAGCAGTGGGTGCCCGTGGACCCCACGCTGGAGCTGCTGGACACCCCCGGCATCCTCTGGCCGAAGTTCGACGACCCGGAGGTTGGCAAGCGTTTAGCCTTTACAGGAGCGGTGAAGGACGATGTGCTGGATATCGAGGAGCTGGCCTGCTATCTCATGGACTATTTGGCCGCCCACTACGCCGATACCCTCACCGAACGCTATAAAATAGAGGTGGAGCCCGGCGACACCGGCTACGAGCTGCTGGAGAAGGCCGGGCGTAAGCGCGGGTTTCTCATGCGCGGCGCCCAGGTGGACACCGAGCGCATGGCCCGCATCCTGCTGGACGAGTTCCGCGCCGGCAAGCTGGGCCGCTTCACGTTGGAGACTGCACCCACGGAGGAGGTAACGCCATGAATTGTCCCATTTGCGGAAAAGAGATGGAGCAGGGTAAGCTCCTGGCCTGCGGCAGCCGCGGTCTGTACTTTCTGCCGCCGGACGGCGATGCCGATGCCCTGATCCTGACGAAGAAATACATCACCGGTCAGAACGGCATCGTGCTGGACGGCTGGCACTATTCGACGGGGTCTGCCTTCAGCGAAACGAAGCTCTCCGCCTCCGTCTGCCGCGCGTGCAGGAAGATAATAGTGGAGTATTGCTGATATGGAAGATCTGAGCTACGAACAGCAGGCCCATGACGCTGGCTATGCCCTTGTCTGCGGGGTGGATGAGGCCGGTGCCGGTCCGCTGATGGGACCTGTTTACGCCGCCGCCGTTATTCTCCCGGAGAAGTTCGAGCTTCCCGGCCTGAATGACTCCAAAAAGCTGACGGAAAAGAAGCGGGAGGCCCTTTTCCTGCGGATACAGCAGCAGGCCCTGACCTGGTCCGTGGCCTCCGTCTCCGCTGGGGAGATCGACGAGACGGATATCCTCTCCGCCCGCATGAAGGCCATGCAGCTGGCCATCGATGGTCTGGCACCGCGGCCGGACTTCGCCCTCATCGACGGCAACCGTGACCACGGTAAGTTCGCTGCCGTCACCACGCCCCACCGCTGTATCGTGGGCGGTGACGCGCACGCCGCCTCCATCGCCGCCGCCTCCATCCTGGCCAAGGTCAGCCGTGACCGCTATGTCATCGACGTGCTGGATAAGCAGTACCCGGAGTATCAGTTTGCAAGGCACAAGGGCTACGGTACAAAACTGCATTACGAAATGCTGGATAAGTTCGGCCCATGCGCGGAACATCGTATGTCCTTCCTGAAAAAATGGTCCGCCGGTGGGCGGATATAAAGCGTTTTTCACGGCATGGTACAGAGCATCTACAGAATATTCACATAAGGTACAGCCCGGATACCGAGCAGATACAGATCAGGTATAAAAAAAGTAGAGATAAGGTATCAGAAACGTTTAAACAAAATACAGGTATCTGCACAGAAAATAGCGGGATTTTTTCCTGTGCAGACCGCGTCGAAAAGGGGAGGTTAACGATGAGCCGTTCAGAAGGTGTTTGGGGCGAGGCTCTGGTGGCCGACTATCTCCGGGAAAAAGGGTATAAGCTGGCGGCACACAGCTACCGCTGCCGCTTCGGCGAGATCGACCTGATCGCCTGGGATAAGAGCGTCCTCTGCTTCGTGGAGGTCAAGACCCGCACCAATACGCAGATGGGCCTGCCCCGGGAATACGTCACCGCCGGCAAACAGGCCCGTATCCGAAAAACCGCGCTCTTTTACCTCTGCGACAACGGCCTGGATTGCCCCGCCCGCTTTGACGTGGCCGAGGTCTACGCCGCCGCGCCCGGGGATGAAAAAAGCGTCCGTATCGTGTATGTAGAGGATGCCTTTCAGTGACAGAAATTGGAAAGAAAACCGAAAAAAACAGGGGGTACAGCCTGCCTTCACTGCTGTAAGAAAGGAATATTTTTGTGACGGAAATACAGAATATACCGTATTTTGACGGACATTGTGATACGATATGGCGCTGCATGAAAAGAGAGGCGGTGCCGGACTACGGCGCTACGGAGGACGAGTGCCGCGCCTACTTTTCCGCCTGCGCCGCCCTGCGGGAAAACAGGGGCCACGTGGACCTGCTCCGTGGTCAACACTACCGAAAACGCGCTCAGTTTTTTGCCCTGTACGACGATGTACGCGCGCTGCCCCCAAATACCGCATGGACGAAACTTCGTGAAATGCACGATTGGTTCCTTTCCCAAATACAGGAAAATTCCGACCTGGTCTCACTCTGCAAAACCGGCGCGGAGGTGGACGCTGCAGCTGCCCAACACCGGACCGCCGCGCTCTTGAGCGTCGAGGGGGCCGATCTGCTGGACTGTGCCCTGGATCACCTGGAAACCGTGGCCTCCTGGGGCGTCCGACTGATCAATCCGGTCTGGAACAACGCCAATGTCCTCTCAGGCTCCTGCGCCGATGAGCCTGACCGCGGATTGTCTGTTTATGGTCGTGAATTCGTTGCAAAAATGTATGAATACGGAATATTTGCAGATGTTTCTCACATATCTGATGCCGGTTTCTGGGACGTGATACAGGCGGCGAAAGGCCCCGTCGTGGCCTCTCATTCCAACGCCCGCGCCCCCGGCCTGTGCCCGCACAGACGAAATCTTACCGATGATATGTTCCGCGCCGTCCGCGATACCGGCGGCGTGGTCGGCATCAATCTCTACCTCGATTTCGTAGGCGGCGGCCACATGGACGATCTCATTGCCCACATCGAGCATTTTCTCTCACTTAGCGGCGAGTCGACAGTTGCCATCGGCGGCGACCTGGATGGCTGCGAGGCCCTGGCTGCTGGTATGACCGGCGTGCAGGACGTGGCTAAGTTCTATCAGGCGTTGGAGGAGAGGGGGTATCCCCAGTCGCTGCTGGAGGATATTTTCTGGAACAACTGGCGAAGGATATTGTGAAGTGATATCGCATTACATATACTGAAAATAAAGAGAGGAGGGGACCTGTGGCACTCTATACCATCGGCGATCTGCACCTGTCCCTGGGCAGCGACAAGCCTATGGATATCTTCGGCGACCGCTGGCAGAATTATGTGGAGAAGATACAGCGCGGTTTCTCGGCGGTGACGGAAAATGACACCACCGTGCTCTGCGGCGATCTCAGTTGGGGTATGAGCCTGGAGGAGTCACTGAACGATTTAACGTTTATTCACAACCTCCCGGGCCGGAAGATTTTAATGAAGGGCAACCACGATTACTGGTGGAACACCGCCGCCAAAATGCAGCGCTTTTTTGACGCGCACGGGCTGCGCTCCCTGGAGATACTGCACAACAATTGTCTCTATTATAACGATATATCGTTATGTGGTACCCGCGGCTGGTTTTACGAGCTGGACAACCAGGGCACACACAACGAAAAAATGTTAGCGCGAGAGGTAGGAAGACTGGAAATATCATTGAAAATAGCGGGAGAAAGTTGTGAAAAGATATGTTTTCTGCATTACCCGCCTTTGTATCAGGGCTATGAATGTCCGGAGATACTGCGCCTGCTGCAGCGCTACGGCGTTAAGGAGTGCTATTTCGGCCACCTCCACGGCGCCGCCCAGAAGCGTGCGCTGGAGGGCCGCCATTACAACACGGAATTCCATCTGGTGGCCGCTGACTACCTGGATTTTACCCCTGTCAAGATTTGCGATTGATCACTAATTCCTGCGGCATACAGAAATCTGAAAAAACAGGGAAAAAACTAAAAAAAATAGTGGAAATTTTCGTAGCTTTCTGCTATGATACTATATTGTATGGACATCGGCACAACAACCTGTCCATGCGGAACGGAGGAAATAACAAATGACTGTGAAAAGCTGCGAGAAACTGGAAAAGAGCAGGGTCGCACTGACCATCGAGACGAGCGCCGAGGAATTCGAGGCCGCCGTCAACAAAGCGTATCTGAAGATGCGCGGTAAGATCAACGTACCCGGCTTCCGCGTGGGTAAGGCCCCCCGTAAGATCATCGAGAAGATGTACGGCGCCGAGGTCTTTTATGAGGAAGCCGTGAATATCATTCTCCCCGACGCCTATGAGGCCGCCGTGAAGGAGCAGGAACTGAACGTCGTCGGCTATCCCGAGGTGGAGCTGGAGAGCTGTACCAAGGACGGTGTGGTGTTCAAGTGCACCGTGGCCATATACCCTGAGGTGAAGCTGGGCCAGTACAAGGGCCTGGAGGCGCCTAAGGCGGAGGTCAAGGTGGCTGCTGCCGATGTGAACGCTCGGCTGAAAGAGATGGCGGACCGCAACAGCCGTCTGGTCTCCGTGGACCGCGCCGTGAAGAAGGGCGACACCGCGGATATCGATTTTGAGGGCTTTGATAATGGCAAGGCATTCGATGGCGGCAAGGGCGAGAATTTTGATCTGGAGATCGGCTCCGGCAGCTTTGTCCCCGGTTTCGAGGACCAGCTGATCGGCATGAAGGCCGGCGAGGAGAAGGATATCGACATCACCTTCCCCGAGAACTACACCCCTGAGCTGGCCGGCAAGCCCGTGATCTTCCATGTGAAGATCAACGAGGTCAAGGTCAAGGAGGTCCCCGCCATTGACGACGAGTTCGCCAAGGATGTGTCCGAGTTTGACACGCTGAAGGACCTGAAGGCCGATATTAAAAAGAAGATGACCGTCGAGCGCACCGAGGCTGCCCAGCGCGCCTTTGAGGACGTGCTGATGGCCAAGGTGGCCGAGAGCGTCGAGGCCGAGATCCCCACCGAGATGGTGGAGCTGCAGGCCGCCCAGATGACCGAGGGCTTCAAGCAGCAGTTGGCCTCTCAGGGCATCCCCTTCGACCAGTATCTGAAGATGACCAATACCACCGAGGCCGACTTTATCAAGCAGGCCTACGGCCCTGCCGAGCAGCAGGTGAAGATGGACCTGGCCGTCAAGGCGATCATCGATGCCGAGAAGTTGGATGCCACCGACGACGAGGTGGAGGCTGAGATGAAGAACGTGGCCGACAAATACGGTATGGATCTGGATACCGTGAAGAAGTATCTGCGCTCCGAGGAAGTGAAGGAGCAGGTCATCCGTGAGAAGGTCATCAAGGTCGTGGCGGACAGCGCCAAGGCTGTGGCCCCCGCTGAGGAGAAGGCCGAACTGGAGGCCGAGGGCGAGATCGTGGAGAAGCCTGCCAAGAAGCCTGCCGCCAAGAAGACGACGAAGAAGGCCGAGGGTGAGGAGAAGGCCGAGAAGGCCCCCGCCAAGAAGCCTGCGGCTAAGAAGACCGCCAAGAAGGACGCGGAGTAATTCGCTGTATACAAGAGAGAAAAGCCGGCGCGGCGGGGTGAAAACATTTCCCCCGCCGCCGCGGGCTCTTATGAAAAACACAGTCGGGTGGGTATAATCAGGCATCTATCATACAGGAGGTATTTTTTATGAGCTTAGTCCCTTACGTTGTGGAGCAGACCAACCGCGGTGAGCGTTCCTATGACATTTTCTCCCGCTTGCTCAACGACCGTATCGTATTCCTGGGCGAAGAGGTGAATGATACCACCGCCAGCCTCGTCGTGGCACAGCTTCTCTATCTCGAGGCGCAGGACCCCGACAAGGATATTCAGATGTATATCAACAGCCCCGGCGGCAGCGTGACCGCCGGTATGGCTATTTATGACACCATGCAGTACATTAAGTGCGACGTGTCCACCATCTGCATCGGCATGGCCGCCAGCATGGGTGCGTTCCTGCTGTCCAGCGGTGCCAAGGGAAAGCGCATCGCGCTGCCCAACGCGGAGATCATGATCCACCAGCCCTCCGCCGGTACCCAGGGCAAGGTCACGGATATGGAGATCGATGTGGAGCATTTCCTGAAGATCAAGCAGCGCCTGAACAAGATCATGGCGGAGAATACCGGCAAGACGCCGGAGCAGATCAAGACGGATTCCGAGCGCGACAACTGGATGATCGCGGAGGAGGCCCGGGAATACGGTCTGGTGGATAAGGTCATATATAAGAGGTAAAAACGAATGGCAGAAGATAAGAAGGCCCTGCGCTGCTCGTTCTGCGGCAAGCCGGAGAGTCAGGTCCATCGCATGATTCAGGGTCCCGGTGTCCGAATTTGCGACGAGTGCGTCCAGCTGTGTATGGATATCCTGAACGACGGCTACACCGCGGGCGCCGACGGTATAGACAGCATGGACGAGCTGCCTACGCCCAAGGAGATACACGACGTGCTGGACCAGTACGTTATCGGGCAGGAGGCAGCCAAGGTGGCGCTGTCCGTATCGGTGTACAACCACTACAAGCGCATTTATTTCGGCGGCGACGAGGATGTGGAGCTGCAGAAAAGCAATATCCTGATGATCGGTCCTACCGGCTCCGGCAAGACGCTGTTTGCCCAGACGCTGGCGCGGGTGCTGAAGGTCCCCTTTGCCATTGCCGATGCCACCACACTGACCGAGGCAGGCTATGTGGGTGACGACGTAGAGAATATCCTGCTGCGCCTTTTGCAGGCGGCGGATTTCGACGTGGAGCTGGCCGAGCGGGGCATCATCTACGTGGATGAGATCGACAAGATCGCTCGGAAGAGCGAGAATACGTCCATCACCCGCGATGTGTCCGGCGAGGGCGTGCAGCAGGCGCTGCTGAAGATCCTGGAGGGTACCGTCGCCAATGTGCCGCCCCAGGGCGGGCGCAAGCACCCCCATCAGGAGTTTATCCAGCTGGATACCAGCAACATCCTGTTTATCTGCGGCGGCGCCTTCGACGGTCTGGAAAAGATCATCGAGGACCGCGTGGGCAAGCGCAGCATGGGCTTTGAGAATGCGGTGCAGAGCAAAAAAGAGCGCCATACCGGCGAGCTGTTCCAGCAGGTCCAGCCCCACGATCTGCTGAAGTTCGGCATCATCCCCGAGCTGGTAGGCCGTATGCCGGTCATCACCGCCCTGCAGGGGCTGACCCGGGAGGATCTGGTGCGTATCCTCACCGAGCCGAAGAACGCGCTGGTGAAGCAGTACCAGAAGCTGCTCAGCTACGATGGCGTGGAGCTGCATTTCGATCAGGACGCGCTGGAGGCGGTGGCGGACACCGCGCTGGCACGGAACATCGGCGCGCGCGGTCTGCGGGCGGTGATGGAGGGACTGCTGACCAGGGTCATGTACGATGTGCCCTCCGACCCCACCATTACCGATGTGACCATTACAAAGGCGTGTGTGGACGGGGATGCCGAGCCCACGGTGCTGCGTGACCCGGAAAAGGTGGCGCAGCGCGCTAAATTCAAGACCGGCACGGCGGAGAAGACCTCCACCGCCCCGGCGTCTTAACAGAGACTCAGACTGCCGGAAAAGCCAAGGCTTTTCCGGCAGTTCGGATACTACCCTTTTCCCAACGCCCGCCGTCCGGCGGGAGAAAGGAGGCAACTATGGAAACGATCACCCGGAACATTCCGGTGCTGGCATTGCGCGGCTTGACGGCTTTCCCCGGGCAGACGGTGTCCTTTGACGCGGAGCGCGATATCTCCATCTTCGCTCTGGACAACGCCATGGAGAATGACCGCCGGCTGCTGGCGATGACGCAGAAGGACCTGTCCACGGCGGAGCCGGGAGAGGAGGATCTGTACACCATCGGCACGGTGTGTCATATTTTGCAGATCATCAAGACCTCGGACACTACGGTGCGTGTCATCGCGGAGGGCGAGAGCCGGGCGCGGCTGCACCGGCTGTGGCAGAAAAAACCGTTTTTGCAGGCCCAGGCCGAGCTGCTGCCCGAGATGGCGGCCCGCCATACGGCCCGCAGCGAGGCGCTGATACGCCGGACCTATGTGCTCTTCGGTGAATACCGCGAGCTGGCCAACGGCATCGGCGAAGACTTCGCCGCCGCGGTGCTGGACTGCAGTGATACCGGCCGTCTGGCCGACCTGATCGCCCAGAATATCACCCTGCGGCACCAGGACCGCCAGCGGGTGCTGGAGGAGCTGCACCCGGATAAGCGTCTGCGTATCGTCAACGATATCCTGACCCATGAGGTGGATGTCATCTCACTGGAGAGCGAGATGGAGCAGAAGGTGCGCCGCCGCGTGGCCCAGGTGCAGAAGGACATGATCCTGCGGGAGCAGGTGAAGGTATTGCAGCATGAGCTGGGGGATGACGGCGACGAGGAACTGGAGGAGTACACCGCCAGGATACAGGCGGCGGACCTGCCGGAGGAGATACATACCAAGCTGACAAAAGAGGTGGAGCGCCTTGGCAAGCAGCCCTTCGGCAGCGCCGAGGCCTCGGTGATACGCAACTATCTGGATGTGTGCCTGGAGCTGCCCTGGCACAAATTCACCCGGGAGAGGGCGGATGTGGCGCAGGCCCGAAAGATACTGGACAAGGACCACTACGGCCTGGATAAGGTCAAGCAGCGCATTTTGGAGTTTATCGCCGTGCGGCAGCTGAACCCGGACGCCAAGGGCAGGATACTCTGCCTGGTGGGGCCTCCCGGTGTGGGCAAGACCTCCGTGGCTTTGTCCGTGGCCAAGGCCATGAACCGCAAGTGCGCCCGGCTGAGTCTGGGCGGCGTGCGGGACGAGGCGGATATCCGCGGCCACCGCAAGACGTATATCGGCGCTATGCCCGGCCGCATTATCGAGGCCCTGACCCGCGCCGGTACCATGAACCCTTTGCTGGTGCTGGATGAGATCGACAAGCTGGCCAGCGATATGCGGGGCGACCCGGCTTCGGCCCTGCTGGAGGTACTGGATAGTGAGCAGAACGGGGCTTTCCGCGACCACTTCATCGAGCTGCCTGTGGACCTGAGCCGTGTGATGTTCATCACTACTGCCAACACCACGTCCACCATACCCCGTCCGCTGCTCGACCGCATGGAGGTCATCGAGCTGGGCAGCTACACCGACGAGGAAAAGCTGCACATCGCCCGCGAGCATCTGCTGCCCAAGCAGCTGAAGGAGAACGGCATCCGCCGCGGCCAGTTGCGCCTGGACGATGAAGCCCTGCGGGCCATCATTACCGACTATACCAAGGAGTCCGGCGTCCGCACGCTGGAGCGCCAGCTGGGCAAGCTGTGCCGCCGCGCCGCCATGCGTTTGGTGGAAACGGGTGTAAAGCGCATAGACGTTACAGATAAGAGCCTGCGTGAATTCCTGGATACGCCGCCCTATGCCGAGGATACCCGCAGCAAGATCGACCAGATCGGTGTTGTCAACGGTCTGGCGTGGACCGAAGTGGGCGGCGAGCTGCTGGAGGTGGAGGCCGGCGTGATGGACGGCACCGGCAAGCTGGAGCTTACCGGCAATCTGGGCCAGGTGATGCAGGAGTCCGTGAAGGCGGCCTATACCTGCCTGAGGAGCCGTGCCGCCGAGCTGGGCATTGTCCCGGATTTCTATAAGACCAAGGACATTCATGTTCACTTTCCGGAGGGTGCGGTGCCCAAGGACGGCCCCTCCGCCGGCATCGCCATCGCCACGGCTATGCTGTCGGCCCTGACAGGCCGCGCCGTGCGCCATGACGTGGCTATGACCGGCGAGGTGACGCTGCGGGGCCGCGTGCTGCCCATCGGCGGCCTGCGGGAAAAGACCATGGCCGCCAAGCGCAGCGGCATCCGGACCGTCATCATTCCCCGGGAAAACGAGAAGGATCTGGCGGACATCGATCCCGCCGTACGGGAGGCGTTGCGCTTTATCACTGCCGAGACGGTGGACGCCGTGTTTGCCCATGCACTGACCCTGCCGAAAAAAGAGGCGGCGGTGGAGCATCTGGCGGTGATGGGTAGTCCGGCTATGCAGGAGGTGCGTCATGGCGATCAACTTTAATAAGGCGGAGTTCGTGCTCTCGGCCGTAAGGGCGGAGACATTTATCCGCGACGGAAAGCCCCAGGTCACCTTCGCGGGGCGCAGCAACGTGGGCAAGTCCTCCGTCATTAACCGGCTGCTGGGCCGCAAGAATTTCGCCCGGGTGGGCGCTACCCCCGGCAAGACCAGCCAGATCAACTATTTTGATATCGACGGCAGGCTATACTTCACCGACCTGCCCGGCTACGGCTATGCCAAGGTCTCCAAGGAGGAGCGCGACCGCTGGGGCCGCCTGATGGAGCGTTACTTCGCCGAGGAGGGGCTCATTACCCTGGGCGTGCTGATCGTGGATGCGCGGCACAAGCCCACCGCCGATGACGTGACCATGTGCGACTGGTTCAAGGGCACCGGCTGCCCGGTCATCGTCGTGGCCAACAAGCTGGACAAGCTGAAAAAGAGCGAGATCGAGCCAAATCTGACCCTGATCCGCCAGACACTGACCCTGCCGGAGGAGGCACTGCTGATCCCCTTTTCCGCCGAGAAGGGCACCGGAAAAACGGAGCTCCTGGCAGCCATCAGCGAGATATGCGCCAAATAAAGCAAAACCTCCGGCTCAGCCGGAGGTTTTGCACTTTGCGCGGGGGAGGCGGGGAGATCGTTTCCGTTACTTTCGCGGATGTACGAATTCCGCCAGCATGGCGCCGCCCAGCACCATCGCCGCACCCAGCCAGCGGGCGGCGTCAGCGTTTCGCCCAGCAGCAGCACGGAGAAAAACACGGCGCTCCGTGTACCGCCGACAACGCCGTTGAGTATCACCACGCCGTTCAGGCCGAACAGCAGCAGGGGCGAGAGGTATTTCACATATGGGTATCTTGTGTGCCATAGTGCGGCGCTCCTCTTAGAAAATCGTGGTTTTCGCAAATTGACATTATCATAATACGGTGTTATCCTTGCGTAAAGAGAAAAGTATGCGATCGGGATCCGGCGGCGGAACACTTTTTGCCACTGTGTGCTCACCGAATGAAATGATAAAAAATTTTCAGAGATAAAGAAAGATTTTTAGGAAAAATGCGAAAAAGGACTGTTAATTGTCCTAAACGTATGGTATAATCAAAAGTGAACAAGCAAGCAGCGCGCCGCCGGCGGCGGACGCGGTGACATTTCAAACAGGAGGTTTTGCAAATGGAAACTTACGGACTGGAAAAGCTGGGTATCATCAACGCCAAGGCGGTCTATCGTAATCTGACCCCCGCACAGCTGACCGAGCACGCGCTTTGCCGCGGCGAGGGTACGCTGTCCAACACCGGCGCCCTGGTGGTCAAGACCGGGAAATACACCGGCCGCAGCGCCAATGACAAGTTTATCGTGGACACCCCTGCCGTCCATGACGACATCGCCTGGGGCAAGGTGAACCGTCCTATCGAGAAGGCCAAGTTCGATGCCATCCGCGCCAAGGTCATCGCCTATCTGCAGGGCAAGGAGATCTTTATCTTTGACGGCTTTGCCGGCGCCGATCCCAAGTACACCAAGGCCTTCCGCATCGTCAACGAGCTGGCCAGCCAGAATCTCTTTATCCACCAGCTCCTGCGCCGCCCCACGGCCGAGCAGCTGAAGGATTTTAAGGAGGACTATACCATCATCGCCGCCCCCGGCTTCAAGTGCATCCCCGAGATCGACGGCACCCGCAGCGAGGCCGCCATTCTGGTGGACTACGAGGCCCACGAGGTGGTGATCTGCGGCACCCAGTACGCCGGCGAGATCAAGAAGTCCGTGTTCTCCGTGATGAACTATGTCCTGCCCAAGCAGGGTGTGTTCCCCATGCACTGCTCCGCCAACATCGGCAAGAACGGCGACAGCGCCGTGTTCTTCGGCCTGTCCGGCACCGGCAAGACCACCCTGTCCGCCGATCCCAACCGTATGCTCATCGGCGATGACGAGCACGGTTGGGCGGACGACTCCGTCTTCAACTTCGAGGGCGGCTGCTACGCCAAGTGCATCAACCTGAGCCCCGAGGGTGAGCCGGAGATCTACAATGCCATCAAGTTCGGCGCGCTGGTAGAGAACGTGGTCATGGATCCCGACACCCGTGAGTTCGACTTCGACGACGACTCCCTGGCCGTCAACTCCCGCGTGGGTTATCCCGTGGAGTATATCCCCAACGCCGAGCTGTCCGGCATGAGCCCCAGCGTTCCCAAGACGGTCATCTTCCTGACCGCCGATGCCTACGGTGTGTTGCCCCCCATCAGCAAGCTGGATAAGAACCAGGCCATGTACTACTTCGTCTCCGGCTTCACCAGCAAGGTGGCCGGCACTGAGATCGGCGTCACCGAGCCGGTGCCCACCTTCTCCACCTGCTTCGGCGAGCCCTTCCTGCCCCTGGATCCCTCCGTATACGCCGCCATGCTGGCGGATAAGGTGGAGAAGTCCGGGGCCAGGGTGTACCTGGTGAACACCGGCTGGAACGGCACCGGCAAGCGCATGAAGCTCCGCTACACCCGGGCCATGGTCACCGCGGCCCTGACCGGCGAGATTGAGAAGGCGGAGTTCGTCACCGACCCCACCTTCGGCGTCCAGGTGCCCACCTCCATCGAGGGTGTGCCCAGCGAGCTGCTGATCCCCGCCAACACCTGGGAGGATCAGGCGGCCTATGAGGCCAGCTGCAGGAAGCTGGCGGCCAGCTTTGTGGAGAATTTCAAGAAGTATACCCGCATGAGCGCGGAAGTGGTGGCCGCAGGCCCCAAGGCGTAACGAAACAGCAACCGGGCTGGGCGTGAAACCCAGCCCGGTTTTTACAAAAGGAGAGCCTATGTTAGAACTGCGTATTCTGGTGGACGACATCGACTATGACTCCATTGCGGAGTATCTGATCCCTGCGGTGGCGGAGAAGCTGCGCCGGGAGGAAAAGGGCGGCATCCTGGGCGGCGTCCTGGCCGGGAACCCGGACGTGGCGGCCTCCGTGGCCCGGACGGTACTGGGGACCATGAGCCAGGAGCAGAAGGACCAGCTGCTGGTGCAGCTGGTGACCAAAAACCGCGAAAAGCTGCTGGATAAGGGAAACCAGGCCGCCCGCAGCCGGGGCATCGGCGTGCAGCTGTGCGATGTGGCGGTGCGGAAGCTCTGAGAAAACGCCCCAATATCGGCAGAGCAGCCGCCCCGCCGGGCGGCTGTTCTTTTTTGCTTGTAATCGAAGGGAATTTCTGATATAATGCACCTGAATGCTAATTTGGGGAGGAAGTCCTGTGGGATATCTGGAAAATTTGTGGAATGCGCTGGACTTTGGCTCCCTGCGGGATATGGTTCTGAGGCTGGTGTCGGTTTTTCTGTGCCTGACGGTGCATGAGACCTGCCATGGCCTGGCGGCCCTGGCCCTGGGGGACCCCACGGCCAAGCGGGCCCGGCGACTGAGCCTGAACCCCCTGCGCCACATCGACTGGTTCGGCCTGCTGATGATGGTAACGGTGGGCTTCGGCTGGGCCAAGCCCGTGCCGGTGGACCCCCGGTATTTCCGCCGGCCCAAGCAGGGCATGGCCCTGACGGCCCTGGCGGGGCCGGTGTCCAACTTTTTGCTGGCGCTGGTGCTGCTGTTTGCGGGACTGGTGTCCCTGGTGGAGGGCATCGGCGCTGCCACCGGCGGCCTGAGCTGGGCCCTGCTGGCCAGCCTGTTTCCCACCATGGGCCTGGCTGCCGGAGGTCTGGGCCTGCTGCTGGCCGGAGGCGTCATGACCCGCCGGGCCCGGCGTTTCGGCAAGTATCTGGCCTGTGCCCACGGGCAGGAGGCGGTGTCCCTGAAAAAGCTGGCGGAGGCGGCGGATGTGTCCCCCCGGAAGGTGGAAAACGACCTGGAGATCATGATCGAAAAGGGCCTGTGGGGCGAAAATGCCTACCTGGACCTGGGAAGCGATATGCTGTTTCGGTCCCCGGAGGCGGCGGAAGCCTTCTTCGGCAAAAAGCAGCAGGAGCAGGAGGTCCAGGAGCCGCCCCAGGCGGAGCAGGGCTATTCCGGCGTCCTGCGGGACATCCGCCGGGCCAACGACCGCATCGCCGACCCCGTTCTCAGCCAGAAGATCGACCGGCTGGAGGAGGTGGCGGGGAAAATCTTCCGCATCATCGAGAAGGAGCCCGCCAAAAAGGCCAAGGCCAGCACCTTCCTGAATTACTATCTGCCCACCACCCAGAAGCTGCTGGACTCCTATGCCGAGTTTGAGGAGGCAGGCGTCAGCGGCGAGAACCTGAACCAGGCCAAGGCCAAAATCCAGAGCACCATGGACAGCATCGTGGCGGGGTTCGAGCGGCAGCTGGATGAGCTGTACCGGGCCGACGCCATGGACATCGACAGCGACCGCTTCCCTATCGTGCCTGCCGAGGCCCTCGACATGGCCATCGTGCCACTCGTAGCCTTCGACCGCGCCGGCGCGCGCCTGGGCTACGGCGGCGGCTGCTACGACCGCTATCTGCCCACGCTCTCGCCCGCATGCCAAATCATCGGCATCGCCTTTGACGAGCAGCGTGTCGACCACGTTCACACCGACGCCCACGACCTGCCGCTGCCCCACATCATCAGCGCCTGATCGCCGCTGTATCGCACCCGCAAGATGAGCGTGGAAAATCTCCCGCTTTGAGCCCCCTTACGAGCCAAAAGTGGGAGATTATCCACGCTCATTCAACAAGCGTCCGAAAATCCACGCTCAACCAATACACGTCTGGATTTCCACGCTAGTGCAAGCCAAACGTCCCGCAACTGCCTCAGCACTCACGCGGCACGCCGGCGACCCTGAGCTTGCGATCGAGCTTTGTCGGATCCCTTAGATCATCCCAGCACAAGCGCACGATCTTGCAGTTATCAAGCAGCGAAAGCCTTGACTCGCGCTGGCGCTCATCAAATTGCGCCTTTGCGAGCCTACCCTCCTCCGCCGCCTTCTCACTTTTAACGAATCCGTCGAACTCACCGATAATCAGCTGGTCGCCCACACGCCACAAGTAGTCAACGCGATACGGCCGTCCCGGCTCAACTGGGTCGAACAGCTCAACTTGCAGCTCCGGCGTCTGCCAACCGCGCTCGATCATCAGGGCGCGCGCCTTGGACTCGCCACCGCTTTCCGATAGGCCATCGGCACACCGCGCAACACTTCGCGCCGTCACAACACCGCGACGATTTAAGCCAAGCTTGTCGACTGCCTCAACGAGATGCTCCTTCGACAACAGCTGCTCATGAAGCGCCGAGTCCGCAATGATCAGTCCCTCGACAAACGATGCATCGACCAGGCAATCCGTAATCGTTTGATCGATATCGGTCACGGCAATATCCATCTGGATTGCCCGTGTTTGACGAGCATAACGATGGCGAATCACCTGAGAGCCGGGCGTCGTCGATTGCGCCGGCGCCACGGCGATATGGATGTGCGCCAAATTGGCATGCGAAACCGAAAGGCCGTAGATAACAGCCGCCGTATAGGAGAAAAACGTCCAGTCGGGATGCTTTTGCGCAAGGGCCCGCACCCGA
>OICT01000547.1_pt1 | contig 18440 bp, 11 predicted proteins | sample 1581331 | NCBI WGS metagenome assembly OICT01 (sample SAMEA3882544, study PRJEB24775) | human gut metagenome | biome: human-associated habitat; feature: intestine environment; material: feces | place: Netherlands | collected 2009/2010 | reverse complement strand
GAAAGAGAACTTGAACCCTACCAGCGCGTTGAGCGCAGTATACAAAAGAAATTCCGCAAGTCGATCTGGGTGCCGTTCATCGCTGCGGTAAAGCGTTACGAGCTCATTCAGGAAAACGACAAGATTGCGGTGTGCATCTCCGGCGGCAAGGATTCCATGCTGATGGCCAAACTGTTCCAGGAGTTGAAACGTCATAACAAGTTTCCTTTTGAATTGGTATTTCTTGTGATGGATCCGGGATATAATGAGGCCAACCGTGCGGTGATCGAACACAACGCCAAGCTTCTCGGAATCCCGATCACAGTATTTGAGACTGAGATTTTTGATGCCTTTAGCTGAAATCAAAAACAATCCTAAATCCCTATCAAGCAGATGTTTATGTGGATGGTATTCGTGCGTCTAAGTTTGTCACCATCTTCTCATAATCAGAAAAATGAAAATATTTCTTCCAAAAAAGGGGCGTTTTTTGGATTTTATTTGTATCTTTGCCCTGTCGTTTGGTACGATTTCAACAATAAACAATTCAAAACCTTAAAAAATAGTTGGATTATGAACATATTTAAAAAGCTATTTGGTGGCCAAAAGACTACTGAGGAAGTGAAACAGGAGAAGGAAAAAGACTTCGACATGGTGAAATATGATGGTGTTCGTGCTCTCCGCATGCATCAATTTGACCTTGCAGCCAAGTCTTTGGAACACGCTCTGCAGCTGAATGCCGATGATTTGGAATGCCGCGACTATCTCTCGCAGGCTTACATCTCGCTTGGCGACATGCAGAAGGCTTACGCCCAGTTGCAGAAAATCTCGGAGGCACAGACTGATAACATAGCTGTATTGCTGCGTATGGCGGATGTGGCGTATATGATGGAGGATTATATCGCCATGACGGATGTGTGCGATAAGGCTCTGCAGCTGGATGCTGAGAATGTAGAGACGTATTTCTTCTATGCCAGAGCCTGCAAAGGACTGGGCGATGCACCCCGTGCCGTGTCGATGCTGACAGAGGCGATAGGCAAGCGTGAGGATTTCTATGCCGCCCGATTGCTTCGTGGCAGCATCCTGTTGGATCAGGCTCAGCTTTCCGAGGCAGAACTCGATGCAACTTTCCTCTATGAGCATATTCCGGGCAACGAGGATGTGCTGTTGCTGAAGGCGCGTGTAGAGAAGGCGCAGGGAAAGATGGAGGAGGCTGAACAGACCTACGGTAAGGTGATGGAGATAAATCCTTTCTCTATTGATGCGTATCGCGAGCGCAGCGAGGTTCGCAGAAGTCTGGGTGATAGTGCCGGTGCTGCCGAGGATGAGGCTGCAGCCAAGGAAATGGGTGCCGAAATTCCGGAATCATCAGAGGGAATAGAGCAGAAAATAAAGGAAAAAATGCAGCAGATGGACCCCTATAAGGTTTTCCATAACGAATACTGAATAATAGAATTTCATCTTTCTAACTGGAAAAAAATATTTTCCCAGTTAGAAAGATTATTTTTTATAACTACAAGTCGTTGTTTTATCTGATACCATTATCTCTATCGCTATTGTTCAGCTTACGGCTGCCTGTATGGTATCTGCGGCCATGGCTGAAGTTGAAGCTGGCAGCAAAGACAAGCATGTTGCCCTGGTCAGCAAGGCGTACCTTGTTCTTCTGCTGCACATACTTGTTGAAAAGTTCATCCTTATACACGCAGCCATGAGGATAGAATACGAATAATCCGAGAACGCCAAACTGCCAGTTCTTATAACTGTAGGTTACGGCAAGATTGGAGGTTGGCTCTCCGCCGTTTGTCTTTTCTCCCCAAAAACTCTTTTCCACCTTATAGGCACCATAGCCAATGTTCCAATTGCCCGTCATGTACCGAATTTCTGCTCCATAACTGAAGTAATTGAACTCGTGGGAATAATCCAAACCCTTTGTCTTGACATTCTGATACTCGCACATAAGGTTCAAATCCAGATGATCTTTGATGAGGTGAACTTCTGGAGTCAACAGCAGGTGCTTGTAATCATGACTCTTCTGATTCTCCGGTTTGCTCACAAAGAGATAAGAGCCATCCTCCCGCTTTTCGGGCAAGATAGAAGTAGCTATAGGCTTGTCGTAATACGTCCAGTTTCCCTCCAGGTACACAGACATCAGCGGAATGTTCCAGGAAGCCGACAAGGTGTTGTTGTAGCCGGTAAATGGCTTCAGACCGCTATTGCCGTCACGCGCCTCAAAGCTGTTGGAATATTGGCGCAACTCGCTCAAGTCGGAAAGGCTTGGGATGTCTGACGTGATTTTGCTGCTCCATTTAAAACTCAGACGGTCGCTAGCCTTTGCCTGTAAAGTTACCTGTGGTCGAAACAGCCATTTGCTGTATCCGTTCTCCCCCTGATGGATGGAAGACCTGGTTGCACCAACTCCCACCTGATAACTGAACCACTTCTGCTGTCCCTGTAGCTGGGTGAAAAGATAGAGATTGCTGTACTTCAATTCCGTATCAGCATTACTGCTTCCCACATAGATGTTATCTGTGTGGCTGATATTATATTGTCCACCTACCGATAAAGCCATCTGTTTCCAGTTCTTGCTGTATGTTCCTTCGCCAATAAGAGAGCGCTTTCTACCAGTTGCATCATAACTGTAATCGGTCAGCGGAGCGTTCTTTACAGATTCATCCGGCGATTTGTTGAACGTATATTCCCTCATACGATACTGGTAATCTGTGCCGATGTAAGTACCCACCAGGTTCAGAGCCAGGTTCTGGTCATGGGGCATGTTGAGCGAATAATAAATGTCCAGAGATGGAATTTGCTCCAGCATTTTTCTGTTGTTTTGCAGATATTGATTTGCCTTGCCGCTTTCCTGATAAAGCTGGTTCATGCCTCTCACAGGACTGTTGTGATTGTAGAAATTCAACCGTACATTCAATGTATATTTGTCTGGCTCACTAAGATTATAACCCAACTGTACATTATTGGTGGTGTATAGGAACGGAGAATCATAACCTAAATAATTGCGATGTAGAGTTTCTCCTGTGGGCAGATGATAAGTACCGAGACTCTCATAGCTTCGTTCCTCTACCGAGCGATAGGAGAAACTGTAGTTGATGCTGAATTCCGATTTCTTCACATTGTATTTGAAATAACCGTCGCTATTATTGAAACCAGCCTTGGTGCCTTGCATCGTAGAGACTCCACCCACATAACCGGCATAGCGTCGGCGGACCTGGTAGTTGATGACTGCATCCAGATTGCTGTCTCCATATTTGAGTCCTGGAACATTGATGAATTCCACCTTTGTAACTTCATCCGGCTGCAAAGCCAATACATCTTGCATGCTAGCCTTGACATCGTTGATGCGTATTTGCACATCTCCGCCCTTTAATGACTGAACTTTGCGTTCTGCTCGATTTACGATAATGGTAGGCAAAGACAAGTTGTCCAACAGATCATAACCATTGGAAGCCGTTTTCACCTGCTCTTTTGTAGGGAAGATGATTTGTCTATCTACTTTTTCTACAACCCTTGCGGCTTCAACGGTCACCCCTTTCAACAGGTATGAATTCGCCTGCATCCTCACATTTCCGATACGGGCAATAGGTACCAGCTTGCAAATCGTCTTATAGCCTACAAACGAAACCTTCATGAGGGCCTGCTTCTGCTGGCAGGGGATGACGAAATCGCCATTGGCGTTGCTCACGCCTCCACAGAGAAAGGAGGAATCCTTCGGGTTGAGCAGCTGGATATTGGCGAATTCTACAGGAAGATTGTGATTGTCTATCAGTCTGCCTATCAGCTTGCGCTCGCTCTTGCGTATGCATTCTACCGTGATGAGGCTGTCGCCCACGGTCATCTTCATCGGATAGAAACCGATTACCTTACGGATGGCATCGGGAATATTGGTAGTCTTCACGTTCTGGGTAACTGTGAAATCCTCCAGTTCGTTGTAGATGGAACTGATTTTGTAGCGCTTGGAAGCCTTGTCGAGGTCGATGAGGACGTCCGACATGCTGCGGTTGTGATAGTTGCGCTGGATGTGCTGTGCGCTCATCGCCAGGGCGAACGTGCACAGCAGGAATATGATGGCTGAAAATCTTCTCATAATGATGTTGCTTTTTATTTGTTATTTTACAATCAGCTCGTTTTGTTGCAATTCGATGTTTACATTCTCGAATTGGTTCAGTTCTTTTACGATGTTCTCGATGCTCGAATGACTGTTCCATTCGTAATAGAGGCGGAGGGTCTTGTCCTCGTTATTCTCAAACTTCACTTGTAAATCATAATAAGAAACAATTTCAGAAAGCATCTGCTCGAAAGCCACATTCTCGAAAGTCTTGTGAATGACTGGCTTTTCTGGTTTCGGATGAGTCAGGGAATCCTTTCCTGCTACCTGCTTAACGGAATCTGATTTTATGGCTTCCGGATGAGTATCAGCCGTTACCTGGGTTGGTTCCTGGCTGCGCTTGATGTAAGTATGGATTGCGGCAAAGGCAATACCCGAAATCAAGACAAAGCCGGCGATGGATGCTGCCAGTTTACGCCAGGAAGTTATAGGATGGGATACTTCCTGAAGTTGATGTTTCTGGCTGAATTTCTCCCATTCCTCATCTATATTAATAATAGAAGAGGGGTTTTCAAGTGCAGAATCCACTTCCATCATCGTCTGATAGAGTTTTCGGCATTCCTCATCCTGCAATATTTCACGAATCTCCTCATCAGAATACTTCTCCTGATGGTCGATGATATCCAGTATTTTTTCAAACTTGTCCATAATAAATCTGCTAAGGGTTAAACTTTTGCTTTAATTTTCTGATGCCTTGCGCCAGATGCTTATAAACTGCCACCTCGCTGATGCCCAATTCCGTAGCAATCTCCCGGTCTTTCATCTTCTGTCGGCTCAACAGGTTGAGGCATTTATGGCGCACACACACCAGAAGGTAGCTCCCGGCGTTGGCGGAAGGCAGGGACGGTTCGCTGGCTATTGTCTTGTCGTTAGCCGTCTCGTTATCAAGTCCCAGTTGGGTCTTTCCGTCGAGCACATCGGCAAAGACTTCGCTCACCACATCCTTGCTGGCTGCATCATCCTTCAGAAGTACCCTGGCCAATTGGTACATCCTCAGATAATGCTGCCGGAAGAGCTGTTCTATCGTTTCTTTGTTTATTTGCATTACTTTATTTCTTTTCTTTTGCCTATATTACAATCGAATTTTCATTTTCCTAACCCTTAGCAGAATATTTTTTTATGCAAATTTTTAAAACGTCAAAATTACCCTAGCGGACTTGCTCCTTCTTCAGATGCTTATAAAGCCACAGGAAGGCGGGAATGAGGAAGAGATTGCGTTGAAAAATGATGCTTGTCGTCTATAAACGATAAAATCTATGCATTTTTATCGCCTATAAACGATAAAAAGTTGTTATTTTTGTCGTCTATAAACGATAAAATATGTATCTTTGCACCGGATTCAGTAAAAAGAAAGGGAATTATGACGAAGGATTTGATTAAATTACTGATAACTGAGTATCAGGCTTATGTTACTCAAGTAGAACTGGTTCATCGTGACGTAGAGCTCATGGATGGACTGAATTACGTGTTTGTAGGATTGAGACACGCAGGAAAATCGTATCTGATGTATCAGCGAATAGCACAGCTGCTGGAACAGGGGCATAAGCGGGAGGAAATCCTGTACTTCAACTTCGAGGATGACCGTATTGACTCCTTGGATGTGACCGACCTTGACCTGATAAAAACCTGTTATGAAGAAATGTATGACAGTCGTCCTATCTTCTTCCTCGACGAGGTTCAGCTGGTAGATAGATGGGAAAAGTTTGCCCGCAGGTTAGCAGATCAGAAATATCAGGTTTACATCACGGGTAGTAATGCCAAGATGTTGAGCAGCGAGATAGCGACAACACTCGGTGGCAGGTACATGATACATGAGGTGTATCCCTATTCCTTTGCCGAATATCTGAAGGCGAGCGGTATTGATGTAAAGGCAAAGAATGCCCTCTATGCTTACGCTAAGGATATTGTAAGACTCTCTAATATCTATTTCCAGCATGGAGGTTTGCCAGAGACTGTGGGGATGAAGGAGCCAAGGTCGTGGATGAGCAATCTCTTCAGTAAAATCTTCTTCGGTGATTTGGTGGCTCGGTATAAGATTCGTAACGACTATGCCCTGCGAGTAATGATTCGCAAGATGGCAGAAAGCGTGAAGCAGTCATTATCTTACAGCAGAATAGCCAGTATCGTGAGTAGTACCGGAAAAAAACTCAGTACGGATGCCACGATAGATTATGTCGGCTACATGGCTGACACCTGGCTCATTTTGCCGTATGAGAATTTGTTCGGAAAGTTGCAGGACAAGGAATCCAACCGCAAGTATTATTTTACGGACAATGGTTTGCTTCATCTTTTTCTTGTAGATGCAGACACTTCGTTGCTGGAAAACATAGTTGCCGTCACGCTCAGGCGGATATATGGTGACGGCAGCTATTTCTGGAACAGCAGGAATGCCGAGGTAGATTTTGTGATTCCGGAAGAAGAATTGGCCATACAGGTTTCCTACTCTATGGCAGATCCCGATACTTTCCGGCGGGAGACAGATGGGCTGATCAAGCTTTCTTCTGTCCAGAATGTCAAGCGGATGATTGTTGTGACAAAGGACGAGGAGGATATTGTAGAGAAGGATGGTTGCCGCATAGAGATAATCCCTCTATGGAAATGGTTGCTGGAATTCTGATAACAGACAAAAAGGCTGAACTTCGGGTGAGGAAGTCCAGCCTTTTGCTTATTTGTGATTTCGGGAAAAGCGAAGACGGCTTTTACTTGAATGCGCCAGCATCTGAATCATAGTTGTTGATGTTCTTCCGGATGTTCTTCTTCTTTCCGGAGAAGAAATTGTAGCTGACACCCAGCATCAGCATGCGGCGATTATCCTTGATGATGTGCTGTTCCGTCTGGTTCATAATCGGATTGTCGAACGACTGGCTCTCGTACTTGGCAGGAGCAAACATCCACATGCCATAGAGCGAGAAACGCCAGGCTCCCTTCTGATAAAAAGCAGAGAATTCACTCTTAGGCTCATCCGCCTTGCGATAGTCCAAGACAGCCATCTTCGAAGGAATATTTCCCTGGTAAGATGCTCCCCAGTTTCCCTTCCGGAAGTTGATGCCATATTTGAAAGGACTCCACCAGTAGCAATGGCGACCATAGGAATTGCTGATTACCTCCCGTTCAAAACCTCCACCCACCATCAGTTTCAAAACCTCGTTCTTGAACGGCTTGAACTGAAGATAATAGCCTGTGCCATAACGCCAATAGAAACTGCCGTTTTCATAGGTAGAAACTATGCTGCGCCTGTCGTTCACCGTGGTCCAATAATAATAAGGTGTAATTACCTTGTCATTATAGATTCCATAAAGTGCTACTTGCAGGTAGAGCATCGCATCATTATAGGTGTATCTGAATATCGGTCCCCATTCCATCGTAGCCTTTACATTTGGGTTGCCCTGCTTCATCAGTCCGGGGATGACAATCGTCATGTTCTCGCTCAATGTTGAGATGGCGGGATAATTGGTGCCGCTGGATGATAGCAGCTGCAACGAACCGTTCTTCAGTTTATAAGATAAATACAGCAACGGATGAATATAGTTGTTGTTATAGGTGAGATCCTGATAGCTCTGGGTTCTCCACGTGCTCTTAACGCCTATGCGATAGGTAAACTTGCCGATATGGTTCTGGTATTGGGCATAAACCGTATTGATCTTGATGCATGAAGAATACTTGGATGGCTCATAGCCGGAAAGGATATTGCGCACATTATAGTCGCTCCACTTATTCCAGGTATAAACTCCTGCCGACAGCTCTCCCTGCTCCCATTCTTTGGTATAATCTGCTTCTCCTATCAGGGAATAGATGTGGCTCCTGGAGTGCATGTCGTCATCGGTCAAGATGCTATCCTTGTCGGAAGTCCATTGCCGGTTGAGCATTTGCTGCCTGGTGTTGAAGTAAGAGCCGAGCACGTCCACATCGAGTGTCTGCTTATGGGCAAACTGCTTGCTGAGATAGAGATCTACTGCTGGTTTCACGTAATCTACAATATCCTTTGTGTTTCCGAATCCATCCTGCCAAGCCTCGTTTCCTTGCGTTGCAACCTCGCTATTTCCCCGGTTGAACTTATGTGACAATTCTGGCGAAAAGGTGACTTGGAAGGTTACGTTATCTGGCTTGCTGTAAGCATACTTCAGGTTTAACTTGTTGTCGGTATAGCCAAAACGCTTGTGCAGATGGTAATCATAGACAGCCTGCTGGTCGTCAAGCGTAAAGGAATACTGGTTGTCTTCTATCCAGTCTCGATAGTTTCTCACGTTGATGTTGTAATCGAAGGAAAACTGATGATTGCCCTTGTTGTACTTGAAATACACATTGTCATCGCTAAACCCTGTAGTCAAGGCACTAGACACGTCAAAACCGGTAGTATAACCCGTATCAAGCGGCTTGGTAATGATGTTCATCAAGATGCCTACATCGCCGTATCTGATAGGAGGATCTTCGTAGTATTCCACCTTCTTTATTTTGTTGGCGGCAATAGCCTTCAAGTCGTTCTCGCTCGTCATCGGCACGTTGTTGATGAGAATCTTGATGGATTTGCCGGTCATACTGGATGTCTTGCCGGTCATCGGATCGGTATAGATTCCCGGGAGTGTTCCCAGGAGATCCTGTGAATGGCGTGAGTTCTTGATCTGTTCGTCAGAGAATGTATAAGAGGCATGGTCGCCGTGGTCGATACGCAGCTTGCCCTTTACTTCCACCTTGCCCAGTTGATAGGCATTCGCCTGCATCCTCACATTTCCGATGCGGGCAATAGGTACCAGCTTGCAAATCGTCTTGTAGCCTACAAAAGAAACCTTCATGAGGGCCTGTTTCTGCTGGCAGGGGATGACGAAATCGCCATTGGCGTTGCTCACGCCTCCACAGAGAAAGGAGGAATCCTTCGGGTTGAGCAGCTGGATATTGGCGAATTCTACAGGAAGATTGTGATTGTCTATCAGTCTGCCTATCAGCTTGCGCTCGCTCTTGCGTATGCATTCTACCGTGATGAGGCTGTCGCCCACGGTCATCTTCATCGGATAGAAACCGATTACCTTACGGATGGCATCGGGAATATTGGTAGTCTTCACGTTCTGGGTAACTGTGAAATCCTCCAGTTCGTTGTAGATGGAACTGATTTTGTAGCGCTTGGAAGCCTTGTCGAGGTCGATGAGGACGTCCGACATGCTGCGGTTGTGATAGTTGCGCTGGATGTGCTGTGCGCTCATCGCCAGGGCGAACGTGCACAGCAGGAATATGATGGCTGAAAATCTTCTCATAATGATGTTGCTTTTTATTTGTTATTTTACAATCAGCTCGTTTTGTTGCAATTCGATGTTTACATTCTCGAATTGGTTCAGTTCTTTTACGATGTTCTCGATGCTCGAATGACTGTTCCATTCGTAATAGAGGCGGAGGGTCTTGTCCTCGTTATTCTCAAACTTCACTTGTAAATCATAATAAGAAACAATTTCAGAAAGCATCTGCTCGAAAGCCACATTCTCGAAAGTCTTGTGAATGACTGGCTTTTCTGGTTTCGGATGAGTCAGGGAATCCTTTCCTGCTACCTGCTTAACGGAATCTGATTTTATGGCTTCCGGATGAGTATCAGCCGTTACCTGGGTTGGTTCCTGGCTGCGCTTGATGTAAGTATGGATTGCGGCAAAGGCAATACCCGAAATCAAGACAAAGCCGGCGATGGATGCTGCCAGTTTACGCCAGGAAGTTATAGGATGGGATACTTCCTGAAGTTGATGTTTCTGGCTGAATTTCTCCCATTCCTCATCTATATTAATAATAGAAGAGGGGTTTTCAAGTGCAGAATCCACTTCCATCATCGTCTGATAGAGTTTTCGGCATTCCTCATCCTGCAATATTTCACGAATCTCCTCATCAGAATACTTCTCCTGATGGTCGATGATATCCAGTATTTTTTCAAACTTGTCCATAATAAATCTGCTAAGGGTTAAACTTTTGCTTTAATTTTCTGATGCCTTGCGCCAGATGCTTATAAACTGCCACCTCGCTGATGCCCAATTCCGTAGCAATCTCCCGGTCTTTCATCTTCTGTCGGCTCAACAGGTTGAGGCATTTATGGCGCACACACACCAGAAGGTAGCTCCCGGCGTTGGCGGAAGGCAGGGACGGTTCGCTGGCTATTGTCTTGTCGTTAGCCGTCTCGTTATCAAGTCCCAGTTGGGTCTTTCCGTCGAGCACATCGGCAAAGACTTCGCTCACCACATCCTTGCTGGCTGCATCATCCTTCAGAAGTACCCTGGCCAATTGGTACATCCTCAGATAATGCTGCCGGAAGAGCTGTTCTATCGTTTCTTTGTTTATTTGCATTACTTTATTTCTTTTCTTTTGCCTATATTACAATCGAATTTTCATCTTCCTAACCCTTAGCAGAATATTTTTTAATGCAAATCAGAGACTCACACCGCATCTCGCTATCATTTCCATAACGCCACTCAGCATCGAAATTTGAACTTTAAGTTTTGACCATTGAACTTTATGATTAGTTTTTGTTATCCTAAAATATAAAAAAGGAGGATGCACTCTTTATTTGAGTGCATCTCCAATCTTCTGTTTGATTTGTGCCATTTTATTGCGGCGCTCAATGGAAAACGTATCTCCGTGGGTTTCCACATAATCGAAGAGCATGAACGCCTTGTTCAGGAGTTCATCTCTTGCGGGCTGCCCCACGGTATCCGCCTCGTGATAGTAGAGTTCGGCAAGCATATCCATCTTGGAGAGTCGCTTCTCCTCGTCGTCGATTCCTGCCATTGCCTTCATCACATCCTCGATGGTGGCGATGCTGTAGAAGGCGTAAGGGCCCACGTATTGATTGTAGAGCTCCTTAATCTTCTCACGTCTCACCTCCACCTCTTTCTTTTCGAGCATTCTTTCGAGTGCCGCCATAAACTCGCGAATCAGTCGCTGTATGTAGTCTCGTTGTAGCATAAAATAGTCTTTATTTTATTCGTTATTATTGATTGCCTCTACATACTCCCACAGTTTCTTGTAGAAAGGATGCTTCGTCATCGTGTCCTTGTTGCCCAGGATGATGAGCTTCATGCGGGCTCTCGTCATCGCCACGTTCATGCGGCGAAGGTCTTTCAGGAAACCTATCTGACCTTCATCGTTGGAACGCACCAGCGAGATGAGGATCACGTCTCTTTCCTGACCCTGGAAACCATCCACTGTGTTTACGCTAATCAGACGGCGGTAAGGCTTGAAGAACTCATACTTCTTGATGAGCTTCTTCAGATACTGTACCTGGGCACGATAAGGCGAAATGATGCCTACGTCGATGCTCTCGCTCAATACACGCTGCTTGCTGATCTTGGTGAAGTATTCTGCCAGGGTGAGCAGGGTAAGCTCGGCTTCCGCCTTGTTGATACGCCCGAAACTCTCGCCCACAAACTGCTCCTTGAAATTCAGGTCTGAATTCTGATTGGATGCAGATGTAGAAGATGAGTTGGATGCAGAATCCTCAGGAGCATCTTCCCCCTCTATCGTTATCTGATTTTCCTCGTTCGAAGTATCAATCCACGTTATCGGATGGTCGTAATCCAATACGCTGCGGTATTTGATCTGTGGCGCACTCTCCACCTTGCCCCCGTAGAACCAGTCGCTGGAGAATCGCATGATTTCGTCGTTCATGCGGTACTGAATCTTCAGCAGGGTTACTACCTCGGGCTTGTTTTCGGCGATGCGCTCCATCAGGGTCTTGCCAAGTCCAGCTCTCAATGCCGCAATACTCTTTACGGTAGGTGGCAGCTGACAATGGTCGCCCGCCAGAATCACCCGGCTGGCTCTCTTCATCGGAATCCAGCAGGCGGCTTCCAAAGCCTGGGCTGCCTCGTCGATAAACAGGGTGCCGAACTTCATGCCTTCCAGCAACCGGTGGGCAGAACCCATCAGGGTGCAGGCGATGACACGCGCCTCGCCAAAGAGTTCAGAATTGATGCGGATTTCTATTTCGGCGGCACGGCTCTTCAGCCTATCCATCTTCTGATGATAGTTCTCGCTTCCTTTCTTCCTGTTTTTTCTTAATTCTCTGATTGCCTTGCGGATAGCCCAGATCTGCGGATAGTCGGGATGACTCTCGAAACGGCGCTCGTAGGTGAAGCCCAGCATCTTGTCGTTCACACGGGTAGGGTTTCCGATACGGAGCACATTCACACCTCTATCCACCAGTTTTTCAGAAATCCAATCCACCGCCATATTGCTCTGTGCACACACCAGCACCTGACTCTCGCGCATCAGGGTTTCGTTGATGGCTTCCACCAGGGTAGTGGTCTTTCCGGTTCCCGGAGGGCCGTGAACGATCGCCACATCCTTCGCCCAAAGCACCTCATTCACAGCCCTTTCCTGGGTAGGATTGAGCCAAGGGAACTTCATCGGTTCGAAGGAGAATTTTCCTGCCTTCTGATGAGAATAGAATAAATCACGGAGATAAGCCAGACGGTTGTTCTTCGCCTTCATCACGCGGTCCAGAGCCTCGAACATCAGTTTGTAGCTGGTTTCATCAAAGGATAACTGCACGCCGATAGGCTCCGTAGATTGCTGCAAGTCGAGCAATGGGGCAGAGTCGGGCACGGTAACTACCATTCTGTCGCCATCCACATAGCTCACGGTTCCCGTAAAGGAGAAATATTTGATACTTTGAACTTCTTTACTTTGAACTTTGAGATTTGAACTTTGAACTTTATGATTAGCGTCTGAAGGGGTTGCTGACTGCTGATTGGCTGCGTTGCCCTGGTTTTCATTCTTACCCATCTTCTTGACCATAAAGAACATGACGGGGCGACCGAACTCAAAATTGTGCTCGATATCCTGATCAGAGGTACGGAAGACCTCGATGGCTGTTTGATTCAGCGAATTATAAAAGCTCTTTCCCACACGGAGCGGGAACCAGGCATCACCTCGTTTCACCTTGCGCTGCATTCCCATCTGTTCGGTGAGCTTGCGGAAGGCTTCCTTCTCGGTGTAATACTCCAGCTGGAGCAGGGTGCGTTGTTGCAATAATGCCTGAATTGGTGAAATCTGTTCCATATAGGATGCAAAGTTACACCAATTCAGGCAAAAATAAGAAGATAATAGGATAAATTATCTAAAATCTGATCAGATGATGCGAAGATCATCTTTATATCATTTATTTCATAATGCGCTCTACATCCTCAATGCTGCGGTTGAACGGACCGTTGTGCTCCAGCTTGATAGTACACATGGCTGCCGCAAACTTGCCAGCCTCGGTAGGAGTGGCGCCCTGCAGACGCTTGTAGAGATAACCGGCAGAATAGGTGTCGCCGCATCCGGTAGCATCCACCACCTCGTGAGGAGGATAGGCAGGAATCTCATAGAAGGTATCATCCACATAGATGAGCGAACCCTCGCTGCCCAGCGTGATGATTACCTCGGTAACACCCCACGAATGTATCCGCTTCGCAGCCTCGCGTGGCTCCTTCAGTCCCGTGATGGTCTCCATCTCCGTCTCGTTCACCTTCAGATAGTAGGTGTTCTTCAGCACCTCCAGCTTCTCCTTCCAGTCGATGGCGTAAACCTTCTCGTCTCTCACTTCGCGCAGATAGCCCTGCACGTCGATGGAAATCCTTCCCTTGCCGGAAAGATAAGCCACTACCTCGGGCGAGAAATCATCGCTCAGCAGACTTCCCAGGTGATAAACCTTCGCCTCCACGTGCTCCAGCTGTCTGATGGTGAACGGATCAGCCTTGGCAAGTACACGCTGCTTGCGCTCGTTCTGGTTCTCTCCGTAGATATTCTCGAAGAAGACGGTATTGCGCGATGGGTTGAGGGTTACTTCTATGCCCGCCTGGCGCATCTTTTCTACTGGTTCGGTTTCCGTAGGATCCATTGCCGTGATGAGCGAAAAGCTCACATCCTTAGGCAGTTGGTTGATGGCGTAGGCGAAGTAGAACGATGTTCCGCCAGCCATGTAAACAGTTCTGTTTGGGGTAACTATCTTGTCTTTGGTTACGTGCCCTATACAACAAATATCTTTCATCTATTTCTATTTTAAACGGGTGCAAAGGTACAAAAAAACTTCGAGTTAGATTCGGTTTTTTGCTTTAAATTCAGCTTTTGTTGCAAATATTTAGAAGAAAAGGGCGTTTTTCTTTTGTGATGTTCTGATTTTAATGTACCTTTGCAGCCGAATTTTGTAAACTGAACATTATCTCGAGAAAAGATTGAAACTTATATTATGTGGTTTGATAATTTAGTCAACGTGCATTCGGCGGTGCAAGGCATCGTCATTCTTTCATTGATTTGTACCTTGGGTCTTGCCCTGGGCAAGATTCATGTCAAGGGAATCTCCCTCGGCATAGCCTTCGTATTCTTTGTGGGCATCGTGGCGGGCCATTTCGGACTCACCATCGACGAGAACATGCTGGAGTTTGCCGAGAGCTTCGGACTCACCATGTTCGTGTATGTGCTGGGTCTCTATGTGGGTCCCAACTTCTTCGGTTCGATGCGCCACGAGGGCATCTCGCTCAATCTCTGGAGCCTGGCAGTCATCGCCGTGGGAACCGTTTTCTCGCTTGCCCTGTGCCTGGTGCTGCCCGTGAGCCTGCCCGATATGGTGGGCATTCTCTGTGGCGCCACTACCAATACGCCGGCGCTGGGTGCTGCCCAGCAGGCGCTGCAGCAGTTGGGATTGCCTAGCGGCGGAGCTGCCCTGGGCTGTGCGGTAACCTATCCGCTGGGCGTTGTGGGCGTCATCCTGGCGATGATGTTCCTGCGCAAGCTCTTCGTGAAGCCTGAGGACCTGGAGATCCGACGTGCCGATGAGGATGACCATACATCCATCGGACAGTACGTCATCGTAAACCCGGCTCTCAACGGCAATACCATCTCCGAAATCACGATGATGACCCATCGCAAGTTCATCATCTCCCGTGTATGGCGAGGCGAGCAGGTCATCGTGCCTGAGGCTGATACCGTGCTCCATACCAACGATAATGTGCTCGTGGTTACCAATAAGGATGAGGCGTCTGCCATGCAGATTCTCTTCGGAAAAAAGGTGGATAAGGAGTGGAATAATGATAAGGTAGATTGGAATGCCATCGATGCCAAGCTGGAGAGCCGCATCATCGTGATGACCCGTCCGGGACTCAACGGCAAGCGACTGGGAAGCCTGCAGATGCGCAACACCTATGGCGTGAATGTGAGCCGAGTGCTGCGTGGTGATATCCGACTGCTGGCTACCGATGACCTCCGTCTGCAGTATGGCGACCGCCTGACGGTGGTGGGCGACCCTACGAGCATCGACCATGTGGAGCAGTTCCTGGGCAATGCCGTGAAGACGCTCAACGAGCCTAACCTGGGCGCCATCTTCCTGGGTATCATCCTGGGACTCACCGTGGGAACCATTCCGCTGAATATTCCGGGAATGACGGCTCCTGTACGTCTGGGTATTGCCGGTGGTCCTATCGTAATGGGTATTCTGATTGGTGCGCTGGGCCCTAGAGTGCAGTTCATCTCTTATATGACGCGTAGTGCGGGACTGATGCTCCGCGAGCTGGGTCTTGCCCTGTATCTGGGCTGTTTGGGTCTGTCGGCTGGTGGACAGTTCTTCGAGACGGTGGTTCGTCCGGAGGGATTGATGTGGGTAGGCATCGGTTTCCTCATCACGGTGGTTCCGGTTATCATCGTGGGCTTCATCATCCTGAAGACCAAGAAGTACGATTTCGGCAGCATCTGCGGCATTCTCTGCGGCAGTATGGCGAATCCGATGGCGCTTACCTACGCCAACGAAACCCTGGATGGCGATACGCCTAGCATCAGCTATGCTACGGTTTATCCGCTCGGCATGTTTATCCGAGTCATCATCGCCCAGGTCATCATTATGTTCTTCGTCTGAAGGGCTTAACTTGAAAAACTTGAATAAAAAATAGACAGAAAAAGGCTGGTTTCGTTTAGAAATCAGCCTTTCTCTTTATCGTTATTTTCTTACCCGTCAGGGGATGTTCGAAGGTAATCTCCTCGGCATGGAGATGCAGTCGGGCAGCCTTCTCGTTGCCGTAGAGCGGATCGCCCAGGATGGGCGCATTCAAGCCCTCCTGATGGGCACAATGCACGCGCAGCTGGTGGGTTCTGCCGGTCTTGGGATAGAGGGCGATGCGGAGATGGGAGCTGTCGATGCGCTCCAGGATTTCATACTCCGTGATGGCCTCCTTGCCCTGCTCGTGATTCACCATCTGGCGGGGGCGGTTCAGATAATCGGGCAGAAGAGGAAGGGAAATGATTCCCTTTTCTGGGATTCCCTTTTTCGGAATCTCCTTCTTAGGAATCTCCTTCTCTGAAATTTCTTTTCCCGAAATCATCTTTCCCGAAATGTCTTTTTCTGAAATGATGGCGATGTATTTCTTCTGCACCCGATGGTTCAGAAACTCCTTCTGCAGACGATGATAGGCAAATTCGGTCTTGGCGATAATCATCAGTCCGCTGGTCGCCATGTCCAGCCGGTGGACGATGAGCGGACCGGTAGCCTCGGGGTATTTCCTGCGCATCAGCGCATAGACCGATGGCTGGGCAGCATCCTTTCCCGGTACGGAGAGCAGTCCTGCAGGTTTGTGGATCACGGTCAGCTCGCGGTCTTCGTAGAGCGTTTCCACCTGCTCATAGAGCATCTCTGCCGGCTTAGGGAATGGTTCCTTCTGTCCGCCGAAGCCGTTTTCCGCCGAAGCAGGGCTTTCGAATACCGATGGCGGCAGCATCCAGTGGAGGATAGGCTTGCATTTGCCGTTGCAGGCAGGATAGAACTGCAGGTGGTGGCGGATTTCCTCCTTGGGGCTTTCTCCCCACCAGAACATCGCCATCTGCAGCGGCTTGTAGCCGTGCTGGTAGGCATATTGCAGCAGTTTCGGTTCGCAGCACTCGCCGCTTCCGGCTGGCGGCACCATCTTCAGGGCGGCAATCCGGCTCGTAGCTACCGCCGCCTGCGGATACTCCTTCAGGGCTTCATCTCTGAAAATCTCCAGCAGATCCTTGCTTTCCCCCTCCTGGTTCAGCATTCTGAACTGCGAGAAAAGCCATTGCTGCAGGGCATCAGAGAGTTGCTTGCGCAGCTGCTTCAGTCTCAGTATATTCTCCTGATAATCCTCAAATTCCGTTTCCAGGGCAGTCTTCTCCGAGAGCGATTTCTTCAGTCGGCGCAGTTCTGCCTTCATAAACTGGCTTTCCCTGATCATCTCCGCCTCTTCCGCTTCCGACAGGTTTCCCGCCTCTCTGCGGCTGTCACGCTTCGCCTTCGCCTCCTTCATCTTCTCCTGATAGGCGGCGATGGTACGCTTCCGCTCCTCCTGCAGTTGCCGGATCAGGGTTCTGGCTTCCTTCATCCTTTCATCCTTTTCCAATCTGCTGATGCTCAGGTTGATATTTGAAATTTCCGCCTCGTGGGTCTTGAAGTATCCGTCGGGCTGCAGGTAGTCGAAAACGGCAGGCACGAAGTCCTCCCAGTCGCTTCTTCCGCCAATCTGTCCGCTGTAGGCAGCCAGGTATCCCCATTTCGGGGCATCGTCATCGGCAGTCTGATATCCCCTTTCCGGTTTATCGGCATCTGTTTTTACATTTTCTACGATGAGCACGCCAAACATTTTGCCGCGCGCAATCTCCTCCTGCCAGTCTTCTCGTCTGGCAAGCATCTCCTGCACTTCCCTGCATGCCTGGATGCAGAGCGGATGCGGTTCGTAATCCAAAGGATTGTTCATCCTTGCAGGAACATTTTCTGAAGTATGATGGAATGGATGGAAAATCATGCTGCAAAGTTACAAAAAAAATGCAGAAGTCTTGGTTTATCCACAGAAAAATCTTACTTTTGCACCATTAAAAGAAAAATTAAGATATGCAAACGAAAAATAACAATATATTCTACCATCTGGTAGCCTTCCTGACGGTGGCGATCTGGGGAACCACCTTCGTTTCCACCAAGGTACTGATGCTGAACGGGCTTTCTCCTGCTCAGATCTTCACCCTGCGTTTCAGCATCGCCTACGTGCTGATGCTGGCGTTCAATCATCGCCGTCTTTTTGCCGATTCCTGGGCCGATGAGGCGAAGATGGCGCTGCTGGGCATTACGGGCGGTTCGCTCTATTTCTGCAGCGAGAACGAGGCGATGAACTTCACCACCACCACCAATACCTCGCTCATCGTCTGTTCGTGTCCGCTCTTTGCCACCCTGCTGGTCCGTCTGGTCTATAAGGATTCCAACCGCATCCATATTGTGCAGCTGCTGGGTTCACTACTGGCATTTGTGGGTATGATCATCGTGGTATTGAACGGCAGGTTTGTGCTTCATCTTTCTCCGGTGGGCGATGCTCTGGCGTTTACGGCTTGTATGTGCTGGGCGATC
>OICT01000546.1_pt1 | contig 18467 bp, 5 predicted proteins | sample 1581331 | NCBI WGS metagenome assembly OICT01 (sample SAMEA3882544, study PRJEB24775) | human gut metagenome | biome: human-associated habitat; feature: intestine environment; material: feces | place: Netherlands | collected 2009/2010 | reverse complement strand
CCATCAAGAACATGTCGATCGGTATCGCCTCGTCGCGCGGCAAGGCCTGGATCCATTCGGCCGGCAAGACGACCGATGTGGGCAAGGTCTGGGGTTCGCTGCCCGAGCAGGACGATTTCCTCGAGTCGATGGCCGAGGCAGCGAAGGCCGTGGCGGATCATTGCGGGGATCGTATCCTCTATATCAGCGTGGCCAACAACCTCTCGGTCGACTGCGACTGCGATTCTTCGCCCGCCGATCCGCAGATGGGCGACATCGGCATCCTGGCGTCGCTCGATCCCGTGGCGCTCGACCGGGCCTGCACGGACCTGGTCCGCGCATCGGATGACCACGGCAAGATTCACCTGATCGAACGGATCGACTCGCGCCACGGCATGCACACGCTCGACTATGCCGAGCAGCTCGGCATGGGAAGCCAGCGGTACGAACTCGTGGAGCTCGACTGATGCACGCCCTGCCTGATCTGACCGGCCCTCCGATCCGACCACCCCTGCCCTGCCCGATCTGACAGGCCCGACATGATCCGATCCGGATCGGAGAGACCAAAACAAGACAAGAGGAGATGCCCCAAAGGGCATCTCCTCTTGTTCTCTACGGTTGACGAATGCGGCTTCCGGACTGCGCTTTCCGCTCCTTTCACCCGGCAGGGAAACCGCTCCCACGTCCCCTCCTGAAGAGATGGTGAGGGTCACGGGCAGCGAATCCCCGTGTATCTGTGAATACGGCAAGAGGAGAAACCTCGCGGCCTCTCCTCTTCTGTGAGCGGAAAGCGGGATTCGAACCCGTGACCCTCAGCTTGGGAAGCTGCACGTAAAGTTGTTATATATTATTAAAAATGCGCGCTATATAGATATGGTGCGCATTATTTTTGACAACTATTTGACAACAACGGACGATAAAACTAAAGAACCGTCGAGCAAGTCCTAACATTACTGCAAAGATATTTTATTTGCTGAAAAAATGGTGTGTTTAGCACCTTTTTTTGGAGAAATATTCAATGATAGGTTGTCAAAAATAGAAGGCTGTAGAACATGGATATGTTACTCCTTTTTTGATAGCTCGATCAACCGGTCTTCTATTGTTCTGTGGCCTTCGGGATTGTCGGATATATCCACGGCGACACTTTGAATCTTCGGCACGACGTACTGCAGAAACTTTTCTGCGATTGTCAAACGGTCCTTGGGCTCAAGAAGCAACCAGTCTTTTGTCATTAACCCGCTTGTCTGATACTCCTCCAATAGATTCGATATGATGGCCTTATTCAAAGCCGTCACTTTGTTCGGTGTTCCGGCCGTGCGTCCTCCTGTTTTTCTGCCTTTCATCAGTAAATACATAAAATCCCCGGCCGAAGATAATACCTTAAATTGGCAGGAGAATTTTAAGTTTTGAACCATGATAGGAAGTATCGTAGGTGGCGCCCTGAAGATTGGCAGTGCGATTTTCGGCGGCATCAAGCAAGCCAAGGCGGCGAAGAACGTCCAAGAGAACCTTCGTAATCAGATGAAGGAGAATCAGGAATGGTATGATCGCAGATATAATGAAGATGCGACGCAGCGCGCGGATGCCCAGCGCCTTATCACCATGACCGAAGAGAGTATTCGGAATCGGAATCGCCAGGCGGCCGGGACGCAGGCCGTAATGGGTGGTACCAGCGAAAGTGTGGCTGCGGCCAAGCAAGCCAACAATGCGGCCCTGTCCGACACAATGAGCCAGATTTCTGCGGCTGCCGGACAGCGCAAGGATGCAATCGAGCAGCAGTACCAACAGCGGAAGGATTCCCTGAACCAGCAACTCGCGGAGGTCGAAATGCAAAAGGCCAAGAATATCGGAGATGCAGTCTCCGGAGCAGCATCTGCTGCAAGCGATATTACAGGATTGAAAGAATTGGACGCAACTCCCTCCGATTCGGAGATCAAGAAACAGGAGCCAATCGGTATTGCGCTACCTGCTGTTACGGACATCAGGATGAACTGAACACGTTGTAGACTATGGCAACAAAGGACGAGATATTGGCTGCGACACGAGCCGAATCGAAGGATGACACTACCGCGTCTTCTGCCACCTCCGGTTCGGAGATCAAGAAGGCCCCAATCGGGATTAAACCGCCTGCGGTTGCTGGTGTCAGGACACCGAAGTCCACAGAGGCTGTGTCAACTGTGGCCACACAACCCAAAGACCAGGCCGGTGCATCCGATGGAGAGGGCTTTTTTACTCGCTTTTACACGGCCCACAACCCATATAAAGAACCATCGCCCGAGGAGCTGGAGAAGGAGCGACGTCGGCGAAAACGCGAAGCGATCTTTTCGGCAATCGGTGATGGAATTTCGGCCATGGCCAACCTCTACTTCACGTCAAAAGGGGCTCCGAGCTCCTACGATCCCCGGGCCAGTCTGTCGGGTCAGGCCCGACGGCGCTGGGACATGATCGATGCAGAGCGGACAAAGCGAAAAAGTGAGTGGACGGAAGGCTATATGCGCGCAAAGAAGGCGGACGAGGAGAACGAACGTGATTCGCGAAACTGGCGGCGGATGTTGAGCCGTGATGCTGAATCGGATCGACGTTACAAGGCCGAGCAGATCTTCAAGGAGCAGCAGCAACAGGCGGAAGAGAAATATCGGGAAGATAAATTGAAAGCAGAGGCAAAAGCAGCCGAAGAAGCCAAAAGAAGATTCAATGTTCAGCAGGCAGGCCTGAACGAACGTGCGAAACTGGCTGCAGAGACACGAGAGAAGGCTGCAAAAGCATCTGCCGCCCGGGCTGCCCGAGGCAGACAGCTCGGCTTCGCCGACGATAACGGGAACCAGGTCAGCATCTATGAGAACGTATGGAAGGGTTCCATGCAGTTGGTATACGATGAACTTTTCAAGGATATGCGAAAGGCACACGAAGCCGATCCAAAGAATAATCCGCGTGCGCCTTCTCATAGTTCAGAACGAGAAAAGGAAGACTTTGTAAAACAGAACTGGACAAAGTCTCCACGGGCAAGGCAACGCATGCTGTTCCTGTCAACGATTGATCCGGCGACGATGACAAGTGATGTTTCCGAAGAGGAGGTCATCGACTACAACCCCGAAGAAGAGGAGGAAATAATTGATTATGTACCCGGGAAATAACTGAACCATGCCGATATTCGAGTACGAAGGGAAGAAATACAATGTGCGTGATGAGCACATGGATCAATTCATCAATGAATTTCCGGATGCCACGTCCGTAATGGAGCGCGACGGAAAGAAATATCGCGTCAAGTCGTCCGATTACAAAACATTCCTGTCGGAAAAGCCGCAGGAATCTGTCAAATCGGATGTGGATGCTTCGGCGCCGCAACAGAAAAAAAAGGCCGTCTTTGCCGAGCAGACAGCGCAGATGTTGGAGGGCGGCAAGGAACAGGCGCGGCAAGTGGCACGAAACAGCGATTGGAATTTCCGAGATTCGGAGGGAGCTGCACAGCCGCAAAAGACGGAGGTGTGGCGCGCCCCGCTGCAACCGGCGAAGGATGCAACCGAAGAGTTGCGCTTTCCGTATGCGCCCTACTCTGTTCCGCAGGATGATCCTGAATCCGCAAGCAAGCAGACGGGGAGAGCGCAGGTAAAAAGCATGCAAGATGCGAATCGGCTGCAGGTAGCCAATCTGACCGCATTTATCGACAAGGAGATGGAGCGACGTGGCCGGGAGCTCGACGCCGAAGCGCAAGCTCGGCAAAAATATTGGTGGAACGCAATGCCCCTTGTTCCGAGAGCCGGCATGACCTATGATCGAATCACTCAAAACGATCGGACTACGGACAGTGAATATCGGAATCTTTCGGCCGCCCGAAACGCATTGCTCGATGCGCAACGGATGATCGACGAGGCAGATGCCGCGCAACGTGATAACCGGTATCACGAATGGGCCCTCACTCGCTTTGGCAAAGGAGCAGCACGCGGGTTTGGAGACAAACTGTTCGATGCCAGAACCTGGGACATGGGGCTGCGTGATGCATCGGATGCTCTCGCATTGAATAAAGCATTGACCGCGTTCGATAATGGCGAGACTCTCACTCCGAGTCAGCAGGCAATGCTCGATGCCAAAGCCGTAGAGCTGGCGACTGTCGCCTACTTTGGCTCTTCTGTCAGCCGGGGATACACGGCCGGGGCTATTGCTGCAGGCAGCATCCCGTACATGATTGAATTCGCGCTGAACCCGTTGTCCACGACCGGTAAGACGGCAGCCAGCAAACTGTCGAGATATGCCCTCAAACGCTTCGGTAAAAAGGCTCTCAAGCAGAATGCAAAAAAATATGCAGCCGCCCGTATGGCCGCCCGCGTAGCCGGAGATATAGCCGGAGCTGCCGCCATGACTTCGACGACCGGCTCGGTTCGCACCGTTGCGGATGCTGCCAACCGGATGAACGGGCAGATCTATTTTGACACAGACGAAAATCTGAATGCTGTATTCGATGGGCACGCCGAAGGAGATGCGCCCGGAGCAGCCATTGCCAAGGCATTCGCATCGACGACCATTGAGAACTATTCCGAGATGGTCGGCGCATATTTTGCGCCTGTGCTTGGCGCCGTCGGCAAACAGGTCCGCTCCGGAATGGGAAAGATAGGTCTCGGAAAGGTCATGCAGTTTGTCGATGATGTCTCCATGTCCGATGTCGGTCGCCTTATATCCGACTTCGAGCGGAATGCACAGTGGAACGGCTTATTCGGTGAATATGCCGAAGAAGTTGCCGGAGGTATCATGAATGCCCTTGTCGTCGGAGATCAGACGCTCGATACGGACGAAGATACCGGTGTGTTCAATCTCAACAACAACATTGATACATTCCTCGGCGTCTCGCTCATGGGTGGGTTCTTCAGTTCTGTGAAGACAGTCGGATATCGAACGCCCAAATACCGGGCCCGGCGCAGCATGAAACGTGCGGACCATCGTGCTGCCGCAGTTTTCGATGATCCCGAAAAGTGGAATGATCTCCGCAGCGCCATGGAGTCCGATGAAGGTATGGAACAGGCGCTCGTGCAGGTAGCAACCGATCCGGACCTGACAGAGAAGCAGAAGGCCGCCGTCCTCGAGTATGCAAAAGCCAAAATGTTCTATGACGGCATGTTGATGGGTGAATCCAAGCGACGCACCGACGAAAACTCCGATCCGGAACAGATTGATTCCGAACTTTCATTCGACAACGGCTATTCGCTTGAAACGCCGCAGGAGATGAATGATGCTCGGAACATGCTCGATTATCGAAGGGAGGAGGTTGCGCGGTATTTCGGCCTTACCGATTCGCAGGAGACGGACCAGTTCGTCGGCGATGATCCTCTTGCCAGGATCAGACAGCTGCGTGAACTGGGTGACGAAGAAGGTGCGCAACATCTCATGGACTATGTGAATGCCAGAGCTACTTATGACGGCATGATGCAGCGCATCCAGGATGACATTGACGGGCGTGTCGATGCCAGCCAGGCATTGATCGACAGCCATGTCAATTCGGAAGACGGCATGGTGCATCCGGCGACACTGAACGTCGACGATCGCAAGGTGTACATCGTATCGGGAACTGTCTCCATGACGGCCGACGGCACCATGATAGACCGTGATGCTTCGGATGAGAGTGTGGTGATCCGGGATGCGGAGACCGGGAAGCTGGAGTTTGCCGCGCCCTCGGCATTCAGTCACGTCGGGATGCCGGAAGACCCGGCCAGGGAAATGCAGGCATTGCAGGTTCAGATCGAAGAGGAACAAGCGCAGCAGGCTGCCGACAAGATCGATGGCGTCGTGCCGTTCCATCCGGGATATGGATATATCCTTACGGATGACCAAGGCATTGAGCATACAGCATACATGATTGCTGACAATGGTGATGGAAGCGTTCAGGTTACAATCGACGATGACCAGACGCCCGTTAATATGGCCAAGGAGCAGATCCAGCAAATGGTGGATGCCACGAATATGTCTCGTCTGCAGCAGTACCTCCAGCAACAGGCAAGCGAAAGAGCCGAACTTGCTATGGAAGAACAGCCGGACATCCCGTCATCGGTCCTTGATCGTATACCGAAAGATGAGCAGGGAGAGCCGCTCTATGAACAGGTGGACAGCGACACGGCATGGGATGCCATTGTCGAGCAGACGCAGGGAGATGAAGCTATGGCGCAGAATGTAGCCGACGCCATGCTTGCCGACAAGGAATCCGAGCTGAAGCGAATCGAGAAAACGAAGCCGAAAGGCGGTATATCCGTTGCTGAAAAGATTGCGGCAGAGAGGGAAAGAAAGTCGGCCATAGATCAGGCAAAGCAGCAGGTAGAGATATGGGAGCGTATCTCCACTACAGCCAGCCGCCGAAAGGCAGAGGAGGAAGCACAGCGCAGACGACAGGCCGAGGACGCTGCCGCGCTCAAGAAGGTTGAAGATGAAAAGCTCCGGGCGGAGCGTGAGGAAGAGGAGCGCATCAGACGTGAAGCGCTCAATGGTGTTCCCGACATCGTGGACGACATCCCGCAAGACGCACGGGCGCGAGGCTATCGCCGGGTAAACGGCTATAAGGTTGACCGACAAGAGCCGGTACCGGCTCTGCGTGGCAGGACGGTAGAAGTGAAATTCAGCAACAACATCATCCCGGGTGGTCGTGTCGCAGTCATTGAAGTTGACCAGCTGCAGCCAAGTCATTTGAGAGGTATCCGCAACCCGATGCACTTCATAGACGAGGCTCAACCCAAAGAGCGAAACGACGCTGCCAGCGTTCTCTCTGCCGACGAAATAGCAAGAAATATCAGACCCGAAGAAATCACGTCGTCCGTAACCGCCTATACGGGTGCGCCGACAGTGAATGTGCGCGGAGAAGTGATACAAGGCAACAACCGCAGTTCCGCCCTGCGTCAGATGTGGAATAGCCATCCGGAGCAGGCAGAACAATACAGGCAGTACATTAAAGAGCATGCCGACGAGTTTGGATTGAAAGCCGAGGAGATCGACGCAATGGAGCGTCCCGTGCTGGTGAATATGCTCGATGTGGAAGATGCGGATGCAATTACGCTTGGGCAGTTCGTTGCACAAGACATTGAAAGCGGTGGTATCGAGCGGATCAAGCCCAAGAACGCAGTCAGGAAAATGGGCGCGGAAATGCGCTCGTTCGCCAACCTGCTGCTCCGTTCCGTGGACGATGAGACTTCTTTTGCCGGCTTGGTGGATGCAAACGGAGCAGAGACTCTGCGTTGGATGCATCAGCGCGGCTACATTACTCCTACACAGTACAAGAGTGCGTTTGACAGCAAAGGCGCAATTACTGCCGAAGCCAAGAACGATTTGAAGGGCGTCATGTACCAGAGCATATTCAAGGGCGGCAATACCCGGCTGGAAGAGATGTTCAACACCATGCCGTCGAAGGCACAACGTGCCATCCTTGCAACAGCATTCAGGGATTATGAAAGCCCGAATACGGAACGAATGCTGGATGAGATACAGAACTCGATCAGAGCTTACAACGCGATGTCGCATGATGCGGCATTTGCTGCGGCCGGGAACTGGAAGGAGGCACGAATGGCTGTTGAAGGCTGGAAAAAACAATATGTAATGGATGATGTTACCGGTGAAAGTTTCCTGCCTGCCGAGAAATTCAGTAACTTCGCACTGCATCTGGCCACGATGTACAAAGGCGAGAGCCAAGGTATTATTCAGAACACATTTAACCGTCTGTATGACCTTATTCAGGGCACGCAGGAAGAAAATCTGTTCGAGCAGCCGGACAACACGCCAAGGACGCTCGTGCAGGCAATCAAAGAAGTATTAAACATCGACTATAATGGACAACCTCGAAGTAATGTATTGGCTGGCGATAGTACAGCAAGCCAAAGAGGGCGACAAGGAGGCACAGGAACTCTTGCGCCAGGAAGACGAGTTCAGAACGGAGGCGGGACAACCGACCGTACAGGAAGCCTTGAGGCAGAAAGCGGAACAGGCGGCGCATCCCTACATCAACCCGAATCCGGACGAGCGGGATTTGAACAAAATCCTGATGGAGGATGGAAAGGAAACAGCACAGGAATGGCTGATGACGCAACCCGAAACATGGAGGGAAGCAATGACCGAAGCGATTTACGAGTGTTTGAAGAGGGGTTGGACACTTCATATAGGTCATATTCAGATGATAGCGAGAGAACTCGACGCGAAGCGGAATCCGAAAGGCTGGTAAACATTGCCAAGCAACATGGACTGTTCGTCTCTGACGAGATTATCAAGTCTTTTACAGGCAAAGTAGCAAAACGAACAGGCGAAAGCGCTGTTTACATTGACAAAGAGGCAGGAAAGGTAACAAAGGTCAAAGACCCATACGCCAAGTCTGCCATGAAGAGTGGCGTACAACCCGAAGATGCGGCCTTTGAACATCTTGTGCATAACCTTCTATTCCCTGAAACCGCCTACACATTGGTTGGTATCAGCGAGAATTTGGGCGATGTGCGTATTGTGCTTTCTCAGGACTTTGTACAGTCCAAAGGACAACCAACAAAGGAACAGATTGCTAAAGCGCTTGCCGCAAAAGGTTTATTCCCGGAAGATAACTACTCTTTCGGTAATGAGTTTGTGTCTGTGACCGATGTAGAGGGCGATAATGTCCTTTTGGGAGAAGATGGTACAGTTTACTTCATTGACCCTATTATCCGTTTCAAAAAGCCCTTGAGAGAGGTTGTCGTCGCGCTCGGCGGAGTCGAAAAACAAGCTCCGACTATCGGCGAGCAGGTGCGGGCAGCTGAAACGGAGGTAGACACCCACCCTACTGACAAGCAAAAAGAGGCAGGCAACTACAAGAAAGGACACGTACAAGTAGGGACCTTTAATGTCACGATCGAGAATCCGAAGGGTTCGATCCGCAGCGGTATTGATGCCAACGGGAACAGGTGGGAAACCGCCATGCAAAACACCTACGGCTATATTCGTGGTACGAAGGGCGTGGACGGGGACCACATAGATGTTTTCCTGGCTGATGATATTGACGGCTGGGACGGTCGTCGGGTGTTTGTCATCGATCAATACAATGAGGACGGTACGTTTGACGAGCATAAGGTGATGCTTGGGTTCAACGATGAAGCCGACGCACAGCGTGCATATCTTTCCAATTATGAAGCCGGATGGGCCGACAGTCGCAAGATTGTATGCACGTCGGTGAACATGGAAGACTTTGAGAAGTGGATCGACAGCAGCCATCGTAAAACAAAGCCATTCGCTGAATACAAAGGCGTAAAAAAGGAGACAGAGCAATCCGAAATTCCTTATACGACCGCCGATGAATTTATCGCAGCGTCACGAAATGAGATCGCAAACTCTATACGCCCAGACGAAATAGATATTCCCAAATTAAAGAGTATAATTGAGAGGGCATTAAATAGAGGGAAAGATAGACATACTGTTGACGATAAACTTGGGTACAAATCAGACTATGCAACATTGTCTGGTTTATATCAGTCTGAAAAATCGTTACTCAAAAAGTATGTAGAAAGACCTACATCGTGGATAGATGAAGAGGAAAAGACAGTTTACCATATCAGCTATGAGCCTGCACAGTATATCGGTAAGCCTGACATTGTACGAGTAATTAAAGATTATTTCCCGGAATCAAATCCATCAGAGCAAGAATCTGATACAAAATCAATAGAAGGATACACCGTTGAGCGTCGTTTCCATAAGAAGAACGGCACATATATCCATGCCGTGAAGTTTACCGAGCAAATGCCTCGTGAACGCTTCATGGAATTGAAAAAGCGTGTCAAGGACTTCGGCGGATATTATTCCTCGTTCGGAAAGGGGGGATTTATCTTCGACAACGAAGCAGATGCCCGCAAATTTGCCGAGGCTGTTCTTGATCAAAGTGGAGAGTTGCTCGAAGATTCGGCACCTGTAACTCTTTCCGAAACACGAAAGTTCACAGACCAGACCATCGAAAAGCCGGAACAGGAAACGACACAATCAAAACAGGAAGAAACTAACCCCAGCGGCAACCGTATCGTTACTGATGAAAGGTACGAGGAGCTGAAAAGACGGATGCGGGCCAAGCTGGAACAGCTCAATATGGGGATAGACCCCGAAATGCTTGCAATAGGCACCGAGATGGCCGTATACCATATCGAGAAGGGCGCCCGCAAGTTCGCAGAATATGCGAAGGCGATGATTGCCGACCTCGGTGATGCGGTGCGTCCCTATCTCAAATCGTTCTACAACGGTGCGCGAGATCTCCCTGAGGTTGTCGACAGCGGCATGGCGGGCGATATGACCGCTTATGATGAGGTGCGGACATTCGACGTTGCCAACTTTGACAAGGAGGCTGTCGATTCAATGGCTACCGCCGAGGCGATCGTCGCAGAACAGAAGATAGGCCGACAGGCCGCGGAGGCAAAACAGGAAATCATAGCAGTACGCAACACGGAAAGAAGAAAAAGAGATGAACAGACAACAGCAGATACGGAAGTTGTTGCAGGCGAAGCAGAGACTTTTGCAAGCCAAGCGCAAAGCGACATCGAAACTGCAACAGATGAGCGACAAATCAACGAAACAGTCGCAGGCATAGACACTCAAGTCGAGAAAGTAAACAAGCAGCTTGCCCTGCTCGGATATTACGAGGCGGAGTTTGATGACAAGGATTTCAATGAGGCATACGGCTACATGCGTAATGCCGAGAAGAAAGCCGTCAAGGACGCCAATTCTCTCGCCAAACGGCTTATCCGGGATTTGGGTATTGATCCGGATACGATCGTCGACCGAAGAGGCAAAAAACGCAGAAGCTACGCAGATGCCAACATTGCGCCTGCCGGTGGAGAGGTGTCCATCCGTTTGCCTTTGGTCCAAAATAGAGAATTATACATCTGCATAAGTCTCGATCCGGACTATCGCGGCGGAGCGGAAAAGAGAAACAACCTGTTCGTCGAACACTCCTTCTTCCGCATAGAGGACCCTACCGGAAGCGGATATGCCGGTCGGTATATCGGCAGGAACAACTGGGTGAATCCTGATAAGACTTATGCGGACCTGCTTGATGCCATTCGGGCTGAGATTATTTTGGTGGCACCGGAATATGATCTTCCGTCCCGCAGCAATTCCATAGCGGAAGAAACTCCCAAAGCGACGAGGAAATCCCGAAAAAAAGATGTATCTTCGTCAACGGGTGATGTCTCTGTTGCCGATCTGTTTTCGGGCCTGGATGACAATGGAGTGACCAAATCGAGCGATAATGATGCGCCCGTAGATACTGAAACCAAAAAAGATTCGGGAAATGGATTACAGAGAGATGATGCAGGCAGCTCCGAAGGGCTGCGAGCCGACGGTGGTAGACACGAAGAGCGATTATCAGGAGGCGCTCGAGAGAGTGGCGAAAGCCAATCGGAAGAAGGTCGAGGACCTGACACCGGAAGAGGAAGAGGAAGCGATGCGGTCGATCGGGCTGTGCGACCTCGATTTTCTGATTCCGTAACAAATCCCAAGAACACCCGGAACAACCATTCGGAGCGTGGAGCAAGCCATGCCCCTGCCTCGGCAGATGCAAGAATTGCGGCCAACTTCAAGGCTATTGAGCTGGCCAAGCAACTCGTCGAGAACGGAGAGGAGGCAACCCCCGAACAGATGCAGGTGCTGCGCAGGTACAGCGGTTGGGGCGGCCTGGGCAAGGTGTTCAACGAGAGCGCCAACTATACGCAGAACGGCGTTCAGCATTGGAATGAGCCGACACCCGAAAACAAACGTCTGCGTGAACTCATTGGTGAGCATGCCTATCGGCAGGCTGCAATGAGCGGTAACAGCGCCTATTACACTCCCACCTACATCATTGACACCCTATGGGACATTGCACGGCAAATGGGCTTCGAGGGCGGCAACATCCTTGAAGGTTCAGCAGGCATCGGCAGTATTCTCCAGCAGATGCCGGCCGACATCAGTGAACGCAGCGACATACATGCCATAGAGATAGACGAAACATCGGGCACGATCCTTTCGTTGTTGTACCCCGATGCGAAGGTGGACATACAAGGCTTTGAGAAGACCCGCATCCCGAACGGCAGCGTAGACCTGGCCATCACCAACGTACCGTTTGTCACGGGACTGAATGTGGAGGATACGACAGGCGACAAAGACCTTTCCAGAAAATTCCGAAACATACATGATTTCTGTATCGCCAAGAACGTGCGCAAGTTGCGTGAGGGCGGTATCGGAATCTTCATAACCTCCAACGGAACACTCGACAACAGCAGAAAGCTGCGGGAGTGGGTTGTCGGTGCCGGAGGCGCTGATTTTGTCGGGGCCTTCCGAATGAACAATCAAACATTCGGAGGTACGTCCGTGACGTCAGACATCATCGTCATCAGAAAGAGGGTGAACGGTCGTAAGTCTCCATACGCCATTGATGTGAGCACCGTTACGGGTGAACGCACGGTGCAATACGAAACCGGCGAGACCCGCAAGATAAAGGGGCAGGACGTTCCAGTTGTCAAGCAGCTGGCCATGGATTACAACCGCTATTTCATCGAACACCCCGAGAATATGGCCGGTGTGATGCGTTTCGGTTTTGAGGAGGGCGATACATTCAGACCGACCTCCAAAGGACTTTTCCCGACAAGAGGCAAAAACCAGGAGCAGATGTTGACGGATTTTGTCAACAGTTTCTCCGGCAAGCAGTTGACAGAAGATGCGGACCAGCCCGTTACCGGACCAGCTGACAGCCGTTTTGTAGAGGACAAGTCGTCGGACGGCAGGAAGATAGGTGAAATGTATGTCAATGACGGTAAGCTCGTCATTGCCAACATCGGAGGCTATTATCCTCTCGAGGTGAACGGCAACAAGGTCAAGGGACATACGAAAGTCGAGTGTTTCAATGCTTATGCGGCCATCAAGAAAGCTCTTGCCGATCTTCTCGACTATCAGATCAACAACGAGGGTGACGGTGGCCTGCGGCCTTTGCTTGAACGGCTCAATCAAGCATACGATGATTTTGTAGCCACATACGGACATTTCAACAAGAATACCGCCATTGCATTCCTCCGCAATGACGTGGACTACCCTAACGTATTTGCTCTTGAGAAGTACGATGAAACCACCGACGTTTCCGGTCGGGAAGAACGGCATTTCGGCAAGACAGACGTCTTCAGCAAGAGAGTTGTCGAGAAGGAGAAGGAACCTACCCCAACCAATGTCAAGGACGGTATCATTGCAAGCGTATTCAAATTCGGGCGCATTGATGTTCCTTACATTGCCGGACAACTCGGAGAACCGACGGAAGAAATAAGGCGTGACATCATCGACAACGGCTATGGATTTGAGGACCCTTTGACGAAGCAACTGGAGTTGTCGTATCAGTATTTGAGCGGCAATGTGCGTGAGAAGCTCCGCCAGGCGCAGGAAAACAACGAGAACGGCCTCTATGACGGCAATATCAAGGCACTGCAGGAGGTATTGCCAATGGACATCCCAGCCCACCTGATAGACTTCACGCTTGGCTCGTCGTGGATCGACCCAAAGCTCTATGAGGAATATGTGCAGGATCGCACCGACATTCCCGTGCGCTTTACTTCCGCCGGTGGCACGTGGGTCATGACGACGCCCGATTATGGCCTGGCCAAGGAGAAAAATCGCTCTATGGGTATTGTTAGCCAGATGTTGCACAAAACCATCATGGGACATACCCTCATTGAAGCAGCCATTCAGAACAGAACGATCACCGTATCGGAGACAAAACGCAGATGGGACGGGACGACAGAAACTGTCACAGACAAAGAGGCAACACAGGCCTGTGCGGCCAAAATTGACGACATACGTCAAGACTTCAGGGACTGGGCAAGGCAGAAGATGCAGGAAGACGCGGAAATGTCGGCGCAGATCGAGCGTGTCTACAATGACACGTTCAACAACTATGTGCCCATGAGCATCCCCGATGAATTTGTGCCGGAGTATTTCGGCGGAGCATCGCATGTGTTCAAGATGCGCCCGCATCAGGGCCGGGCCATTGTCCGCGGAACCATGCAGCCGCTGATGCTTGCCCATGAAGTAGGAACGGGCAAGACATTCACGCTCATTTCCACAGCCATGGAGATGCGCAGACTTGGAACAGCCCGTAAGCCTATGATAGTCGTGCAAAACGCTACTGTCGGGCAGTTTGTGGCAAGTGCGAAAGAGCTTTACCCCAACGCCAAGATACTGACACTCGAAGAAGCAGACCGCAGCGCGGAGGGCAGAAAGAATTTCTATGCCAAGATACGGTACAACGATTGGGACATGATCGTCGTCCCTCAATCGACGTTCGAGTTTATTCCCGACAGCGAAGAGCGGCAGATGGCATTTGTACAAGACAGAATCGACGAGAAGATGCTCGTTCTTGAACAGATGAAAGGTGCCGACCCGCGGGGGAACAATGCAATCACCCGACAGGCAAAGCGAGAGATCGAGCAGTTGCGCGAGCAACTTGCGGGAATTACGGAGGAGGCATCCAGGAAGCGAACCGCAAAAGACCTGAAAAAAGAGGCCATTGACCGACAGAACGCCGAGGTGAGAGCCCGGGAAATGCTCGACCGTCGCACTGACGACGTGGAGAACTTCGATGATATGGGTATTGACGCCCTGCTTGTGGATGAGGCTCACGAATACAAGCACCTCGGATTTGCCACGGCCATGCAGCGAGGAGTAAAAGGTGTGGACCCCTCATACAGCAAGAAGTCGCAAGGTGTTTATCTGAAGACACAGGCCGTATTGGAGAAAAACAACGGCCGGAATGTCATATTTGCAACCGGCACGCCTATCAGCAACACCGCCGCCGAAATATGGACGTTCATGCGTTACCTTATGCCGTCCGACACCATGAAGGAATATGGCATCTATTACTTCGATGATTTTGTGCGGAACTTCGGAAACATCCAACAGATGCTGGAGTTCACCACGAGCGGCAAGTTTAAGGAAAACAACCGGTTTGCGGGATATGTCAACCTGCCCGAACTTGTCCGTATATGGTCGGGAGTATGCGATACCATGCTGACGAGAGAAGCAGAGGATGTGAGCAACAAAATACCCGAATTAGAGGGTGGAAGGGCGCAGGACATCTACCTGCCGCAGACCAAGGCTCTGCGAAGCATCATGAAGTATGTCAAGGCGCAACTCGAGGAATACGAGAAAATGAGCGGCAAGGAGAAGAAAGAGAACAGCCACATACCGCTCACGATGTACGGTATCGCCAAAGCTGCCGCCGTTGATGCGCGGCTTGTACAACACGATGCGGAGGACGATCCCAACAGCAAGACCAACGAGGCTGTACGGCAGACCTTGCGTTCGCTGAAGGAGACGGAAAGCTATAAGGGAACTGTTGCCCTATTTGCCGATAACTATCAAAACAAGCAAAGCGGCTTCAACCTCTATGACGACATCAGAGACAAATTGATAGCGGCAGGCGTCCCGGCCGGGCAGATAGTGGTAATGCGATCAGGCATGGCCGTCAAGAAGAAACTTGAAATCTTCGACAAGGTAAACAAGGGTGAGATACGTGTAATCCTCGGATCGACATTTACTCTTGGAACAGGCGTAAATATTCAGGAGCGTCTGCATACTCTTATTCACCTCGATGCTCCGAACCGGCCGATGGACTACACGCAACGAAACGGTCGTATCCTGCGGCAAGGGAACAGACATAAATCCATGGGAATACCCGTGCGCATTCTTCGTTTCGGCGTGGAAGACAGTCTTGATGTGACTGCTTATCAGCGGTTGAAAACGAAAGGAGCCATTGCCGACAGCATTATGAATGGCAAGGAGTTGATGATGAACAGCATGTCCAATCGCGTGCTGGAGGAGGAAGAAGATGTGTTCGGCGACACCGTGGCGCAACTTTCCGGCAGCGAATATGCCATGTTGAAAAACAATGCCGAGAAGAATGTGCGCAAGTATGAGAGCCGCAAAAAGCAATGGGAAGCGGACCAAACCTATATCCACAATGCCAAACCGAAATTCAAGGCTCTCATCGCCCAAGCTGAAAAGACGGCCAAAGAGCAACGAGGTTATTTGGATAAGGTCAAAAAGGCATTCCCGAATGGAACTTTCTCCGAGATCAAGGCCGGAAGCCACACCTTCCCCTCTGTTGATGCGATGTCCGACTACATCAAAGACCACAATAAGAGCATTACGGATGCAGCCAAACAGGCAAAGGAGGGAAAGGATGCCTCCGGCGAGACCCGCTCGCTCTCCATCTCATTGGGTGGTTTCACATTCGTCGTGCAGACCAGGATTACCAGCGAAACGTCACGAGTCGGAGGCCAACTGTTTACGGAAACACACCGAAGCATGGTTTACTCTTGCCCCGAACTCGGGCTGTCGGATGTCCCCGTACATCAATCCCTGCTCCGTAATGCCATTGATGACATTGTGGAGAACGTGATTACGGGAAAAGACTTTGCCGAGAGAGCAGAAGCAGCAGAACGCAGCGCGGCACACAACCGTTCAGAGCTCGAGCAGATCGAGAAGAGAGAGGGCGTGCCTTTTGAGTTTGCCCGAGAATTGGAGGATGCCAAGAAAAAATACCTGGAATACTCCGACGCCATGCGCAAGGAGATGGCGGAGAAAGAGGCAAAATATGCTCAGATGGATGCCGGTATTGAGGCTGCGGATGATATCTCTGTATCCGAAGAAGATTCCGAGCTATATCGTGAGGCAGACGATGTTCAGAACGAGACTAATGAGAAGTTCAACAATGAACTGCAACAACAGATAAAGGCTCTCTATGCGCAATACGAGCTTGCAGACATAATTGAGAAAGCAGATGTCGGGCTCATAACATTCGACAATTATTACAAAGCTACAGAGGCCGTATTTGATGAGACGGAGCGTCCTAATCGGGCACCTGATCATGTCTCATATCAATACGACAACCCGGACCGGATATCATCAGAATATTGGTACGGAGAAGATGGTGGCGGCAAATATGTAATTAGAGGGTCTGACCATTGGAGCCATTATTTTAATCCGTCAATAGCATCATGCCGCTGGTATTACAGACCGGCTAATTCTGATAGCGAATATGACTATAAGCGAATTCCTCGAAATTTGTATGATAGTAGAGGAAATTCACGTATTCTGTATGGCAAAACGTATCTGAAAGATATGAAAATACGGCCCGGAGCTGAAATGGAATTTGATCCGGAGTTTGTATTAAAGCGTGAAAAACGGAAAACAGATTGTGTCAAGTCTATTATTGATAGGCTTCATCTTGACAATGTTGAGATAGAGACACACGCGATAGTCATGAAGAATGGTCAAGGGAAGAGACATCATCCTAAAGGTTTTTATACCAAGAGCACGGGCAAAATCACGATCGTACTGCCCAACAACAGGAATGCAGCCGACGTCGAAATGACCCTTCTTCACGAGGCTGTTGCACACTACGGCTTGCGTCGGATGTTCGGAAAGCAGTTCGACACTTTCCTCGACAACGTATTCAACAATGCAGACAAGGATGTGCGCGGCCGCATTGTTGAACTGTCGAAGAGGAATGGATGGAATTTCCGAACCGCTACGGAGGAGTACCTCGCAAGCCTGGCCGAAACCACCAATTTTGAGCATGCTCGCAACAGTGGGTGGTGGAAGAGGATAAAAGAGTTCTTCTTCGATATGCTCCGGAGCTTGGGATTCTCAAACATAAACGGAGTAACCCTTACCGATAATGAACTCCGTTATGTGTTGTGGAGAAGTTATGAGAATCTGAAAGAGAACAAGTACGACAATCTGTTCAGCGAAGCTGCGGATGTTGCCAAACAATACGAACTCGGTGTCGGAGAGAATTCTCATATTGAGGATAACGGGTCGACGACTGCCGATCAGCTGTTCCGGGATGGATCTCCTGAAGGTCGCGAGCGGGCAATGGCCAGACAACGCTATGAGGAAAGAGTACGGCGTGGAATGTATCAGACGCAGGAAGCTCTGCAGGACAGCATGCTCGGATTAAAAGAGGCAATGGATGCCATTCTCCGAGGTGAGGGTATAGAAGGGTATATCGAGGATGTAGACGGCTATGAGAATGCCTATTTGGGCGAAAACCGGCTTTCGAGCGTGAATAAGGCCGAAGCGGATGCATTTGCCCATCTGGTATTCAGACCGCTGCTTGATTAGGTGGCAAAACTTGCCCCGTCTGATAAGGATCGCATCGAATTGACCGATTACATGATGGCCAAACATGGTCTTGAGCGTAACCGGGTCATGGCTGAACGGGATGCGCAGGAGGCATACGAAGATACTCAAAAGGAACATCCTCACAGTAAAAAAACCGTACAGGCCTTCATCAGCGAATTCCGTCGCAGGGATTATGCCGGTCTGACGGCCCTGACCTATGAGAAGGATGTGGCGACCGCAGAGGCTATCGTCCAGCAGATGGTTGATGATTTTGAGGAGACGCATGACACCGAAGAATTGTGGCGAAGAACCAGGTCCGTCACCGATATGATTCTGTCGAAACAGTATGAATGCGGCATGATGTCCAAAGCGACATA
>OICT01000542.1_pt1 | contig 18518 bp, 14 predicted proteins | sample 1581331 | NCBI WGS metagenome assembly OICT01 (sample SAMEA3882544, study PRJEB24775) | human gut metagenome | biome: human-associated habitat; feature: intestine environment; material: feces | place: Netherlands | collected 2009/2010 | reverse complement strand
TTTTTCAACATCTTGGTTTCGTTTATCGTTTTATTTTTATTCGTCTTTCTTCGGTTTCTCGTCGGCGAAAATCTTCACCTCGCCCATCTCCGCGGCCCGGGCGCAAAGCTCCTCCTCGTGCGCGCGGATGATCTCGCCCTTGCGCTGGTTGAACAGGATGCGGCGAATCGTTCCGCGCAGCCGTTCGAGCGGAATCGGCTCGCCCTCGCGCAGCACCGCATCAATCTGGAAATAATAGTGCGCATGGCTGTCGCGCATCTCCTGCACGGCATTGGAGGCCAGCAGCTGGTCGTAGCTCTGCGAACGGCGCGTGGGCAGGTAGCTCAAAAACTCCGCAAAGTCGATCCACTGCTCACGGAAGTCGTTGACCTCGAAGCTGTTCTTTTCGCACAGGTCGCTGAAGTCCTGCTGCCGCGCCGGCGACGGCGACGCCATCAGAGTCTTGAGCCGTGCCGCCTGCCGGTAGCTCTCGGGAATCCGCACGATGCGCCCCTTGACGATGGTCCGGTCGAGGCGGAAGTCGCCCTTGTGCGACTCGTAGTAGGAGGCGATCTCCTGCTCGGTGAAGGTCGTGTCGACGCGGCGGTCGACATAGTACTGGTCGAGCTTGCGGATGAGCAGCGCCTGGCGGTACTCCTCGACCATCCGGTCGATGTCGTGCGCCGAGGCCGAGAAGAGGACGTCGGCCTCCTGCAGCTTGAGCTGCTTGCGCACCCAGCGGTCGACGTAGACCTGCATGAAGGCGGCGCTGTCGTCGCCCGTAAGGCCCTGCGGCACCACCGACTGCACGTCGCGCAGCCGCAGTTCGCGGTCGCCGACGCGCGCGAGCATCGCATCGCCCGCAAAATAACGGGGCAGCTCCCGGCAACCCGCCAGGAGCAGCATGCAGCCGCACGCCGCCGCTATTTTCATCCGCAAAGTCATGGTTCGACCGACAAAGATAAAGTTTTTACTTGTAAGAACGCAGCTCCGGGGCCGATTATTACGCCGCCGCGCGATTTTTCTCGTCGCGCCGCAACGTGCGCAGCGTGCGCACGGTCATGAATCCCGAGAAGAGGAAGACGGCCGCGGCGACGAGGTAGATCACCAGGTAGAGCGAGCGGTTGTCGATCAGATCGGTGAGCATGCCGTCGCCCAGCCCCGCCGCCAGCAGCACGTAGGCCAGGCCGTTGTTGATCGCGTGCAGGAAGATCACCGACCAGAGCGACCCGGTCTGCAGGTAGACGAAGCCGAGGATCAGACCCATGAAGAAGGCGTTGACGATGACCGTCGGATGGCCGTGCACGGCACCGAACAGCAGCGAAGAGAGCAGCCAGGCGACGACCACGCCGTAGCGCGTGCGCATCGACTCGAGCAGCACGCCCCGGAAGAGCACCTCCTCGAAGAGCGGCGCCATGACGACGAGCGTCACGACGGCCCACACGCCGCGTCCATAGACGTTCGGCACCTCGGGCAGCAGGCCGAGCAGCGGCTCGAGCACCACCGAGGTCGAGAACATGAAGAGCACGCCCCAGAGCAGCAGCATCGGGTTGAGCCCCCGCGACGAGAAGCGGCCGACGGTGCGGGGTCCCCCGCGGAAGGAGCGGTAGGCCAGGTAGGCCGCGAGCGTGCACGCCATCGTGACGACATAGGTCACGGCGTTGAAGCGTCCCAGGGCATTCTGCGCGGCCAGCCGCACGGCCTCGTCGGCGGCCGAGAGCTGTTCGGGCGAGGGCCAGCTGCAACCGGCCAGCAGCGACACGGCATATCCGATCAGGTTGGATACCAGAAAGATACCCAGGAAAACCAGCAAGTCCACCCACGTCGGGAATACATTGCCCGCGGGGCGTGTCGTGCCGGCGCCCGCCTCATCCGCAGAGCCGGCGGTCCGCTCCGCCGCCGTATCGGCGGCAGCCGCCTCCGGAAGCCCGGATGCGGGCCGTGCGGCCCCGTCCGTTCCGGATTTTTTCTCCTCCTTCATATATACTGTCAATCTCAATTCGTTCCGGGGACAAAGATAGGCAATTTTCCGCAACGGTTATGGATTTCCATTTAATTTCATTAAATTTGCCCGATTATTATCCCGATTGAAAATGGCAAAAGTGATAGCTTTGGCGAACCAGAAGGGCGGCGTGGGCAAAACCACGACGGCCATCAACCTCGCGGCCTCGCTCGCCCTGCTGGGCAAGAAGGTGCTGCTGCTCGACGCCGACCCCCAGGCCAACGCCACCTCGGGGCTGGGCTTCGACATCAACCTCGAGGGCATCTACGAATGCATCACCGGTTCGCGGCAGGCCGGGGAGGTGATCCTCCGCAGCCCCGACGTGAAGAACCTCTGGCTGCTCCCCTCGTCGATCGACCTGGTGGCCGCCGACACCGAACTCCCGAAGATGGAGAACGCCCACCACGTCATGAAACGCATCGTCGACTCCGTGCGCGACCGCTTCGACTACATCTTCATCGACTGCTCGCCCTCGCTCGGCTACACCACGGTCAACATCCTCACGGCCGCCGACACGGTGCTGATCCCCGTGCAGTGCGAATACCTCGCCCTGGAAGGGCTTTCCAAACTGCTCAACACCATCTGCAAGGTCAAGGGCGGACTGAACCCCGGCCTCGACATCGAGGGCTTCCTGCTGACGATGTACATGCGCAACCGACTCAACAACCAGGTCGTCACCGAGGTGCGCCAGCACTTCGGCGAATTGACCTACGACACAATAATCCAGCGCAATATCCGTTTGGGAGAAGCCCCCTCGCACGGAAAGCCCGTCATGCTGTACGACGCGGGCGCCACGGGATCGGAGAATTACCTGACCCTGGCGCGGGAGTTTCTGAAGCGCAACCGCAAAAAACAGGCACAACAATGAAACAGAAGGGATTAGGACGCGGCCTGGACGCCATTTTCGGCGCCGACGCGATCGACGCGCGGCTCAAGCCCATGAGCCAGATGGCCGAGATCGACATCACGCAGATCATACCCAACCCCGCGCAGCCGCGCACGCAGTTCGACGAGGAGGCGCTCGACGAACTGGCCGACTCGATCCGGCAGCTGGGCGTCATCCAGCCCATCACGGTCAAGAAGGCCGGCGAGGGCAAGTACATCATTGCCGAGCAATGCCGTCCGTCCACGGTGATGAGTCTGAGAGCCGAGGATGTGGTCGGCAACGTCGTCCCGGAATCCCTGTGCGCCGAGCTTGACGCGGCCATGGACTCCGAATCGGTGTTCCGCTCCTCGAAACTGCGTACGGTCGGCAAGGCCAAGGTCTGCAACGTGTACGCCCCGGTGCGTCATAATGGCAAGACGCTTGGCTTGGTGGTCCGCGAGACCAACATGGCCACACGCGAATCGAACGGCCGTTATGAGTCCGAAAGCATCAGCGCCGGCAAACAGCTGTATGAGATGATTCCGCGCGGCCAGTTCCCGTACCGTAACCCGGTTATGAACCAGCGCCATAACGCACGTGTGGCGGATGGCTTCATCGTGCTCACCGTCGACGGCATCGTCCGATACGCGTCTCCGAACGCCATCAGCTGTTTCCGTCGTTTGGGATCGGTCAGCACCATGCAGGGGGAGTATCTGAGCGAGATCGGCACCAAACTGCTGCATGAGAACGATCCGGTGCTGGAAACGCTGCCATTGGTACTGAGCGGCAAAGCCGCGGTGGATTCCGAATTGGACGCCAACAAAGCCGCGGTGTCCATGCGCTCTCTGCCGTTGATGGACGCCAATGGTCGCGTGGGTGGTATCGTGCTGTGCCGTGACGTCAGCGAATTGCGCCGCCGCGAGAAGGAATTGCAGACCAAGGACGCCACCATTTCCGAGATTCACCATCGTGTGAAGAACAATCTTCAGGCGGTATCCGCGTTGCTGCGCTTGCAGGCGCGCAAGACCAAGTCCGAAGAGGTCAAAAAGGAGCTCAAGGAAGCACAGCGCCGCGTGCAGACCATCGCCATGGTGCATGAGGGATTGAGCCAGACCGCCGATGAGATCGTCGACTATGACAAGGTCATTTCCAACCTGCTTAGGATGGCCGTCGATTTGGCTACGATGCGCGACCAGCACATCGATGTCGATTTCGTAGGCAAATTCGGCATGATGCCGGCACAGGATGCCACGCCGCTATCGTTGGTGCTTACCGAACTGATCACCAATTCGGTGGAACACGGTTTCGAAGGACGTAAGGAAGGACATATCACGATTTCCGTGGGCCGCGGTGGCAATAACCTCAACGTGGTGGTGGAGGATGATGGCACCGGCTTGGCGGATGAGGAGCATGATGGCATGGCTCGCTCTTCCGGATCAGGGCTTGGAACACAGATCATCAACACGTTCGTCACCAATGATTTTGGCGGAACGGTGCATTGGGAGCCACGTCGCGGTGGTGGTACCCGTGTGGTGCTCGACATGAAACTGCGTGCCGCGCAAGATAACTGACCTCTAGAACTGGAATGGCATATGGAAGGGCCGGTCGGATTCCATCGAATCCGACCGGCCCTTCCATATGCCCTGAAAAGAATCAGACCTGCATCTGCATGGCCTGCGAGCGACGTGCACGCATCGCGCGCCGCTTGAGCGCGCGCCGCTCGTCTTCGCTCAGACCGCCCCAAACGCCGTAGTCCTGATTGGTGTCGAGCGCGCATTTCAGACACGCGTCAATCACCTTGCAGGTACGGCAAACGGCCTTGGCTTCTTCGATTTGCTGATAGGCGGCACCGGTGTTGCCGACCGGGAAAAACAGTTCCGGATCCTTATCCCGGCACGCGGCCTTGGCTCGCCAATCGAAAGCACTGCTCATGTAATCGCCTTCCTCTTGCCATAAGTGGCGTTCTATCCGTTATTTAGATAACCACGAATCGGATGATTTTTCAAGACTTTTTCGCAAAAGAAGCCAAGTTTTTTTAGAATCCTTGGAATTCCGCGCATTGCACGGGACATGCCCGTGCTTGTTGGATGAAGACCCCACGCCCGGCAATGGCATAGTCATCGACGCCGAAACCGTCGAGAACCGCGCTGGGAATCCCCATCATCACATCGGTGGCTCTCTCTCCGCAAGGAAACGCAACACGTGTGAGGCAACGTTCAAGTAGGGTGCTTTGCGGCTTTTCCACAGCTGCGATTACCGTGACGGACGGATCGGCGAGTGCGGTCTTGAGCTTATCGGCTTCGGGCATGGCTGCGAAAGGGGAGAGCAATTCGTCGGCGTCATCCACGAACCATATGGTGCGTTCGTGCTGCGGCGATGTTCTGCCGTCGTCGGTGGTCCATTCGCTGTTCGTCTTGCGTGTGAACCGGATGGTGCAGCGACCGGATTCATAGAGACGGCTGGCGCAGCAGAGCAGCAGATTGGTTTTGCCGCTTCCGCATGCGCCAATCACGGCGATGTTGCCGTGTCCTACGTCAAGGAATGCGGTGGAGATGAGTACACCGTCGTCGCTCAAAGCAAAAGGCACATGGTGCCATGCCTCTCGCTGTGGCGCCGTCAAATCGTCTTTGCCTGCATGTGGTGCGAGCGGCGCGGAGAACAAAGGGGAGGGATTGGTGGTGCCGCTGAATGCCGATGCGGTGTTGATGGCATGCACCAAGGAATCAATGTCATGGACCGCGCTGCAGCGGAAAGGAACAGTGCGTTGACCGTCATGACAGTAAGCGGCACCGGGGAAGGCCGGTGGAATCAAAGCTGCATCCTTGGTGCCGATCAGTTCATTCGATTGCATTTGGTCGGTGACGCGTAGGCAGATGCTCAGCGATATGTTGGCCTTCATATCGGCATGGACCTGACCCATGGGATTTTGCGTGCATACGATGAGATGCATACCCAAAGAGCGTCCGAGCGACGCCAATCGATTGAGTCGCTGCATATAGTCGGGTAGACGGTCGCGCAATGCATGGAATTCGTCAATGACCACCACGAGCCGTGCAGGGGGATGGGAAAGCTGGTCGAATCTGGAAACGCGTTCGGCACTTACCAAGGCCTCCCTGCGTGCCAATTCTTGTTCTATGGCGTTCAGCGCACGGACGGCATGGGCGAGGTCAAGATCGCAGACGTTGCCCACGGTATGCGGCAGACGCTCCAAAGCGTTGAAGGTCGATCCTCCTTTGAAATCCAGAAAGACGAAATGGAGGGTTTGAGGACTATGCCGAATCGCCAATGCCATGCACCAACTGATCAGCAGTTCGGATTTCCCCGAGCCTGTGGTCCCCGCGACCATGGCATGTGGTCCGGATGATGCCAGATCTATATGGAATATGCCATGTTCTGACATGCCGATGCCGTTCGTTGGGGAACGGACAAGCCAATTACGCACGATGGTGCGCCATATGAGCGGGTCGTTGTCCAGGCCATGCAGATGCTCAAAACTTATGGACGGCATGTCGGCGAAAAGCTGAGCATGGTCGATTTCGTTTCCGTTATGATGCGTTGGAACCGGCGAATCGCTTCCAGTAATGGTGTTGCTGTTCGTTTCTTCATGCCTGACGCGCATGATCATGGTGATGAGCATCAATGCGCTGCCGAGCAGACTCGGAGCGAGCATCGCCGCATAGAGCCAATGACGTTGCATACACATGACAATCAGCATGATGAGCTGCGCCAGCAAAGGCGCGCTCCAACTCAATACAGTGAGATGTTGTTCGCTTATACGGTGAGGGGCCTTTTTGTTCATACGGCCAGCATGGGCAAGAGCGGCGGCATGCCGCAAGCCAATATGAGGGTTGTGGTCGGAGAATGTGGGTTATCCACATCCTCCGGCGTGTCGTCAGTTTTGCTGTTCGGCCAGCGTGCCCACGGTTCCTGCGGAATGCGTGCCGTGTGAGAGTTCGGAGAAAAGCTGGATGTTCTTCGCGTCATCCAGCAGAACGCACGATCCGACCCCATCGACGTAATAGTCCGGATCGGTCCAATACACGCTTCCCGAAATGCCATCCTTGCCTGAGGCGCTTTTGAAAGCCGACGCCATCCGAAGCAGAGAGGAAGTCGATGCTTTCTCATCCACGGTTACGGAGCTCAACGCCGCTGCGGCGACCTTTTTGGTCTTGTTGAAATTCGTGAGCGTCTGTTTGGAAGCGCCCTTCTTGACGATGGCGTTGATCACCTGGCGCTGACGTGCGGCACGGCCGAAATCGCCTTGCACATCGGCATATCGCATACGGGAGAACGCCAAAGCGGTGTTGCCGTCCACGGTGTGGCATCCGGCGGTCCAGTTCATACCCGAATAAGGGTCATTCACATTCTGGTCGTAGCATAGGTCCACGCCTCCCAAGGCATCGACCACTTTGACGAGTCCGCCGAAGCGGACCATTGCCACATGGTTGATTTTCTGGCCGGTGATGTCCTCCACCTCGTTGACCAACTGTTTGCGGCTGTACAGCTGCGCCACGGCGTTGATCTTCATATAGCTCCCATCGATTTCCACCAGGGAATCGCGAGGAATGGAAATCAGCGAGGACGATCCTGTCTTCGGCTTGGTGAGTACAAGAATGGTGTCGGTTCTGAAACCTTCGACGTCACCGGCGTCTCCGATGGTGCCCTCACGTTCGTCGGAGCCAAGAATAAGCCAGCTTTCGCCGGCGGTGTCCGCTTTGGATGTCAGCCAGGTCTGTTTGTTGAGCTGGTCATCGACCCAGTTCCAAGCGGAGAATACCCCTATTCCCAGTGCGAGAATCAGTACAAGGAAAATGGAAAGGACGATATGTCCGACGCGAGGTCTTCTTTTTGGCACGGAAGCCGTCGCTGGAGAGGATGGAACAGATCGGAGCGCCGTGGAGACGGAGGATGACCCCCGGAACTGCTGCGTTGGATTGGCCGTGCGGGTATGTTCTGGAGCGAAGGACACCGGAGATGATGAAGGGTTTCTTCTTGTCTCGCTCGTTGCCCGTGCCGCAGGCTGGAAGCTTTGCGGAACCGAGGAAGAAGGACGCGCCGTGCGTTTGGCCGGTTTTACGGATGATGCATGGTCGGAACGTTTCGCCGGTGCGAAACTCGCTGGCTGGCTCGGTGCGCTTTGCGAGCGGGAGGAATCCGTGGACGGCATGGTTTTTTTGCGTCCTGATGACGGAATGAAACTTGGTGGCACGCTCGTAGGCTCTTTTGCTCCTTTGCCTTCACTCATGGTTCCTCCAAAAAGATTCGTCCCTGCGTCATACGTTGAAAGGGGACGTGATTGCGTGGTCTACGTCAGTTCTTTGCCGGAACGGCACATACGGTCGCATTAAGGTATCGATCCGCAAGGCCGATGTACTGGCCCGTGGTCGCGTCATGAATGGAGCCGTCATCCGGGTCGACGGTGCCGCCAGTGCTTGGATCGACCAACGTGCCGTCGGATTTGGTGATCAGTCCCGTGACGGGATCGGGAGTCTCGGCAGTGGTGTCCGACTGGTTGCTGTCGGTCGTGCCGGAATCGTCGGAGCTGGCTGAATTATCTGAACTGGTGTCGGAGGAGTCGCCCGAGTTTGAATCGGCGGTATCGAAAATCGGCTTGCCCGCTCGCATCTTCTCCCAGAGATTGTCGGCTTCGTCGGTCCAGACGGAACGGTTGGGGTCGGACGGTGCTGGGACCACGGGGACGGTCTGGGTCTGCAGGTTGGTCATGGTGAAATTCTTCAGGCTCATGGCAAGTCCCGCCAAAGCCGCGGTATCAGCCATGCCTTGGGATATGTTGAGCGATTTCAGCGCGGATTTCGCCAGCTGGTACAGCTGCGCGGTATCAGTGAACAGATTCTTGCTGAGCGCCTCGCTCATCAGCTGCTTGATGAGATACTGCTGACGTGTGGTACGCGAGGTGTCGGATCCGTCTCCTATGCCGTGACGGATCCGGGCGTACTGCGTCGCCGCAACGCCGTCAAGATGGTGCATGCCCTTGTCGAGATTGAGTCCGGTGTACGGGTCGTTGACGTTCTGCGGAATGCACAGGTCCACGCCGCCGACTGAATCAATCATCTTGACCAGGCCGGCGAAGTCCACGACGATGAAGTTCTGAATATTCAACCCAGTGAGACTGTTCACGGCGTTCAGCGTGCAGCTGGCCGCCGAGGAGAGATCTCCGCCGGTTTTGTAGGCACCTGCGAAGATGGAATTGAACATGACGTTATACTGTGCGGGAATCGTGCCCTTCGACGTTTCGCACTGAGGCACGTCCACCAGGGAATCTCGTGGAATGGAGACCAGGTTGATTTCCTTGCGGTCGGCGGAGATCTGCACAATCATGGCGGTGTCGGCCTGATGGTTGCCGATGACGTCATCGAAACTGCCTCCGATGGCTTGGTTCTCCGCGCCGTCACGGGAATCCTGTCCGATCAGCACGAACTCGATCGTCTTGCCGGAGTTCGGATCGATGATGGATGCGTCCGTATTCAGGGAACCCTGGCCGATCACGCCGACCGAATTGTTCTTGATGATGCCATTGACGTCCATCCAAGTAGCGGCAGCTGCAGTGCCGACGAACACCAGAGTCGCGGCGATTGCCGCGGCGACTGCGGTCCTGACGTGATGCTGCACGCGATATCCCAGGCTGTGACGTGGTTTCGCATCCTGAAGACCATTGATGTTAGGAAGCTTATTGCCGGTTGATGACGTTGCCACGGTGTTGCCTTCCTGATTGAGATGCGCGTTTGACGCAATGCTTTTAGAACCTACCACTATCCAAATGGGCAATTATAGGGTTAATGGCCGATTTTCACCGATTCTGCGACTGTAGACCCCAGATTGGGCTGAACTTTAGCATGGATTTTCTGAAATATAGGCATTGACACGGGGAAACTTGACAAAATTACATTGCGTGTGTGTAATTTGAAGCGGTGTGAAAGTATGCGCATAAAAGGTGCGCACACAATTATGGGAGGACTCATGTGGGGCGTGACTGATGAGTCTTCTGAGAATCCGCTTGCTGAACTGTGGGGTTTGTTCAAGCGGGATGATGACGTGTCTTGGCAGCACAAAGCGCTGTGCTCGCAGACCGATCCCGAAGCATTCTTCCCGGAAAAAGGCGGTTCCACCAGGGATGCGAAGAGGGTTTGCGCCCAGTGTGAAGTCCGTGAACAGTGTCTGAAATGGGCCATCGACCATGATGAGCGTTTCGGTATCTGGGGCGGTATGAGCGAGCGTGAGCGTCGTCGCTACAAAAAAGAGCACAAGGAACGGGCTTGGAGGCATGGTGCGTCCCGTGCGTACACTTAAATTATGAATTCTAACGCCAGCAGCGATATCCAGACAATCGTGACCGATGTGCTGAACAGCAGACCGTATACGCATCGGCAGGACGTCGATATGTCCGTGGCTGCGGTGATCACCGCGCAGCATGACCTTCGATTCCTCGCTTCTACCGTTGGAGCGGTGCTTGCGCAGCGCATGCTTCCAGGAATGATCGTTATCGCCGATTGCACGGGGCAGATCGAGCAGCCCATGCAGATGACCTTCGATGTCATTCACTCATCACAGGATGTGCTTACGGAAGTGCCGGAAGCCAAAACGGTGAGGGTCATTCTGGTGGGAGTGAAGCAGGCGGCGTCCTTCATGGACGCTGTAACGCGTGCGATGGATCAGATCGGCATTGATGCCGGCATCCGCGCGTTGTGGACCTTGCATGACGATTCGCGGCCGGCGGATGACCGGTGCTTCGAGACGTTGCTGGATGCGTGGAGAAACACGCCGACAGCCGCGCTGCTCGGTGCCAAGCAGTTGGATTGGCAGGCGAAGAACCTGCACAATGTGGGTTTGTATGCCGGGCACCATGATGTCGTTTCCTTGGTGGTCGACGGCGAGCCTGACCAGGAGCAATATGACGGGCGTCAGGATGTACTGTCGGTCTCCCTATCGGGCGCGTTGGTGCCGTTGGCTACGTTGCGTGCGTTCGAAGGGGCTGACCCCTGGTTCGGCACCTTCGCGGAATCCACGGACCTGTGCCGCCGCATATGTCTTGGCGGTGGGCGTGTCGTAGTGGTTCCCCAGGCTCGCATCGCCCACAGAAGAGCCCGATTCGAAGGAATCCGTTCCAAGAACGGGCGCCCTGTGGAAGACGAGGACGGTCGCATCGATCCGTATCTTGCCGTACGCGAGGCGAATGCCAAATACGCGTACACTGACATGCACCGTTCATGGTGGCCGTTGCTTTGGCTGTGGTCCATCATCCAGTCGTTGGGATTGGCCGTGCTTTGCTTGGCGCGCAAACAGCCGTATCATGCATGCTGCGAGCTGGCGATGCCGTGGCGTGCGCTGCTGCGTCTGCGGGGTGCTTGGCGCGCCCATGCGCGGTTGCGCAGGCAAAGCAAGGTCACGCTTAAATCGCTATCCACGCTGTCTGCGAATCATCGGCAGGTCAGGGAATGGCTCGACCGTCGCCGTGCGTTGCGCGACCAGAGGGATGTCGTGCTGCTCAGTCCTCTTGAGAAGGACCATCTGCGTAAACGGTTGCTGCGTAGATGGGGATTGGCCTTCGGCGCGGCGCTGATTGCCGGCATATGGATAGTCGTGCTGTATTGGGACGTGCTTCGTTCCGTATGTTCGGGTGCGTCGATGTATTCCGCACAGCTGTTGCCCACGGGCGCGAGCTTCACCCAGTTGCTTCATACCGCGACCACGTCATGGTCGTATGCCTCAGGCACGGGCATCAGTGCGCCTAACGCGCCATGGCTGTTGGTGCTTGCGCTGGCGTCGGTGCTCACTGGTGGACATGTTGCCGGAGCTGTCGGACTGATGTTCTTCCTTGCAGCCCCGCTCACGGTGTTTTCCTTCTGGGCGCTGGCCGGCATCTTCACCCGCTCGGATGCGGTGCGCTGCGTGGTCGCGTTGGCGTGGTTCGCGTTGGCGTTGTCCATGGGACTTTATGATGACGCGGATGTCACGATGCTGACGGTCATGGTGTTTCTTCCGGCCGCTTTCGCCTTCTCGTTCCGTGCGGTCGGCATGTATCGGACGGAGGATCTGGTCAATCCCCACGCGTCGGTCCAGGCGGCGGCGGTTGCGGCGCTGTGTTTCATTCCGGTCGTCGCCGCGCAGCCGCAGTTGTTGCTGCCGCTGATGCTCACCTTCCTGGGATTCCTGCTGTTCGTCCGCTCCCATAAGCCCGCGTTGCTTCTGATTCCGCTTCCGGCGGCGTTCGTATGCGCGCCGACGTTGGTCAATGCCGTTCGTTTCGCTTCCGACGGTACATGGCGTCAGCTGTTCGGCAGCGTCATGCTGCCCTCCTCCGCGCATGATGGCAAACCGGTCGTCGCGAATCTGTCTGATCTGTTGCTGCGGGTGTTCGGCATCGGCGCCGACGGTGGCGCATGGCGGTATGTGGCGGTTTCCATACTGGCGTTGATCGTATTGCTGGCCGCGGTGTCATTGGTGTTGCCTTTCGTGCTGCGCGTGTCCCGTATGATGTGGGTCGCCGTGTTCGCGGGATTGGCGACGGCCTTGCTGTCCGCGGCGATTGCGGTGGCCGTCGATGTGGATGGTCCGGTCTCCGGTTCCATGCTTCCGGGAACCACATATGCGATGATGGGCTTGCTCGCCTGCATCTGCATGATGTCGGGCGGCGCGGTTCGACGTTTCGTCATGCTGAGACAGCATGAGAAGACCGGCGCCGTCGAAATCGAAGGACGCGGCTCGAAGGCAGTGTCGATTGCCTCGCATGTGGGTCGTGCCGTATTGGTTTGCCTGTTGGCCGTCTCCGTCGTGGCCTGTGCGGGATTCAACTATGTCGAATGCGATCACAGCCAGGTAAAGACCAGCGATGCTGGACTGCCGATGGTGGCGACCGATTTCCTTGGGCAGGATGATGCACGTCGCGTGCTTGCCTTGCGTGCCGATAGCGCCGAATCGGTCAGCTACAGTGTGATGCGTACCGGTCGTGGCGACTTGATTGACAGCTCTCCCGCGCAACGCGTCGAAATGGTTTCGGGACGTTCCGACGGGTCCAGCAGAACCATTGCGCAGGATTGCGCCCAGTTGCTGGCCAATGCCGATTCCGATGCCATCAACGAGCTTGGCAAGTTGGGCTTCGGCGGCATTTACGTTATCAAGCAGAACGGCGACAAAGCGCAGCGAGAGGCCTCGAACCAGCTCAATTCGAACATTGGAGCCTCTGACGGGACACAGAATGTCGTCAGTCTGGATAATGGCACGTATTATCGTTTGACGGTTCAGGATCTATCCAAGCAGCATATCGATCGAAGCGGGCTTGATAAGGCCGGCTCAAGTGTGTGGCGTCGTTCATGGCTGTGGTGCATGGGCGTCGTTCTTGTAGCGTATTGCCTGGTGGCGCTTCCGCGCATTCGTCGTCAGGGTCTGGAGGAAGCATGAGCAGACATTCTCGTCCCAATACGCCTTTGCGTATTGCGCTTGCCGTAATCTCGGTGTTGCTCATCGTGGTCCTGATGGCCGTGACGCTCATATACCGGCCATCATGGCTGCATGCGGACACGCCCACGGTGGAACGCTCCTCGGTGGGTCGTACCGTCAGCCCCCGGCAGCGGCAGACGTACTGCCCGTCTCGCATGACCATTGCCGATACCGATGCCTATGGAGATAGCGAATACCAGGCATCCAACGGCAATATCGCGTCTTCCGCGAGATACGCCGCCTTCGGTTCGGTGTTCCATTCATCCGTCGCCTCGATGGGAGCCGACATGACGGCATCCGTGTCGATGCTGGACAAAAAAGACGACTCGTCCGATGACATCTTTGTGGCTTCCGGCAATGTCGATGACGGCTCCCGATTGCAAGACACGCGTCTGCTGACGGCTTCGAACGGTACCGGCGCGGTTTCCTCAGTGATGTCATGGGCCACGGACGGTGATTTGAAGGGCGTATCAGCAGCCTCCTGCGTCGTGCCGGCGCTGAAACAGGCGTTCCTGCTTTCCGGTACGAAGACCGGCTTGACGCAACAGCTTGTTGTGGCCAATCCCTCCGCCAAGGACACATCGGTGACCATCAGAATCTGGGGCTCCGACAAATCCGGCGCGCTGGCGCTCTCCACCGGATCGACGCTGACCGTGGCCTCAGGCAAGGAAACGGTACTGAATCTTTCCGCAGCTGCTTCCGGCCAAGACGCGCTGTATGCCACGGTGACTGGAACGGACACTCCTGTGGCCGCAATCGTCCGCACCGTCTCCATGGACGGATTGACCTCAAAGGGATCGGATTACGCGCTTCCGAATAACGCTTTCGCGAAATCTCTGACCCTCTACGGCTTGAATGGCGGAGACCATGCGACACTGTACCTGTATACGTCCCGCAAAACGGATGTCACCGTATCCTGGATCGACTCCAAGGGGGCACAGCAGACCAATCAGCAGGAGCTGAAGGCGAACCGCGCGTCCGCCATCGATCTTGGAGACGTTCCAAAATCCGCTACCGGCATCGCCATAGCCGCTTCCGAACCGGTGTCTGCCACGGCGAAGATTTCAGACGATGGCCCCGATGGGCAGTCCGATTTCGCCCTAGTCAATGCGTCCGCTCCGGCGAAGATCTCCGCCATCGCGGTTCCTGACCAATCCACCGCGACGGTAGGCTTCGTCAACACCGCGGATGGGGATCGGACCGCGATCGTGACGGCTTACGACACGGACGGCAAACAAGTGGACAGGCGTGAAATCGCCATCCGTCCCTCGGCCTCGACGTCGGTGCGCATCGCCGATATTAATGATGGCGATGTCGCCGCCATCCGTTTGAAGGATCCCGCCCAAGCCGTGGTCTGGAATCTTCGTGTCGGACAGAAAGATGTGTCCGGTGCGAAACTCGCCGGACTTGCCATCATCGGCGCCGTCGATTTGAAGGAGGCCAGAGAGCAGGTCTGGGCGAATCAGGATATGACTGTTGTCCGTTGAAAGTCACATGCCCCAATCAGGATCTATTTCTTCCGGACGGCGTCCGTAGATTTCCGCCAGACGTGAGACCACCTCGTCCCTGATTGCGAATTGCAGGTCCATACGGTTACGGGCATGCGATTGCAGCGGCATGCGGTACAGCACGATACGGGGTGGAATGCCGTGCCCGGCGGGAAATGACTGCGATCCAAGATGCGGAACGTCCTCCCAAGGCGCGGGATCGGATGGCGGAACATCCTCCACAGCGAATTGGACCGGAGCTATGAGCTCAGGCCATGCCCCGTTGAGTCTGCGGATTTGCGCCACCAGCATATCGTCGAACATACCGCTTCTGGTACGGTACCGGGGCAGTCTGGTACCAAACATGGGCGTACGCGTGCCACGTCCATGGCGGTTGCGGTATATCGGGGTCTCCCAAGGCATCTGTTGCATGGTTTCTACCTTATCAGGGCTTATTCGAAACATGCGATACCATGGTATGGGCTGCTCGACAAGGGGAGAAATGATCATGGCGGATATTTCCGTACCTTATTGGAACATCGTTGATGTCAACATGCTGTGCGAAGGCGCGCGGCTGATTGGGTTTGACCTCGACAACACGTTGGCGCGGTCCAAGAAACCTATGAAAGCGGACATGGCCGAATGCTTCTCTGCATTGACATCATTGATTGACGTCGCGGTGATCACCGGCGGCAAATACTCGTTGCTGCAAAGTCAGGTGGTGGACAGGCTGTCCGACCATGCCGACAAGTCGAAACTTCACCTCATGCCGACCAGCGGAACCCGCTACTACCGGTGGGACGGGCAACGGTGGGGAAAAGTGTTCTCCCACGATCTAAGCGACGAGGACCGTGCCAAGGCGAAGGAATCGCTGGAACGGAATGCTCGTGAGCAGGGCATTTGGGCCACTCATGTCTGGGGCGAGCGCATCGAGGACAGAGGCAGTCAGATCACCTTTTCCGCATTGGGGCAGCTTGCCCCCGTCGAGGCCAAGGAGGCATGGGACCCCACCAACGAGAAGAAGAACCGATTGGCCTGTGCGGTTGCTGCCGAACTACCGAATCTTGAAGTAAGACCTGGAGGCTCCAGCAGTGTTGATATCTCGCAGCGTGGCGTCGATAAGTCGTTCGCCGTCCGTGAACTCGCGGATATTCTCGATATCGAGGTCGGCCAGATCGTGTTCATCGGAGACCGGATGGAACCCAACGGCAATGATTATCCCGCGGCGAAGGCCGGCACAAGGGCTGTCAAAGTGAACGGTCCCGCGGATACCGTGAAATTATGCGGCGAGATCATTGCCAGATTGTCCCGATGACGGAGCCGGTGTGAATCTGATGGCGGGCTCATTCGCGCATATGGCAAATCTGTTGTTCCCACGAGGCTGTGCGGGATGCGACAAGCCTGATGACGTGTTGTGCGATGCCTGTCTTGCGTCATTCGACTGCGAACTGTCCCAGCCATTGGAAACGGCTGAGATGGGTCGATGGTTCGCGTGCGGATGGTATCGGGGTGCCGCCAGACAGTCGATTCTGGCATGGAAAGACCACGGAGACGAGGAATGCGACCGTCCGTTCTCGGATGCGTTGTGCAGACTTGCGGAACGCGCCGGTGTGATTGATGCCATGGATGGCGTTCGTGAGATCTGCGATACCATACTGGTCGTTCCCGCGCCGTCGTCGATTGCTTCCATGCGTCAGCGCGGACGACGGCACATGATGCCGCTGGCAAAACGGTTGTCGGCGTTTCTACGGTGCCGGACAGGTTTCCGCGTACAGGTATGCGATGCGTTGACGAACAAAGGAATCAAAGGCAAATCCGTCGAGACCAAGGGCACGGAACAGAGGGCGCAACGCCTTAAGGGGCATGTCATGGTTCGTCCGGGCGTCACCCTTCAAAACAAGGCGGTGATTCTGGTGGATGACATCGTCACCTCTGGAGCCACCATGCGTCGTTGTGTTGACGCTCTAACTTCACAGGGAGCTTTGGTCATTACCGTGCTGGCGTTGGCACACACTCCGGCCGGCAGACCTTTGGCGGCGTAAATCGTCACTCGTCATCGGAAATGTGATATTTCGGCAAAGTGATTTCGAAATCGGCGCCGCGCGGATCATCCACCACTCGTACCGTGCCGCCATGCAACTGCGCCGCCCATCGGGCGATTGACAGTCCAAGACCGGTTCCTCCCGATTCGGTACCCGGTCCCGTCTTGCCTTTGACGAATCGACGGAAGATATCGGACCGCGCTTCTTGGGGAATCTGCGAGCCGAAGTTGACGACATTCGTCACAATCGTGCCGAAATCCTTGTTTTCATGCGCTTCGATGAGCACCGCGGTATTGTCTGCGGAGTGTTTGAGCGCATTGGCGATGATATTGGTGAACAACTGGCGCAGACGATCCTGATCGCCTTCCATTTCGATGTCGTCGGGCACGTGGATTTCGATATTGTGGGCATGCCCGGCATCGGCGATTTCCAACGGTTCCACGGTTTCGTCGATGAAATCCGCGAAATTGAATTTATCGATCTGCAGGCTCGCCGCACCGGCTTCCATGCGGGACAAATCAAGCAGAAACGCGATCAGATCCGACAAACGGTGCGTTTGGTTGAGAATGCTTTCCAGATTCGATGGGGTCGGTTCCACAACGCCGTCGGCCATGTTCTCGACCATGGCCTGCAACGCGGATACAGGCGTACGTAGCTCGTGGCTCACATTGGCCACCATGTCCCGTCTCATCTGGTCGGCATGCTGCAGTTCCTCCGCCATCTCATTGAAAGACAAAGCCAGCTGTCCGACCTCGTCGCGGCTGTTGGCATCGACATGCACCCGGACGGTGTAGTCGCCGTCCGCCATAGCCTCCGCGGCATCTCGCATCTCGCGCAGGGGAGAGGTGAGTCCCCTAGAGAAGAAATAGGTGATGCCCAAAGCCACGGCAAGGGTGATCGGCATGGCTATCCACAGGCTCAATCCGACTTTGAGCAGGAACCAAGCCATGATGAATGCGATGATGGTGGAAATGGTGATCAGCACGCTCAATTCCATTTTGAGCGAAGAGAACAAACCAATAGGGCGTTCGGTATCCAACGGATTGACCGAACGCCCTGGTTTTGAATCAGTGGTACGCATACCACCAAATCTTAGCGCATCATACTATTCTTCCGGCGGTTCGAACGCGTAGCCTACGCCATGCACGGTTCGAATGGTCTTCGAACCCAGCTTGTGACGTAGCGCCTTGACATGCGAATCCACAGTACGGGTGCCGGACGCATCCACCCAATCCCACACTTCCTCGAGCAGCTTCTCGCGAGTGAGCACGGACTTCGGTTTGCGGGCCAAAGTGGCCAGCAAATCAAATTCCGTTGGGGTCAAATGCACCTGCTCCCCATTGACGGTGACGATACGCTGGGCCGGATCGATGACCAGAGAGCCGAAATCAAGCAGTTTCTCGTTTTCGGAGTTCTTGGCGATGACCTTCGCCCTGTCCACACGACGAAGTAGCGCCTTGCACCGGGCGATGAGCTCGCGCATGGAGAACGGCTTGGTCATGTAATCGTCGGCGCCCGAGTCGAGCCCGCAGATCTTGTCGGGCACGGCGTCGCGCGCGGTCAGGAGCAGCACGGGCGTGTTCACGCCGGCGCGCCGCAGGTTCGACACGACGGTGAAGCAGTCCATCTTCGGCAGCATCACGTCGAGGATGACGACATCGTAGATGCCACTTTCCGCATAATCGAGC
>OICT01000536.1_pt1 | contig 18639 bp, 13 predicted proteins | sample 1581331 | NCBI WGS metagenome assembly OICT01 (sample SAMEA3882544, study PRJEB24775) | human gut metagenome | biome: human-associated habitat; feature: intestine environment; material: feces | place: Netherlands | collected 2009/2010 | reverse complement strand
ACCTGTAAAAGTAAAAGTAAAAGACAAATCAGCTGCGGATACAGGAGAGGAAATAGGCGAGAAAGTAGGTGAAAAGGTTGAAGAAGTATTGAAAAATACTTCACAGTCCACAAGCCTTAAACAGACCTTTACTGATAGTTTTTCGGCAGGATATCAAGCTAATGCACGAAAAGCCGACGAGCAATTAAATAAGTTCGTCTCAAGTCTTAATAATGCTATTCCTTCAGTAAACGGATTAAAAGGCGGTTTTAACAGCCTTCTTACTCAAGGAGTAGCTAAAGCAGGTTCGGCATTAGGTAGTTTGGTAAATCCTGTTAATATACTTATAGCTTCTATTGCCGCGACTGTTGGAATAATCAAACTAACCCAAGTTATTATAGATAAAGTTATTCATACCGAAGAAGATACAATAAAAGAGATGAATGCAGCTATAGAGAGCGTTGATTCTCGAATTTCTTCTTTGACGCAGACTTTAACAGGCATAACTGAACAAAAAGATAAGGTTAAAGAATTAGGGGCAGAACTTAGTAGCTTAACAAAGGGAACTGTAGAATATGAAGAGGCTCGTCGAGAATCGAATAATATTATTCGAGAGATATTAGCTTCCAATCCTGAGCTAAGCTCAAAAGCGAGCTATGAAGATGGTGTATGGACACCTGATAGTACCTTTTGGGATACCTATAAGAAGAATACTGAAGAAGCTATAACTCGAGCAGTAAACTCTAAGAATGTGTTAGAGTCTACTAAATCTGAGGCTGAACTTAGAAAGGCTACTAATGCAACTGGAATTAATACCACAGATATTACCGATGCCGAAAAGAAGTCTATAGGGAATTCTGCGGCGTGGGGTGGTGGCATTGGTGCTGGTATTGGTGCCACCGCGGCGCTGGTTGGCACTATAATTAGTGCGATTTTGGCTGCGCCAGTTAGCGGCGGTTTTTCATTAGCCGCTATACCTACTACTATTGCTGTTGGAGGTGGCATGGTTGCTGGAGGAGCAGCCGGCGCAGGCCTTGGCTCAGGCGGTAGAACGATAGCCGCCAAGACAGGTCAATCCCAAGAAGACCTTAACCTCACTTTCTCGAAGCTTTCAACTGAAAGAGGTGCCACCTTTACTGATGAAGAAATTAAAGCTTATGCAGAAGGTATCTTTGAGAGCGAAGAAGCTGCCCGAAACGCCGCCGAGGCTGTCAGGGCGCAGTGGCCGCAGGTGTATGTGGCCCGGCCCGATCGGGGCGGCGCGCGGGTCATCAGCCCGAAGTGGATGCTGTAACATGCATAACCTCCTTTCCAATGGGGAAAACTGCCCAAAGGAAAGGAGGTCTTTTTGTGCAGACCTTTTATAAAGTGTGCCTGATCCTGATGATCATTGGCGGCATCAACTGGGGGCTTGTGGGCCTGTTCCAGTTTGACTTTGTGGGCTGGCTGCTGGGCGGCAGCAGCTCCATCTGGTCGCGCATCGTGTTTACGGTGGTGGGCGTGGCCGCTGTCTGCGGCATCCCGGGGCTGTTTGCAGAGGAAACGGAAGAATGAAAAACGGCTGCTGCACGGAAAATGTGCAGCAGCCGTTTTTGTGGATCATTCAGTTATCCCACCCCACCAGATCGGGCAGGGTAAGGGTCTCGTCCGAGCAGTGGTGGCTTGCGCGGCGCTGGTCGGTGGCTTTCGTATGGATCACCTCGCGGGCAAGCTCCCGGATGGCAACGCAGTCCTCCGGCAGGTCGGTCTGGCTGCGGCCGGAGTGGGTGAACAGGATCTTGCCCAGATGGCCCACCACCAGCGTCAGCGGCAGCAGCTGAGGGGCTTTGGTGTCGTAGTGGTAACCGGCATCTCTGGCGGCCTTGTAGATCTTCTGGGCCGCAAAGCTCCAGCTCAGCAGGCCGCGGGTCTGCTCTACGCCCAGGTAGCCGTACAGTACGCCGGGGCCGTCGCAGATGACAGGAAAGGGAAAATCTGAGCCGTGGGTGGCTTTAGCCACCGCCTGCGCCGAGGAACGCACCACACAGACAAGCCGTGCCCCCTTGAGCTGGGGCAGCGTTTTCAGGTAACGGGTGATATATTCGCGGCTGACAGGGTGGTCGAACCCGGGCAGGAAGATCATGCACAGCGGATGCTCCCCCTCGCACAGGGCGTAAAAATCATTGCCCGGCACCGTGGGGGTGTCGTAGGTGAAACGGGGGATGCTCGTCCCCACAAGATGTTCGCTTTTCATACCGCAATGCACATCCTTTCCATCATCACCAAAACCTCTCCGTCATTGCTGCACAATGCCGCCTCTCCTAATAGGAGAGGTGGCGCGTCAGCGCCTGAGAGGTTGTCCTATAAAAAAATCCACACACTGGCCTTGTGGCAGGCCAGCGGTGGATGCAATGCTATAAAAAGATCCCGCCCGGTCGTCTGCGGCAATCAAACCTACCCTTACGGACAGGTGGGTGCCCTGTCGCCGGATTCACGCTTCCTCATCGAACCTCCATGGTCGACCCATGGCGGGGAGGTCTGCAATCCACCGGAGAACTCCGGGCTCCCGTTGAATGATTAGTAGGATCATATAAACCGCAACAAATCGCGCCGGGCAGGAAGTCTTGCCTGGGAATCTGTTTGTGCAGGGGAATTACTCGATCTCGAACTGGTCGCTCAGGCGCTGCTCAAACAGCTTGCTGACTTCCATCAGAGTCTCGTCATCCTCCACAACGTCCAGATATTCACCCTCGCTGTCCTCGCCCACGCTCAGGATGACCAGCTGTGCGTCCTCGTTGACATCCTCTTCATCCTCTGCGTATTCGACAACTGCAAGGTAATGCACGCCCTTATGGTCCAGTGCATCGATCACTTCAAACGTGACCTCATTGCCGTCCTCATCCTCAAGAGTCATCAGATCGGGCTGATATTCCTCTTCGGTGTTCGGGTTCTTGATCTCTTCTGCCATAAGATACGTTCTCCTGTCTATCCAAACCCAATCAAAGGGATGGTACTCAAATAAAATTACGCACACAGCCCGGGATCTGCTGCGTTCCCGCCGTCCATTGCTGTGCTTATAGTGTAGCGTTTTTTTGCCTGCTCGTCAAGATGTTTTTCACACAGAAAATGCACGACAAATTTTCACGCATTTCCCTCTCGCTTCCCGGGCAGAAATATGCTATACTGAATTCTGTGTATCTCCCGCGTGCGGGGGAACTGCTATCAGAATATGAACGGAGGGATCTGTTTATGAATAAGACCCGTGTCCGGCTGGCGGCGCTGCTGCTGGCCGTGAGTTTTGCACTGTCCGGCTGCAGCCTTGTGAAAAACATCGGCGGCAGCAGCGGAGCCGGAACAAAGACCATCACCCGCCCGGCGGTGGAATCGGCCGAGCTGCAGTTCACTCACCCGGCAGCGGGGGAACCCGTGGCGGTGTTCGATACCACGGCGGGTGTGTTCCGGGCGGTGCTCTTCCCGGAGCAGGCCCCGCAGGCCTATGATAACTTTGTGGGTCTGGTGCAGGCGGGCTACTATAACGGCCTGACCGTGACCCGTGTGGAGCAGGACTTTGTGGTGGAGGCCGGTCAGGGTGCTGACGGCAAGGGCACCACCATCTGGAACGGCAGCCGCTACCCGGCTGAGGCCACCGACAAGCTCCACCATTATTCCGGTGCCCTCTGCATGGCGGCGGACTCCTCCGGCAAGTGCGCCAGCGTCTTTTATATCATGTCCACTCTGCCCGGCGGGGATTCCATCACCCAGGAACTCACCGACCAGATGAACAGTGCAGGCTACCGCGCTGAGGTCGTTTCGGCCTACCAGACCGTTGGCGGCGCGCCCTACCTCGACTACACCGATACCGTGCTGGGCCAGGTGTACGAGGGGATGGACGTGGTGGACACCATCGCTCAGGCCGCCGTGAATGAGAACCAGAAGCCCACGGAAACGATCACCATCAACAGCGTCAGCATTGAGACATATCAGGCGCAGTAACAACTGAAAATGACAAAACCGGCTTTCCTGTGGCAGTAGGAAAGCCGGTTTTGTGCTATTCCGGTTCAAATTTCGCCGGGGTGCTCTTTGCGCCAGGCGAGGTAATCCTCCAGAATGACCGTGGCGCTGACGGAATCCAGAATGGCCTTGCGGTGGGCACCAAAAGTTCCCACCTCATCCAGGATGTCGGCGGCTTCACAGGTGGACTGCCGCTCGTCCCACATCCGCACGGGCAGGCCGCTCCAGATCTGCAAAGTCTTGCCCAGCTTGCGGCTCTTCTCGGCGCGCTCGCCCTCGGTGCCGTCCATGTTGAGCGGCAGGCCCACCACAATGAGCTCTGCCTTCTGCTCCTGGGCAATGCGGCAGACCTCGGCGGCCACCTTGGGCCGGGCCTTCAGGGTGATCTGCGGGGTGATGGGCGTGGTCAGGAACTCGGTGGGGTCGCAGACCGCAAGCCCCGTGCGGCTGGCACCGTAATCAACTGCTAGAATCTTCATGGGGAGAGCCCCTCCTGTTTTGCTGTTTTTCCTCAGTTTACCACAGAATAGATTTTTCTTCAATTTTGCGGTACAATAAACTCAATTATTATCCATTGCGCAGGGCTGACCCGATATGCCAAAGGCTCTCCCTTCGGGAGAGCTGGCAAAGCCGCAGGCTTTGACTGAGAGGGTGAGCTCGTTATAGAAAGTGAGAAAAACAATGTTACAGCTACTTCTGGGCGGCTCCGGCAGCGGAAAAACAACGCTGCTGTACCAGCGCATCCGCGCCCGGGCCGAAAAAGGCGAAAAAAGCATCCTGCTGGTGCCGGAGCAATTCACTTCCAGCACCGAGGGCCGCATCTACCGTGAGCTGGGAGATGCCCTGTCCGGCATGGTGGAGAGTTTCTCTTTTACCAGTCTGGCAGAAAAGATCCTTTCCACCGAGGGCGGTGCGGCGGTGCAGACCCTCTCTGATGCAGGCCGTGCCGTGCTGGTGCGCCGGGCGCTGGAGGAGCTGCAGGACAATGTCCACTATTATCACCGCCACCGGCGCAGTGCGGCCTTTTGCCAGATGGCGGCTCAGACCATCGATGAGCTGAAGAGCGCGGGCCTTTCCGGCCAGCAGCTGGCACAGCTGGCCGGTGCCTGCGGGGCCGAGAGCGGTAAGCTCAGTGAGCTGGCCCTCATCTTTCAGGGCTACGAGACCCTGCTGGCCCGCAGCGGCATGGACCCCTCTGACCGGCTGGAGCTGGCTGGAGCCCGGCTGGAGGAAGCACTGGCCCGGCACAGCCTGCCGGAGTTTCTGCGGGACCGGGCGGTGTTCATTGATGAGTTCGATACCTTCAACGCCCCCAAAAAGCGGCTGCTGGGGGCCATGCTGGCGGCGCTGCCCAGCGTGACGGTGGCCCTCTGCGATGATGGAGCCCCCTTGCTGCCCGGTGACCTGAGCCTGTTCTCCGGGGCCAAGCAGGTGGCGGCGCAGCTGCGCCAGCTGGCCCGGAAAAACGGGGCAGAGGTGGCCGTTCCGCAGCTGTTGCGCAAGGACCTGCGCCACCGGAACGCCCCGGGCCTTGCTGCAGTGGCAGAGCTGCTGGAGACCGGCAGCTGCACCGCGGATGCCCCGGCGGGCGAGGTGCGGCTTTTTGCCGCGCCCAGCCGGGAGGAGGAGGCCCGTGCCGCTGCCGGTGCCATCCGGCGGCTGATGCGGCAGGGTGTGCGGTGCGGAAAGATCGCTGTGGTCTGCCGCGATATCGCCAAGTATCGTGCCGCTGTCCGGTATGAATTCCGGATGGCGGAGATCCCCCTGTACTGCGATGAACCCAGCACCCCGGAATTCAGCGCCCCGGCCACGGCGGTGCGGGCCCTGCTGGAGATCGCCCGGGGAGCCGACCTGACCGAGAACCTGACCACCCTTGCCAAAACCGGCCTGTGTGCCCTGAGCGAGGAGCAGGTCTGTGCGCTGGAAAACTATGCCTACACCTGGGCCCCCACAGCGGCGGCCTGGCGGGAGAAGTTTGAGCGCAGCCCCAAGGGCTTTGGGGAACAGGAGCTGACCGAAGAGGACCTCCGCAACCGGGAGCGGGCAGAACATGCCCGTGCCCTGCTCGTGGGGGCAGTGGATGCATTCCGGGCCAAGGTGCGCGGGGTCAATGCCGAGGCCATCAGCCGGGCGGTGTATTTCTGCCTGAAAACGCTGGGGGCTGAGGAACAGCAGGCCGCTCAGGTAAAGGCCATCCGCGCGGGCCGGGGCATCCCGGCGGCGGAGGAAGCCGCCCGGGAGTGGAACGTGGTCATGGGGCTGCTGAACGAGATGGCCCATCTGCTGGGGGAGCAGACCGTGACCGTGGCCGAATACGAGGACCTGTTCGGGCTGCTGCTCCGCTCGTCCGACCTGGGGCACATCCCCCAGACTCTGGATGCGGTGGTGCTGGCCAGCGCAGGCAAGATGCGTCTGGACGCGCCGGACTATGTGTTTGTGCTGGGGCTGGCCGAGGGGGAATTCCCGGCCGCGCCCGGCGAGGTGGGTCTGCTGACCCACGCCGACCGCGATGCCCTGATGGCGCAGGAAATCGACCTGCCCGACTGCTTTGAGAACCGTGTGGTGCGTGAGCAGGTCTGCTTCTACAAGGCCCTGACTGCCCCTGCAAAGGGGCTGTGGTTCAGCTGGCCCAAGGGGCAGGGGCAGACCCTCTGCGCTGCGCTGGAACCCCTCGTGGAAGCACTGGCCCCCGCTGCCCCGGAGCTGGAACTGACGGACCTTGCGGCCACCCCTGCAGATGGGCTGGACTGTCTGGGCGGCGGCTGGCCCCTGACGGAGACCGAGCGTGCCAGCCTGACAGAAGCCCTGCACACCCCCGGCGAGACCGAGCCGCAGGGCCTTGCCCTGCTGCGCCGGATGGCCGACACTGCCCCCCGGCAGGTGCATGACCTGCCTGCGCTGGAAGCGCTGCTGGGGCGGAAGCTGCGCATTTCGCCCAGTCAGCTGGAAAAATATTATACCTGCCGCTACGGCTACTTTTTGCAGTATGTGCTGGGGCTCAGGCCCCGCCGCCGGGCCGAGCTTTCCGCCGACCAGAGCGGCACCCTGATGCACTGGGTGCTGCAGATGGCGCTGGACCCTCACCCCGGCCCGGACAACCCCATGGCGGCGCTGCAGCCCTTTATGGAGCTGGACGATGAGGCTATGGCGGGCCTTGCCGCGCTGCTGGTGGACGAGTACGCCAAGCGCTATCTGCCCGAGGATACCGCCCGCTTTGCCTATCTGCTCTCCCGCCTGAAAAAGAGCATGACGAGCCTGCTGCTCTACCTGCGGGATGAGCAGCGGCAGTCCAGCTTCAAGCCTGTGGCCTGTGAGCTGAAGATCGGCCGGGGCGAGGATGCCGTGCCCGCTCAGGTGTATCATCTGTCGGACGGGCGCACTGTCCAGCTGGTGGGCACCGTGGACCGTGCCGACGAGTGGGTGGAGGAGGACGGCACCCGCTGGGTGCGGGTGGTGGACTACAAGACCGGCACCAAAAAGCTGGACCTGAAGGAGGTCTACTGCGGTCTGGACTGCCAGATGCTGCTCTACCTGTTCAGCCTGACCCGGGATAAAAGCGGCCGCTTTACGGGGGCGGAACCGGCTGGCGTGCTCTACCTGCTGGCCGACCCGGCCCCTGAGACCACCACCCGCGAAAAGGCGGCTCACAGTGTGGAATACAAACTGGACGGTCTGGTGCGGGACGAGCAGAAGCTGTTTGATGCCATGGATGCCGACGAGACTGGCAGATACCTGCCCTTCTCCTATTACAAAGGCGCACCCAGCCCCTACCAGAAGGACAAGCGGGCAGACATCGCCAAGCTGAACCGCATCCAGCTGCATCTGGATGATCTTGTGACCCGGATGGGCCAGCAGCTCTATGAGGGTCAGATCGCCGCCGAACCGCTGGTCACGGGCCGGAGCCCCTGCCAGTGGTGTGATTACGGCTTTGTCTGCTGCCACGAGACCGGCATCGGGGAGCGGGCGCTGGAGGCCCCGGCCAAGCCCTTTGAGCCGGAAGAGACTGAGAACGAGAAGGAAGGTGAGCAGGCATGAGTGAGCCCAAATGGACTCCGGCCCAGCGCGCTGCTATTGAGGACCGGGGTGGTGCGCTGCTGGTGAGCGCAGCGGCGGGCAGCGGCAAAACAGCCGTGCTGACCGAACGCGCCGTGCGGCTCATCACCGATCCGGACCACCCGGTGGATGCGGACAAACTGCTCATCGTCACCTTTACCAATGCGGCGGCGGCAGAGCTGCGGGCCCGCATCGGGCAGGCGCTTCTGAAGCGCAGCCAGGCGGAACCCGGCAATGGTGCGCTGCGCCGCCAGCGGATGCTGCTGCAGCGCGCACCCATCTGCACCATCGATGCCTTCTGTCTGGACCTGCTGCGCAAGCACTTTCAGGCGCTGGATATCCCGCCGGACTTTTCCCCCGCAGACCCCGGCAGTGTGGAGCTCCTGCGGGCCTCTGCCCTGAGCGAGACGCTGGAAAACGCCTACCGCGACCCGGATTTCTGCGCCTTTGCCGACCTCTACGGCAAGGGCCGCACCGACCGCGCGGCGGGCGAGACGATCCTGCATGTCTACGATTTCCTGCGCGCCCTGCCCGATTACGACAAAAAGCTGGAGGAATTTCTGGCTCCGTGGCAGGAGGAAAACGGCTTTGCTGCCACCTGCTGGCATGATCTGCTGCTGGCCGAAGCCGCCCGCAGTGCCAGGGCAGCAGGGGAACTGTTCCGCGCCGCGCTGGCCGACTGCCCGGGCGACCGGGAGCAGGAGCTGGCCGATGCCGAGGAAAAGAAAACGCCCTCTGCCCGGGAAAAGGCAAAGAATGCCGTGCTGGAAAAATATACCGATGCCCAGGAACGGCTGGACAAGGCTGCCGCCCTGCTGGGCAGGGTGGAACAGCTGGCTGTGGCGGGGGAGTGGACTCCGCTTTACGATCTGCTGACCCCCTATGTGCTGGGCATGGAGGAACTGCCCGGCCTGAAAGGAATGAAAAAGCGGCTGAACGGCGAACACAAAAAAGTCATCCGCACCCGCGCCGATGAGGGCGCTGCCCTGTTTGCGCAGATCCTTGAGCTGATCCCCTGCAGTGAGGAGGAGGCTGAGGCAGACCGCAGGGCCGCAGAGCCCCGCCTGCGGGCGCTGTTCGTGGCGGTGCGGGATTTCGATGCCCGGTTCTCGGCCAAAAAGAGGGACCGGAAGCTGCTGGAGTTCAGTGACTTTGAGCATCAGGCCCTCCGTCTGCTCCGTGACCCGGACGGCACCCCCACTGCGCTGTGCGGGGTCATCCGGCAGAACTACGCCGCCGTGATGGTGGATGAATATCAGGACACCAACGCCCTGCAGGATGCCTTGTACCGGTGCCTTGCATCCCCGGCAGGGGACGACCTCTTTCTGGTGGGAGATCTGAAGCAGAGCATCTACCGCTTCCGGCAGGCAGACCCCAGCATCTTCCGGGAAAAACTGGACAGCTGGCCCGCCCTGCCCGGCGGAACGGCGCGGCCCCGCCCGGCAGAAGGTGCCCCCGGCACCGATGCCATGCTGGCGCTGGATGCCAACTTCCGCTCGGCTCCGCAGGTGGTGGAAGGGATCAACTTCCTGTTCGAGCGGCTCATGTCCCCGGAACTCGGCGACACGGCCTACGGCGACGGCCAGCGGCTGATCTGCGGGGCACCCGGGGAATACACGGGCAGCGTGGAGGCGCATTTCCTGCCCGATGACACCGCCGAAACGGACGCGGGCTGGATCGCCCGGCGTATCGAGGAGATGGTGCAGAGCAGCGAGCCGGTGCGGGACGTTAGTGCCACCCGCCCGGTGCAGTACGAGGACTGCTGCATCCTGCTGGCGGCGCGCAATGATTTTCCGGCCTATGTGGAAGCGTTGACCGCCCGGGGCATCCCGGTGTATGCGGATGCCCGCGAAAACCTGCTGGATGCCCCCCACATCCGGCCCCTCATCGCCCTGCTGAAGGTCATTGACAACCCGGCACAGGATATCTATCTTGCCGCCGCCATGCTGGGCCCGCTGTTCGGTTTCACCGATGACGACCTTGTCCGCCTGCGGGCCAGAGCCGAAGAGATCCAGAAGCAGCAGGGGGAAAACGCCCCCCAGCGCATCAGCCTCTACGGTGCGCTGCTGCTCACCGTGAACAGCGGGGAGGACACCCCTTTTACCGGAAAAGTCCGGGCGTTCTATGCCCGGCTGACCGAGCTGCGACGGATGGCCCGCAGTGCCCCGGCAGAACAGCTGCTGGAGGAGATCTTTGCTTCCACCGGCTACCTTGCCGCACTGGGCGTGATGGAAAACGGTGCCCGCCGCCGGGAGGATGCCCGGCGGTTTGCTTCCTTCTGTGCCGGGGCTGGCTCCGGCGGCATCTCGGCGCTGGTGCGGGCCATTGACGCTGCGGCGCTGGCAGGCTCCACGGGACAGGATACCGTGCCCGGCGGCTCACGCCCCGGCTGTGTGACCGTGATGACCATCCACCGCTCCAAGGGGCTGCAGTTCCCGGTGGTGTTCGTGGCCGACACGGCCCGTCGCTTCAATGCCGCCGATACCCGCCAGCCGGTGCTCCTGCATCGGATGTATGGAGCGGGCCTGCGCCTGCGCCCCGAGGAGGGCGAGGGCGCTTACAAGACGGCGGCTTACACGGCGCTCTCCAATGTCCATGCCGCCGAGATGCGCAGTGAGCAGATGCGCCTGCTCTATGTGGCGCTGACCCGCGCACAGGATAAGCTCATCCTGACCGTGCCGCTGGGCATCGGGAAGACCTCCAACCCCTTTACCAGAGCGGCGGCCTTCCTTGAAGCCGGGGCGGGGCAGACGCTCTGCCGACAGGCAAACAGCTTTGCCGACTGGCTCCGCGCGGCCCTGCTCGTCCACCCCAACGGCGGCCCTCTGCGCCGACTGGCCGAGGATCTGGAACTGCCCTTTGCGGATACCGGGAGCACCATTACCCTGACGGTGCAGCAGGCGCTGCCCGAGGGCGTGGAGCCGCCCGACCCGGAACCTGAGGAAAGGCCGCTGGCCCAGGCAGACCCGGCCCTGACCGAGGCACTGCGGCAGGGCTTTGCCTGGCAGTACCCGGCGGCAGAGCTGGCCCAAGTGCCCGCCAAGGTCAGCGTGACCGGCATCGTCCACAAGGCAGAGCAGACCACGCTGGAGCGCCCGGGCTTTCTGGCAAAGGACGGCCTGACCGCTGCCGAGATGGGCACGGCCCTTCACGCCTTCCTGGAGCACGCCGATTTTGCGGCCCTTGCAGCGGCAAAGCAGGCAGGCACGCTGGAAACGGCGATCCCCGCCGAGCGTGACCGGCAGGTGGAAGCAAAGCTCACCGCACCCGAAATTGCAGAGAAGCTGGATGAAAAGCGCATCTGCCGTTTTGTGGAGAGCGAAGCCTTTGCGCGCATCTGTGCCGCGGATGAGGTGCTGCGGGAGCTGGACTTCATCACGGCCCTGCCTGCCGCCGAGGTGCTGGCCGCCCAGGGCACTGCCCCCGCCGACAGCGTTGCCGTGGCACAGGCAAGGGTGCTGGTGCAAGGCATCGCTGACCTGGTGCTGGTGTTCCCGGACCACCTGGAGCTGCTGGATTACAAGACGGACCGCCGAAAATCCGAAGCGGACTTCCTTGCCGCCTATCGCGCCCAGCTTGACCTCTATGCTCTTGCCATCAGCAAGCGCTTTGCCCCAAAACCGGTGACCTATAAGGGCATCTATTCACTGGAGCTGGGGAAGTTGATTGAGGTTAAGTAATATTTTTCCCTGAAATCGCGTAAAAGTGCTTGACAGGGCTTTGTGGGTGTGGTAAACTGTTCCGGTAAAGAAAGCAGCTACGGCCTGTGCCGCGCTCGCCTTGTGGGGTCGGAATCCCCGGGCTATACCCAAGTGCATCTGTTCTTTGAGCAGATCGCAGCTTTGTGTGAATTTTGCGCGGCTGTCCAGAAACTGGGCGGCCGCGTTTTCTATTGCCAATATTGCAACACTATGGATTTTGTTTGGAGGTGCATTCATTATCGCTACCGCTGGAAAGTCGAAGGAACTGGAGATCAACGGTCAGATCCGTGATCGTGAAGTTCGCCTGATCGGTGCCGATGGCGAGCAGAAGGGCGTTGTGTCCATTCAGGTGGCCATGCGCGCTGCAGAAGAAGCCGGGCTCGATCTGGTCAAGATCGCACCGCAGGCCACCCCGCCTGTGTGCAAGGTGCTGGATTACGGCAAATACCGTTTTGAACAGCAGAAGAAGGAGAAGGAAGCCAAGAAGAACCAGAAAGTGGTCGAGGTCAAGGAGACCCGCCTTTCGCTCAATATTGACACCAACGACTTCAACACCAAGCTGAACCAGACTGCCAAGTTCCTGGCCGCTGGTCACAAGGTGAAGGCTTCGATCCGCTTCCGCGGCCGTGAGATGGCGCACAGTGCTCTGGGTGCTGACGTGCTGAAACGCTTTGCCGAGGCTCTGCCCCAGGCAAGCATGGATAAGCCGCCGGTGCTCGAGGGCCGCACGATGTCCATTCTGCTGATCCCGAAACCCAATAAGGACTAATTTTAGGAGGAAACTAAAATGGCTAAGATGAAACTGAAGACGCATTCCGGCGCTAAGAAGCGCTTTAAGCTGACCAAGAACGGCAAGATCAAGCGCGGCCACGCATTCCGCAGCCACATCCTGACCAAGAAGACCACCAAGCTGACCCGTGGCTACCGTCAGCCCAACTACGTTGACAAGACCAACGCCGCTACCATCAAGAGCATGCTGCCCTACGCCTAAGTGCGAGCCGCAGGCAAAGACATTCTAAGAGATAACTAAAGGAGATATAAAAAATGGCACGTATCAAGGGCGCAACCATGACTCACAAACGTCGTAAGAAGATGCTGAAGCTGGCCAAGGGCTTCTACGGCTGCAAGAGCAAGCACTTTAAGATGGCCAAGCAGCAGGTCATGAAGAGCGGCAACTACGCTCTGGCTGGCCGCCGCATGAAGAAGCGCCAGTTCCGCAACCTGTGGATCTGCCGCATCAACAATGCAGTTCGTCCCCTGGGCATGAACTACTCCACCTTCATGGCTGGCCTGAAGAAGGCAGGCATCGAGCTGAACCGCAAGATGCTGAGCGAGATGGCCATCAACGATCCTCAGAGCTTTGCTGCTCTGGTCGAGACCGTGAAGAACGCCTGATAAAGACCTGAAAGACGCCCGCGCGTAGTAAAATACGCGGGCGTCCTTTTTGTATATTTTTGTATCTTCTGGAGGACCGCATGGAAAAGATCACCAGCCGGGAAAACGCAAAGATCAAATATGCCTGCCGCCTTGCTTCCAGCGGGGCGTTCCGGCGCAGTGAGGGGAAATTTCTGGCCGAGGGCCGCAAGCTCTGCCCGGAGCTCTGCCGCGGCGCGGCGCTGGAGACCCTGTTCTGCACCGAGGCAGCGCTGGAAAAGTGCCCGGAGCTGGCCGGGCTGCCCGGGGAGCACTATCTGGTGGAGGACCATGTGGCCGATAAGCTGGCCGATGTGGGCACCCATCAGGGCGTGTTCGGCATCTTCCGCACCCCGGTGCACACGCTGGACGAGACAAAGACCGGCGGGCGGTATCTGGCGCTTGAGCGGGTGCAGGACCCCGGCAACGTGGGCACGCTGCTGCGCTCTGCCGCCGCGTTCGGCTTTGACGGCGTGTTGCTGAGCGATGGCTGTGCCAGCGTGTTTGCCCCCAAGACCCTGCGGGCCTCCATGGGGGCCGCCGTGCGGGTGCCGGTGATGGAGGTGGGGGCAATGCCTGCCGCCATTGCCGCCCTGCGGGCAAAGAACATCACCTGCCTTGCGGCGGCACTCTACCAGAGCCAGCCCCTGAGCGCGGCCCGGCCCGGCTACCCGGGCGGTGTCTGCGTAGTCATCGGCAGCGAGGGCCAGGGCCTGACGGAAGAGACCATTGCCGCCTGCAGCGGCACTGTGCGCATCCCCATGACCGACCGGGTGGAAAGCCTGAACGCCGGCATTGCGGGCAGCATCCTGCTGTGGCATTTCCGGGAGGAGAGCCTGTGACCGGGCCCGGCTTCGGCCAGACCAGTCTTTTCCCGCCCGAACCGGCCCCCGACCCGCTGCTCTGCTGGCTCTGGTTGGCAAACACGCTGGGGGCGGGCAGCAGCCATGCAGGCCGGGTGCTGGATGTGTTTGGCGGGGCGCAGGAGGCCTGGGAGAACCGGGATTCCGATGCGTTCCGCAAGGCGGTGGGCAGCCCGGCCTTTGCCCGGGCCAACCTGCCCGACAACACCCCAGCGCATTACCGGGCCTTTGCACGGCGGTGTGCGGCGCGGAATATCCGCATCCTGCCCTATGACGACCCGGATTACCCGCTGGCGTTTTCCCGCATTCCCGATATGCCGCTGGTGCTCTACTGCACCGGCGACCCCCTCTGGCTCAATGAGCCGGGGGCTGTTGGGATGGTGGGCAGCCGCAGGCCCACTGAGTACGGCCTGCAGGCGGCGGCAGATCTGGGCAGCGGGCTGGCCAAAAACGGGGCCATCATCGTCAGCGGTCTGGCCGATGGGCTGGACAGCGCCGGGCACCGGGCCGCAGTGAAGGAAAACTGCCCCACCATCGGGGTGCTGGGCGTGCCCATTGACCGCACCTACCCGGCCTCCAACCGGGAGCTGCGGAAAAAGATCGAGCAAAAAGGCTGCGTGATCAGCGAGTACCCGCCCGAGAGCGGCCCCGTTGGCCCCAATGGCTTTTTGCAGCGCAACCGGCTCATTGCGGCGCTGTCCTCGGCGCTGGTGGTGGTGGAAGCGCAGGAAAAGAGCGGCACCATGTCCACAGTCAACCATGCCGAGCGGTATGGCAAGCCGGTGTTCGTGGTGCCGGGCAGCATCTACTCGCCCAACTCGGCGGGCACCAACGCCCTGCTGCGGGAGGGCCGGGCTAAAGCCGTCTGCAAACCCGGCGACCTGTTCGGGGTGCTGGGCCTGCGGGGTGCGGCGGCTCCGGCGGCGGTGCGCTCTGTGCCTGACCCCATGAGCGAGACCGAGCGCAGGGTGCTGGCCTGTATCGGCCCCAAGGCAAAGGGCGTGGAGGAGCTGGGCGCGGCAAGCGGCCTGCCCACCGGCCTGCTGCTGGGCACTTTGATGAAGCTGGAGCTGGCGGGCCGTGTGACCTGCCTGCCCGGCAAGCGGTATATTCTGCGCTGAACTGCGCAATTTAAGTTGAAGATATGACCCTCTCCGTCAACGCTGGCGCGTTGCCACCTCTCCCGAAGGGAGAGGCAATTGTGGCTCACGGATAGCTGTTGCTAAGCCTGGGATATGCGTTGGCTCTCCCTCTGGGAGCAACGACGACGACCGCGGCCTGCGGCCGAAACAGGGAGAAGTTGTTGGGGCAGCGGCCAGCAAGACGCGAGTGCCGCCCAAGGCACGAAGCGGATGCTGGGAACCGCAACCCGGTGCTGGCGAGCGAAGCGAGACTGAGAGGGTTTCATATAGATAGTAGGAGAAGAGAACCATGGCAAAACTGGTAATCGTGGAGTCGCCGGCAAAGGCGAAGACCATTGGCAAATATCTGGGCAAGGATTACGAGGTCACGGCCAGCATGGGCCACATCCGGGACCTGCCTAAGTCCCAGCTGGGCATCGACGTGGAACATGACTACGCCCCCCAGTACATCAATATCAAGGATAAATCCAAGCTCATCAAGGAGCTCAAGGCAAAAGCCAAGCAGGCCGACGGCGTTCTGCTGGCAACCGACCCGGACCGTGAGGGCGAAGCCATCAGCTGGCATCTGGCGAACATTCTGGGGCTGGACCCCCACGAGCCCAACCGCGTGACCTTTGACGAGATCACCAAAAAGGGCGTGAAGGAGGGCATGGCCCACCCCCGCGCCATCGACGAAGATCTGTTCAACGCCCAGCAGGCCCGCCGCATCCTCGACCGTCTGGTGGGCTATAAGCTCAGCCCTTTTCTGTGGCGGAAGGTGCGCCGGGGCCTGTCGGCGGGCCGTGTCCAGAGCGTGGCGGTGCGGCTGATCGACGACCGGGAAAAGGAGATCGAAAACTTCAAGCCCGATGAATACTGGAACGTGGATGCCACGCTGGGCACCGGCCACAAGAGCTTTACCGCCCGCCTGGCCTCTGACAGCACCGGCAAAAAGCTGCTGCCCAAAAACGAGGCAGAGGCCCGGGCCATCGAAAAGGGTCTGGAGGGTGCCGAGTATACCGTGGGCGAACTGAAAAAGGGCAAGCGGGCCAAGCAGCCCACCCCGGCCTTTATCACCAGTACCCTGCAGCAGGAGGCCTCCCGCCGTCTGGGCTTTACGGCTACCCGCACCATGCGTGCCGCCCAGACCCTGTACGAAGGCGTGGACATCGCGGGCCACGGCACCATGGGTCTGATCACCTATATGCGTACCGACAGCCTGCGCATTTCCGATGAGGCGCTTTCTGCGGCGCATGATTACATCAAGCGCACCTACGGGGACAGCTATGCGCTGGCAAAGCCCCGTACCTTCCGTTCCAAATCCAATGCGCAGGACGGCCATGAGGCCATCCGCCCGACCATGATAGAGCTTTCCCCCATGAAGATCAAGGACAGCCTTTCCGCTGACCAGTTTAAGCTGTATAAGCTGGTGTGGGAGCGCTTTATCGCCAGCCAGATGGCGGCCTGCGTGCAGGATACCGTTTCCGCCGATATCACCGCCGGGGAGCATCTCTTCAAGGCCTCCGGGTTCTCGGTGCGGTTTGACGGCTATACCAGACTTTACACCGAAACGCAGGATAACGATGAGGAGCAGGGGACCAATCTGCCCCGGCTGGAGGAGGGTGAGCAGCTGAACCTGAAGGAGCTCAAGCCCGGTCAGCATTTCACCCAGCCGCCCCCCCGCTATACCGAAGCTACGCTCATCCGGGAGCTGGAGGAGAACGGCATAGGCCGCCCCAGCACCTACGCACCCACCCTTTCCACCATACTGCAGCGCGGCTATGTGGAACGGGAGGGCAAGGCGCTGAAGCCCACCATCGTGGGGGAGACGGTGACCCGCCTGATGAAGGAGCAGTTCGGCAAGATAGTGGATGTGAAATTCACCGCCGAAATGGAGAAGGAGCTGGATGAGGTAGAGGAAGGCAAGACCGAGTGGGTGGGCATGATGCACCACTTCTATGATGACTTTACCGAGATGCTGCAAAGCGCCGAAAAGAACATGGAGGGCACCAAGATGAAGATCCCCGATGAGGAGACCGACATCGTGTGCGAGCTGTGCGGCCGCAAAATGGTGGTGCGACACGGCAAATACGGCAAGTTCCTGGCCTGCCCGGGCTTCCCGGAGTGCAAGAACACCAAGACCCTGCAGCAGGAGACCCCCGGCAACTGCCCCCGCTGCGGCAAAAAGGTACTGGCTAAAAAATCCAAGACGGGGCGCACCTACTACGGCTGCGAGGATAATCCCGCCTGCGGCTTTATGACGTGGGATATCCCGCTGGAGGAAAAATGCCCCCGGTGCGGCAGCAGCCTGTTCAAGACCACCGGCCGGATGAAGATGATCCACTGCCTGAAAGAGGGCTGTGGCTACGAGAAGAGTGCAAAATAATGAGTAAAGTAACTGTAATAGGCGCCGGACTGGCGGGCTGTGAGGCCGTCTGGGCGCTGGCAAACCGGGGCATCGAGGTGACGCTGCACGAGATGAAGCCGGAGAAATATTCCCCGGCACACCATTACCCGGGCTTTGCCGAGCTGGTCTGCTCCAATTCCCTCAAGGCGATGAGGATCAATTCCGCTGCGGGACTGCTGAAGGCCGAGATGAAGGCAATGGGCTCATTGGTGGTGCGTTGTGCCGAGGAAACGGCGGTGAGCGCCGGCGGGGCCCTGGCGGTGGACCGGGAGGCGTTCAGCGACGCCATGACAAGGGCGATCCGGGCGCTGCCGAATGTGACGGTGGTGAACGGTGAGGTGACCGAGCTGCCGCAGGGGGATGTCATTGTAGCGACCGGCCCCCTGACCAGCGAAGCGCTTTCCGAGAGCATCGGGCGGCTGTGCGGCGAAAAATATTTGAGCTTTTATGACGCCTCCGCCCCCATCGTCACCAAGGAGTCCATCAATATGGACCGGGTGTATTTTGCCACCCGCTACGACCGCGGCGAGGCGGACTATATCAACTGTTCCTTCAATAAGGAGGAGTATGAGGCGTTCCACGAGGCGCTGGTAAATGCAAAAAGCGTGGAGCTGCATGAATTTGAAAAGGAATACTTTAAGGTGTACGAGGGCTGTATGCCCATAGAGGTGCTGGCAAAGCGGGGCCCGGATACCATGCGGTACGGCCCCCTGCGCCCGGTGGGACTGCGTGACCCCCGCACCGGCCACCGCCCGTGGGCGAATATCCAGCTGCGGCGGGAAAATGCCGACGGCACCATGTATAATATCGTGGGGTTCCAGACCAATTTGCTGTTCCCGGAGCAGAAGCGGGTCTTTTCGATGATACCGGGACTGGAAAACGCGGAGTTTGTGCGGTACGGCGTGATGCACCGCAATACCTTCCTGGACTCCCCGCGGCTGCTGGACGGCTGGTTCAGGCTGAAAAAGGAGCCAAGGGTGAGCTTTGCCGGGCAGATGACCGGCGTGGAGGGGTATATTGAATCCGCTGCAAGCGGGATACTGGCGGCGCACGCCGTGGCCGACCGTTTGCAGGGGAAACCGCTGCTGCTGCCCCCGCCCGAAACGATGATG
>OICT01000531.1_pt1 | contig 18796 bp, 16 predicted proteins | sample 1581331 | NCBI WGS metagenome assembly OICT01 (sample SAMEA3882544, study PRJEB24775) | human gut metagenome | biome: human-associated habitat; feature: intestine environment; material: feces | place: Netherlands | collected 2009/2010 | reverse complement strand
TAGATGGTTGCCAACCCCCTATGTCCCTTATATAAATACATGATAAAGCCTTTAGACAGAGCTTATTATCCCGAACTGAGGTAAACCATGATTATGGAAACAAAAAGTAATTTGAAGTCATCTATGATGGCAGGTAATCAATCAGCAATCTACCAGGTAGAGAGCTTTCTGGAGGAGTTTTATCTCTTCCGCAGAAATGTTTTGAACGGAAAGACCGAGTTCTTCTGCATCAACCCTGAAGAGAAGAACTGGAAGGTGCTTACAGCCGAGGCTTTCAACTCCATCGTTCGCCGCGCCAAGAAATTGGGAATCGGCGAGAAGAAGTCGCCAAGACAGGACATCGAGGAGTACATCAAGTCGGATGCCGTTCCCGTCTTCGACCCTATCCAGGAATACATGAACAAGCTGCCGAAATGGGATGGAAAGAACCATGTGGCTGCTCTTTTCGGCAGAATTCCGGGGTTGACCAGCGAACAGCTTGGCTGGTGCGCCACCTGGTTCCGTTCGGCAGTAGCCCATTGGCTGCAGATGGACATGCTGCACGGAAATGAAGCCGTACCGGTGCTTATCGGACAGCAGGGTTGCGGAAAAAGTACCTTCGCCGTCCGACTGCTGCCCGAGGAACTTCGCCAGTATTTCCTCGACCACATCAACTTCGGCAACAAGTTTGATTCAGAAATGGCGCTCACCCATAATCTTCTGGTGAACATTGATGAGCTTGCCAACATCACCGTTGCCCAGCAGGGCAAGCTGAAGCAGACGCTTTCGAAGGTAAAGGTGAATGGTCGTCCTATCTTCGGCAAGAGTCAGGCAGACCGCAGAAGATACGCCTCTTTTCTGGCAACCACCAATGATGAGCATCCACTCTGCGATCCGACGGGAAGTCGCCGTTACCTCTGTCTTCGAGTTCCCGACGGGGAATTTATAGACAACAGTTCGGTCATCAATTATGACCAGCTCTATGCACAAATGATGTATGAGCTTCGGGATAAGGAGACCCCTTATTGGTTCACCAATGATGAGGTGGCTCGCATCCAGGAATTCAACCAGCCCTTCTTCAAGGTGGATGATCTGGAGACGATGATCAGCTACTGTTTCCGAATGCCGGCAGAGGAAGAGGAAGGCAAATGGATGGTGAGTTCCGAGGTTTTCGACGTGCTTCATCTGCAATTTCCTATGCTGGTGGGAAATATGAGTACCAAGGTAAAAATAGGTCAAACCCTCAAGTTTATGGGATGCAAGAGCAAGCATACCAAGCACGGACAGGCCTATCAGCTCCTTGCTCTATCAGCCTGAGAGCTATTCACCTGGAGCCGTTTTTTTCGAAAAGGTGAAGGGTGGGTGAAGGGTGGGTGAAGGGCTGAGCCAACCCTTCACCTCTCGCAACCCCAGTGTTTATCGGGGTTTCAAGCGAAAAGGTGAAGGGTGAAGGGTAAAATAGAGAGCAAGGTTTTTCTATCTCCCGACGTATCGTTTCGTGCCTGGCAATGGCAAGATATTGCCCTGGTAAAGGGCAATATTGTGCCGTAGTGAGGCAATAATAGAAAGGAGCCTCTTTATCCCCCATCAGGACTATCATGACGACCTCTCAGAGACGTTCCGACATCTCGTAAGTATTATTAATAGAATAACTTTTAAAACATCACGTAAATATGAACAAGTACATTCCTTACAACATTACATGCCCATTGGCATCCTGCAGCCGTAGCAACACCTGTGCCCGCTACGCCAATTATCAGAAGGCAAAGGCTGAAGAGGCTTCCTTCATGGTCTTGAATACCGATCTTCTCCAGATAGAGGGAGAGGGTTGTCCTTACCATCTCGTTTCTGAACGTCAGCGCTGGGCAAGAGGTTTCAGTCGTCTCTGCAAATCCATCCCATCGGGCAATGCCAAATATCTGAACGTATATACCCCATTCACCCAGCGCCGTTTCTACAAGGCAAAGAATGGCGAGTTCCCTCTCAATCCTCAGATGCAGGCAGAACTCCTGGAGATTTTCAAGGAAAAAGGAGCCGACCTCAGTCTGGGATTCGACAGCTATGAGGAGCAGGATGTGCTGGTAGAGAAGTAGGCGCAGAGTAATCTGCGTCTCGTATTTCTAACTATACTTCATAAAAAAGATAATAAAGCCTAAAATACAGACTATTATGCTACATTCTAACATAAAAACTGTATCTTTGCAAAATCTATCAGTATATTGGCTGCCTGATGGTGGCAATACGGTAGATGAAAGAATGTGGTGAATAATAACTAACTGATAATAATATGAAATCTATTAACTTGATTATCTTGTTTCTGATGGCTGTGTTGCCAACCCATGCTCGTGGCAACCTGCACAATCTGCAGCAACAGCAAGACAAGAAAAAGAAAGAGTATAAAGTAGAAATTTATGGTGACGTGAAAGATTCGTTTACCCAGGCCTATCTGAAGGCTTTTGTCACGGTGATGGACAAGGACAGCAACGTGATAGATACCATGACTACGAGGGGATGGGGTAAACGCCTCTTTTATCATACTCAAGTGCCAGCACGTCCTGCTTCTTATATCGTCAAGGCAGAGTGTGAAGGCTATGAATCGAAGTGTATCAATCATACCATCAAATACATCGCACGCAATAAAAGTTTCTTATTCCCTTCGCTTCTGCTCAAGAAGAAATTCAATCATGATGTTGCCCTCGATGACGTGGTGGTGACTGGCACCAAGGTGAAGCTGGCTTACCGTGGTGACACGCTCGTCTTTAACGCCAGTGCATTCAATGTGCCTGATGGTTCCATGCTCGATGCTCTTATAAGACAGATGCCGGGAGCCGAAATGAAGAGTAACGGCGATATTTACGTAAACGGAAAAAAGATAGATTATCTGCTCCTCAACGGAAAAGACTTCTTCAAGGGGAAGAATCAGGTGATGCTCGACAATCTTCCTTACTATACCGTAAAGGAACTGAAGGTGTATGACCGTTCTTCTGAAAAAAGCCGACTCATGGGGAAGGAGATGGAGAAGAAAGACTATGTGATGGATGTGACTCTGAAGCGTGAGTACTCCCGTGGATACATCGCCAACGTGGAAGCGGCGGGGGGAAGCGAAGACCGATATCTGGCTCGTCTCTTCGGACTCTACTACACTGACAATTCACGAATCTCGGTATTCGGCAACATGAATAACATGAACGAAACACGAAAACCGGGAAGTCAGGGTGACTGGTCGCCTTCCAACAGTCCGCAGGGACAAAAGACTACCCGCCAAGTGGGCGTTGACTTTAATACGACATCGAAGAGCCAGAAAATAAGAGAGCAGGGAAACGTTACGTTTGCTTGGGACAATACGCATGACTTGACCCACAGCTCGCAGGAGAATTTTGCCTCTACTGGCAATATCTTCGGTAGAAGTATCAGTGATTCGCGCAGCGATAACCATAGTTTCAACCTCTACAATACCTTCCAGGTGGATGGAAAGTTGGGAGTATGGTCGGATACCCGTATCGACTACTCCAACAGAAAGTCATCTTCGTCAAACCTCAGTGCTACCTATTCTGCCAATCCTGAAAGATGGGGCGATATCAGGCAGACCATCGATTCTACCTTTGCACAGAATGTTAGTGGCAGCCTGCACGACATCATCACCAACCGGTCGCTCTATCAGTCACGCTCAAAAGTACATGCATTCACAGGTAGTCAGACTGCTATGGTATACGTTGCCTTGGGGTGATAGAATAGATCTGGACATGTATGGAAAGTATGCCAGCTCCAAGCCAAACGAGTCTTTCAGCCTGAACCGCAATGAGTATTTCAAGACTGGCGAGAAGGACTTGCGTAACTATTACAGCGACAGCAGACAGAACAGCTATGATATGAATGCCTGCTTGAAGTATGGAATAGAATTTCCATATACTAAATGGGCAATGTTTATAGGACCCAAATTTGCGCAGACCTATCAATCGGTGAAGGGCTTGAAATACCGTCTGGATGAACTTGGCGGCGACTGGATAGCCAATCCGGAACTGATGTTCGCCACGCTGCCTTCTAACATGGAGCAGCTTTCGGGGGTGATAGACGAGGATGTGAGCAGAAGCTATCAAACGCTGAAAAAGAATACGGGTGGTGAACTTTTATTCCAAAGAGGTGGTCCTTCTTCGTACCTGGTTCTGTCGCTGAGCATTTCTGAAGAAAAGGAGCGACTTAATTACCATACATCGACTCTCGACACGATAGCCAGGAGAAGCCGTGTGGTATTCAGACCTTTGTTCATATACGATTGTAATGACGATAAGAAGACTATCCGCTTATATTATTATATGCAGAGCCAGACGCCTGATTTCTTCAGCATCATGCCATACAGAGACAATTCGAATCCTCTGGCGGTGAGGGTGAACAATCCGGACCTGGAGAATTCGCTGTATCATCATTACGATGTAAACATCCGTTTCAACGGACTCAAGAATCAGCAGTATATAGGATTCTTCGCTACGGGTAATTTCTATCACAATCTTGTGGGTACCCGCACTACTTATAATTCGCAGACGGGTGGCTACACTTATATGAGTGATAATATTGGTGGTGGCGGCAACTGGGATTTCTGGACGACGACATCTTATGGTGTGGCTCTTGACAAGGCAAGATTGTTCCGTCTGGATTATCGTCTGTGGTTTAACGGTTTGCGCCGCAAGGATTTTGATATAGCTTACGATGATAATTCTACCCAGCTTTGCTATGTGCTCAGAACTGAGTTGGGTAACAGTTTGTACTTCAAGTATCAGAAAGACAAGTTGAGCATCAACTTGGGTGGAAAGCTGGAGTGGAAGCATGGTACGAGCGACCGCAGCAATTTCGAGAAATTGAATGCCTATGATTTTGAGTATGGTGGCAACATGACTTACACCTTGCCTCTGGGCATTTCGCTTTCTACCGACCTGAAGGAATATTGCAGGCGTGGTTACAGCGAGAAGTCGTTTAACACCAGTGATCTGGTATGGAATGCCTCGCTGGCCCGTTCGTTCTGCAAAGGCAAGCTGACGCTGAAGGCAGAGGCCTTTGATATTCTTCAGAATCTCTCGAGCACCGTGTATGAGGTGGGCGGACAGGGCAAGACCGAGAAATGGAACAATACCCTGCCAAGCTATGCGATGGTGCATTTGATGTATAAATTCAGCAAGGCGCCGAAGAGTAAGAAGTAATTGTGGGAGTTTTGAGGTGGGGTGTGGCATGAGCCACACCCTTTCCTTTTAGGGGTTATCTTTTAAACAAACAAATCATCCATCGTAATCTGTTTCTGTACGATGTCGCTATGTTTGTTCTGCTTCAATCCGAAAGAAGTAATCAATGTGAGGAGAAGCGATTTGGAAGTCTTCGTCTCTTCAGTGAAGATACGAAGTTTCTCCTGCAATTTCTCCTCATATTCCTTGCTGATTTCGAATTCGCTCTTGTAGAATTTCATCTCACAGATGTTGATGGTTTCATCTTTCCGGTCTATCAGCAAGTCTATTTGAGCTCCCTTTTCTGTGTTGCTGCTTCGCCATGAGCAAATCAAGGTCTGTACTCCCGAAATTCCCAGGGCATGCTTGATTTTGTCTATATGGTTTAGACAAAGCATCTCAAACGACAGTCCTGCCCAAGTATGGTATAGCTGACTGTTCTGGGAGGATGACCAGAAACTGGAATCCTGATACTTGTTGTGCTTGATGAAACGGAAGTAGAAGAGCGTATAGAAATCTACTAACTGAAATAAGGTGTTTCGCTTTTGGCGAATGTCGGAAGTCATCTTGTTGGTAGTGCTGAATGGTTCATACAGACGGATGAATCCGCATTGTTCCAATTCTTCCAGTACTGTAGAGAAGGCTCCGTTATCTTTACATCCTGATGCCTTGACCAGTTCCTGGCGGGTCATACCCATTCCTTTGGCAGCAAGGGCAGTAACCACGGCGATATGGTCGGCTGATTTCTTAAACAAAGCTCTGTATAAGTCGTTGAACTCATCTTTCAGTTCTGCATTGTCTGCGAAAAACAGCTGGTCGATGTTCTGTGCCAGACTTTTCGATTTATCCATCATAGACAGATAATAAGGTATTCCACCCATAACCATATAGCATTCTGCTATCTGTTTTCGGCTGTAGCCGAAGTGGTAAGCCTTGAAGTATTCTTCGCATTCGTGCAGAGTGAATGGTTTTACAATCAGATGATGGGTCAGTCGGTTATGCAAGCCACCACGGTTGCGAATCAGGTTGTTGATCATCCAGGAGGTGGCGGATCCGCAAACGATGAGTTTGATGTCGTTGCGCAGTACAGCCCAGCTGTTCCAGAAGTTTTCCAGTGCAGGTATGAATCCCGATTTGGCGGTATCCATCCATGGCAATTCATCGATGAATATTACTTTCTTGCCTTCCGGAAGTGTTTCTATGTATTGTGACAGGGCATAGAATGCCAGCAGCCAGCTCTTGAACGTCTGCAGAGTGGTGGAGTGGGTATATTTTTGCAGGGCAATGCTGAAGTTGACAAGCTGTTCGCCTTTGGCAACTCCGTTCATTCCTGTCATGAAGAAGGCAAAATGATCCTCTACGGCTTTTCTGATGAGAAAAGTCTTGCCTACACGTCGTCTTCCATAGACGGCGATAAACTCTGATTTATCGGAGTTTATATACTCATTGAGCAGTTTGAGTTCTGCTTCTCTTCCTATTAGTCTCTGTTCCATATCTTTCGTTATTTTCTGCGCAAAGATAATGCAAGCGAGCGCAATGAAAGCTTGCTTTCAAATTGCCGAGTGCAGCTTATCTTCTGCAAAGATATAAAAAAATCCCCATTAGCGCAAATTATTCGCGGATAATCTGCGCTAATGGTATGAAAAAAGTATGTTAGCGCAAATTATCTGTGCGAAACTTGCCCCAAGGAAGCTACAGGATGTCCAGCAGCTGCGCAAAGCGGGAGATGCGGCGGAGGTTGGGATGTTCAAACTCCTCTATCTTTTCGTGCGCCCAGGTAGTATGGAAAGGGATATGGACGGCAGAGGCTCCGATTTTCAATGCCGGCGCAATATCGCTCTTAAAGCTGTTGCCCACCATAAGAAGCTCTTCGGGCTTCACTTCCATCTCCCGGCAAAGACGACGGTAAGCCTCGGGCTTCTTATCGCTCACGATACTTACCACATCAAAATAGCGCTGCAGCCCCGAACGCCACAACTTATTCTCCTGGTCCATCAGTTCTCCCTTGGTAAAGACAGCCAGCCTGAATCTTCTTTCACCGGAAGAACCATCCTCCTGCCCTTCTCTCATTTCACGGATGCGGGCAAGGGTAGCCTCAACACCCTCCAGCGGTTTGGCATCAAGATGCAGGAGACTCTTGCCAAGATCCAGAATCTGAGCAATGACATTCGCCTCTACCTTGCCATGACTCACCCTGATGGCATTTTCTACCAGCGAAAGGGTGAAAGCCTTGCAGCCATATCCCAAGTCTGCCATATTCCGGCTCTCCGTTTCAAAGAGGGCTGCAGAAATCTCCTTCTCCTTGCCATAAGCAGAAAGAAGCTCGCAATATTCATGCTCTACATCCTCAAAGTAATTCTGCAATGCCCAGAGCGTATCGTCGGCATCGAAGGCTATCGCCCTGATATTTTTCAGTTTTTCCATACTTTTCATTTCTTTTAGTTGCAAAGTTAATGTTTTTATCTGAAAAGGAAAACAATTTATTCTGCTTTCTTTTGCATATACCAATATTTTTCGTAACTTTGCCAAAAATTCAAATAAAGCAACAATATGAAATATCCTATAGGAATACAAAACTTTAGTGAAATTATAGATGGCGGTTATGTTTATCTCGACAAAACCAAAATCCTCTATGATTTAGTACATAATGGGAAAATATATTTTCTGAGTCGTCCAAGACGATTCGGAAAGTCGTTGTTGATTTCTACTCTGGAATGCTACTTCCAAGGACAGAAAGAACTGTTTAAAGGACTTGCCATCGAACAATTAGAAAAAGAATGGAAGCAATATCCTGTTTTCCATATAGACTTCAATGGTAAGGATTTCACACAAGCAGGCGAATTGGAAAAGACTTTGTTGACTTTTGTTGAAACCCAAGAGTTGATTTACGGAAGAGATCCATTAGCCACCACCTTGGGAGACCGATTTATGGCTGTATTGAGAACTGCTCATGAAAAGACAGGACAGGGCGCCGTTGTCTTGATCGACGAATATGACAAACCTTTACTGGATGTCTTGGACACAGGATTAAAGACCTTCGATTCTGAAGGTAACGAGCGTTTGTTGGAAGACAGACATCGTGAAATCATGAAAGGTTTCTACAGCGTCTTCAAAGCAGCTGACAGAGATTTGAAATTCGTGCTATTGACTGGTGTCACCAAGTTCTCGCAAGTTAGTGTGTTTAGTGGTTTCAACCAGCCTAACGACATTAGTATGGACGACCGCTACGAGGCACTTTGCGGAATCACAGAGGAAGAATTATACTCAACCTTCGATGAACAAATCAAGGCAATGTCCGTAAGATATAAAGTATCTGAAGATGAGATGAAATATAGACTCAAGCGCAAGTATGATGGTTATCACTTCAGTCCAAGCATGCTCGACATCTACAATCCTTTCAGCATCTTGAACTCACTGAGCAAGAAAATCCTGAGTGATTTCTGGTTCCGTACAGGTTCGCCAACCTATCTGGTTCGCTTATTAGCTCATTCTGACGAAAACCTCAACGAGTTGACAGGAAAGTATTATCCAACGAGCAGTTTCATTGACTACAAGGCAGATATAGAGGCTCCCCTACCTATGATTTACCAGAGCGGTTATCTCACCATTAAGGATTGGAACATGGATACCGATTCCTATCTCTTGGATTTTCCAAACGACGAGGTAAAAGCGGGTTTCGTAACCATGGTAATTATCTGAGGCCCAAGGAGTCACCAGACGCATGGGTTATAGAGGTAGTTAACACTATGAAGACGGGAGATTGCGACAAATTGGAGAAGCTACTCACCTCCTTCTTCGCCAGCATCCCATATAGTCAGCGACGCAAGGATGACGAGCGGGAAAAAGAGCGCTATTTCCAATACACATTTTATTTGGTGATTCGCATGATAAGTTGCTTTACTGTCTTGATTGAGAAAGAGCAAAGCGAGGGACGAGTAGACAGTATCGTAGAGACCCCTAATTTTGTTTATATCTTTGAGTTTAAGCGTGATGGTTCAGCCCTTGATGCTTTGAAACAAATCGAAACAAAAGGATATGCCCGTGAGTATGCCGCCGACAAAAGAAAGATATACCAGATAGGCTGCAACTTCTCATCTGAGACAGGTACAATTGATGGCTGGAAGCTGCAGATTTCTTCAGAGGCTTAAGAACAAATAAAACACCGTTTGAAATTTTCTTGTTTAATGAAGATTCCAAACGGTGTTCCATTTTATTTTTTCACATATCATTTCTCTTCATACCCTTCAAGCAACAATAGCGATAATTTTAATTTTTCTTACTAAAGAACGGAAGGAAAGTCTGTAAGTTTTATGCGCCATCCTGTAGATTTCAAATGCGAATGAGGACATTTCTCTTATTGTCTTACTAGGGCACAATATTGCCCCTAGGCGGGCAACTTTTTGCCGTCTAAAGATAAATATTACTACGTCGGGATAGAGATTTCTAGATGCCTATAAAACGTTTCGCCAAAAGCATAAAGGCTGCCGGAATTCTTCTGTGCGTAAGCCCTACTTTCAAATTCACTCTTCACATATATAAAATAAACATCTGAATACGAACAACTTACCGCGGTAAAGAGTTGTACTCACTCTTCACAACTCTTCACCTTTAGGACGTCTTTAGAGATCCGTTCCTGGCTTCTATTACGGCTTGCAACAGACATCTATTATGACTTGCATCAGGCTTATATTAAGCTTGGTTTAAGCCTCAGATAAAGTTTACGTAAGGCTTTGTTAAAGTTTACTTGAGCCTCTTTCCGATTTCTTGGACCTCCAATTTCCCTTATAAACTGCAGAAAAATCAATCGGGTGAAGAGTGGTGAAGAGTGGTGAAGAGTGGTGAAGAGTGGTGAAGAGTGGTGAAGAGCCAGCGCAACTCTTCACCACCATAAACACCTTATATTCAAAACGATTACATCATATTCGTGAAGAGTAAAGAGTAGAATTGAAAGTAGAGTTTTTCTTTCCTTTCAGAACATCTTAACAACATTGTAACACCTGTTTAAATCACCTGTAACATCGTACTCGTACCTTTGCACCCGGAAAAGCAAGGGGAGAAATGTATCTAGCTATGTTGAGACAAGCCCCTATATAATAAGGTATATAAACATTAATAAAATATATGAGTACGATTTATCTTTGTATTGTGATCTTCCTGCTCTGTCTGGCAGTGTTTGATCTCTTCGTGGGAGTCAGCAACGATGCTGTCAACTTCCTGCAATCTGCCATCGGAGCTAAGGTGGCTAAGTTTCGCACGGTGCTCATCATCGCATCCTGCGGTGTAGTACTAGGTGCCATCATGTCATCGGGAATGATGGACATCGCCCGACACGGTATCATGAGTCCAGACCACTTCACCTTCGAGGAAGTGATGACGCTCTTCCTAGCCGTGATGGTGACGGACGTGATCATCCTGGATGTGTTCAACACGCTGGGTATGCCGACATCAACCACCGTTTCGCTGGTGTTCGAGCTCCTGGGAGGAGCCTTTATCCTCGCTACATTGAAGATGTATGGAGACGACAGCCTCAACTACGGCGTCTTGCTGAACAGTAACAAGGCATTGGAGGTAATCATGGGTATCTTTTCATCTGTCATCATCGCCTTCATATTTGGTGCTTTCGTGATGTGGCTTTCCCGCATCATCTTCACCTTTAACTATCGCAAGCATTCACGCTACAGCATCGCCATCTTCGGTGGTATCGCCTTCACAGCCCTCTCTTACTTCATCTTCATGAAGGGATTGGGTAAGAGTCCTTACCTGCCAGCAGAATGGCGCGACTATATCGACCAGAACCTAGGCTTGCTGCTCTGCATCACCTTCGTGGGTTCTGCCATCGTAATGGAGTTCCTGCATCTCTGCCGCATCAACATCTTCAAGTTTACCGTGTTGATGGGTACTTTCGCCCTGGCAATGGCTTTCGCTGGCAACGACCTGGTAAACTTCATCGGTGTGCCTCTCGCTGGTCTTTCTTCTTATCAGGACTATATGGCAAATGCCAACGGTGCTACTCCAAACCAGTTTATGATGACTTCTCTGATGGATAGCGCCAAGACTACTCCAGTTTATCTTCTCGCTGCCGGTGCCGTGATGATCATCGCCATGGCAACTTCCAAGAAGGCTCAGAACGTAATCAAGACTTCAGTGGATTTGAGCCGTCAGGACGAGGGTGACGAGATGTTCGGAAGCTCTTCTGCAGCCCGCGTGATTGTACGCAACTGCCAGGCTACAGATTCATGGTTGAAGCTGTTTATGCCAAAGGCTCTGATGAACTGGATCAACAGCCGATTCGACAAGAACGATGTAGAGCTGGAAGAGAGCGCAGCCTTCGACGTGGTTCGTGCAGCCGTAAACCTGGTATTGGCAAGTATGCTCATCACCATCGGTACCAATCTGAAGTTGCCACTCTCTACTACATACGTAACCTTTATGGTAGCAATGGGTTCTTCACTTGCCGATAGAGCCTGGAGCCGTGAGAGTGCCGTGTTCCGTGTAACAGGAGTATTGAGTGTGATTGGTGGATGGTTTATCACAGCCGGTGTAGCTTTCGCAGCCTGTGCCATTGTCTGCCTCATCATGCACTTCGGCGGTGTAGGAATCCAGAGCTGCTTCATGGCATTGGTTATCTTCCTGCTCATCCGCAGCAACATCCAGTATAACAAGAAGGCAAAGGAAGAGAGCAAGGGCAGCACCTTCCAGCTGATGATGCGCTCACACGATCCAGAGATTGTATGGGATCTGCTTCGCCGTCAGGTATCCCGCACCCAGAGCTTCGTCTGCCACTTTGCACTCAACGAGTTCAACCAGATCATAGATGGTCTTGCCAACGAGAATCCTAAGTATCTCCGTCATGCCAACAAGGAGCTGAAGAAGGAGCAGGATATGCTGAAGAAGTTCCGTCGCCAGGAGATGCTCGGTTTGAAGAAATCGCCTATAGAGATTGCCATCGAGCGCAACACCTGGTTCCATCTGGGAGCCAACAGCAACCAGCAGTTCATCTACTCTCTGCGCCGTATGCTCGACCCAATCAAGGAGCACGTGGACAACAACTTCAATCCACTCCCTGCAGAATATACCAAGGAGTTTGCTCCTGTACGCCAGAAGATCAACGACCTGATGCGTATGAGCTGTGAGCAGATTGAGACCAGCCGCTACGAGAACTATCGTGAGATTCTCGCCGAGGCAGATGCCTGCAAGGATGAGCTCAGCGTACTGCGCAAGAAGCATATCGACCGCATCCAGCATCTTTCAGATAATTCTCTGATGCAGATTTCGCTGGTTTACCTGAATGTACTGCAGGAGAGCCAGGAGTTCCTGAGCGTGATGAGACACCAGCTCAGAGCAGCCAAGAAGTTTATGGAGAAATAAGCATAAAGAATACGCCACTATTAATCAAAGGAGGAACTTTCAGCGAAAAGTTCCTCCTTTTGTAGTTAAAGAAAGGAATGGTAAGACTTTGTTGCCAAACACAAAATATAGGTTAAACTTAACAAAAGAATACAAATTATTTTGTCCAATAAGCATTTAATTTGTAAATTTGCGAATAATAACAAACAAATACAAAACGATTATGAAACAGATTATCCTTTTTTTATTATGCATTTTTTCTACTATCACTGTACAAGCACAATCATCGACTGCGCCTGACGAAGTTGTCTTTTACGACATTACAAGTGGAGACCCCTTCACATATAATAAGACTATACAGAAAAGTGGACATATAGGAAACTTTAGTTGTCCCTTTGCCTATGACGTTAAAGTCAAAGATAACCATCTAGAGTTTTCAATCACAAACGAAGATTTCAAATGGTTCATTGTCAGAAAATATCCAGAGAAATATGTAGATTTTATCATTAACTTTTATGATGGTATTTCACACATAGGTAGCCCATGGCCAAAACCAGGGCAAGAAGATTTCTATCTGCCACAAGCATTTTCCTACACCATAAGAATAACATTTTAAGCGATGAAGAAGACAGTTTTTACAATCATATTTCTTTGTTCTGTGCTCATTCAGATGATGGCACAGAACAAGATACTTGTGTCGGAACGTATATTCTTGACTCCTACCCATGTTTACTACGACAAAAATGACACAGTAGAAATAATCGGGCAAATACTCTCCACAGACTACTCTGACTTCTATCCTTATAGCAGATATGTCTATCTCGAATTATTCGACAAAGACAGCAAGTTAGTTTCAAGGCAAAAAGTAAGATGCAATGACAAAGGCTGTTTTTACGCAACAATGCCTTTAGGAGCAATAAAAGAAAATGGGAAATATTACCTAAGAGGTTACACCCAATTCATGCGCAACCGCAAAAACACCTATTATCCGACAGTTCCACTATATGTAGGAAGTCGCCCAGTTATATCAACAAACAATCATACCATAAAGGCTTCATTCTTCCCTGAGGGAGGGCATTTGGTCAACAACCATAGCCAAAATATTGGCATTTATCTTTACAACACAACCAACCAACCTATAGAAACCAACTATTGGATCTTAAAGAATGGAGTTGACACCATTTACAATGGAAAGACTTCTCATTCCGGTTTGAGCATAGCTGCCTTCACCCCAGAAAAAAACGCCAATTACACCTTGCAAACTCCCCAAAACAAGCAGTCGTTCAAAATTCCAAGTACAGAACGAATCCCAACCATTCAAGCCACTATTCACAAAAACAGACTTGTTTGTCGTATTCTATCCGAGAATCAAGAAAGCAGCAACACTCCTTTACATCTGTTTATCTACCACAATAGCTTTGGACTAAAAGAAATGAGCATAGACAAGGGGCTAGCCGTTGCCGACATGACAGGATGCACGTCTGGAGTTCTTACCATTTGGCTTACAGATGAGCAACAAATTCCTATTGCCCAAAGAGTACTGTGGACTTCCGACGTCAAGGATGCTACCGAACTAGAAATGAAGTCAGTTTTTCGTATGAACGAGAAATTATCATTCTGCCTGAAAGATACAGTTCCAGGCAGCCAAACTTTCGTCCGCATAGTACCTGCATGGGATTCTCAAAGCATTAGTTCCTATGCTATGTTGAATTTTACCAACGAGCTTTCATCGTCCCTCCCCTTTCCACCATATTACAATGAAGAAGATGAAAAAAACAGAAGAAAAGACTTGTCTTCTTGGCTTCTCTCTGCCAAACAATCTATGATTGGAATAGATATCCTGAAAGAAGACTCCATCACTTATCCCTTCCCAATAGAGGCTGGGCTTGTGGTATCAGGCACAATATCGCAAGACCATCATCCTTTGCAAGAAGCCAGTGTACAGATTTACAACACAGCAAGCCAAGACGCAACAATTACAAAAACAGACGCAAATGGTCACTTTGACGCTCAGTTAAAAGACTATGCGGATGACACAAAACTCTATATGCAAGCATATAGCAAGAAAGGAGAAACAGGCAATTATCTATATAAACTTGACGAATATGCTTTTCCACCCATCCAACAACCTGAAACCTACTCATCGTATGCTGAGGAGACAAGCAATTCCAATACTTTGGCTTCCTACCATACCAGATTAGACTCCACCAAGACATACAATCTTGATGAAGTAGTAATTGCTCGCCGAACTGCAAACAAAAAGCAATATGAATGGGTCAAGAACAGAAACCCATTTGAATACTTCGACAGAAACTTCTTAGAGAAAAAGCCCAATCTCCAGACATTAAAAGACATTATTATATATACCAATTTAGTAAGTGTTTCTTCCGACAATAATTGTATATCGTGGAAGAGCAACAGGTATGACCACATTCGTCCTACTCGCCTAACCCAAAATGGAGATGCCGTAGTTTTCAGCAGCATAGCTTTGGTTATTAATGGACTAAAAATAAATTATAATATTTCCGACTTTCTCACCATCCCTGCTACTGATATAGAATCCGTCGAGTTAGTGAGACCAGGAAAACCATACGCCTTGTATCATGATGCCCCACTAGGGCTTTTTGATGTAAAAATGCGCTATCTGATAAAGAAAGAGGAAATCTCATCAAACGGTATAACGATTCAGCCACTTGGCATTTCCGTGTCTACAAAAAAACACGAAATCAAGCTGCCACAAGCAGAAGGAAAATACAAGGTGCTAATTGACGTCATATCTCCCGACAGAAGAATAAATTCTTTCGTCAAAGAAATAGAAGTCAAGAAGTAGTTGTAAAGAATCAGACTTTCAAGAATGTTCTGAAAGACAATTTGACACCCTCCACCGACGATTTGACAGAACTTTCCACTTTGGTACGAATATTGCCAACAAGGGAGGTGTAAGCGGACTAACAAGCCGCTACACTAGAGAGTAATAACATAGAATAATAACAAATAAAAATAGAATCGGAGGTTAAGATTATGATGTACAGAAATTCTTGGATACCAGAGGTATTTAACGGACTCTTCAACGAGGGTAATATGCAGAAGGCTAATACTACAGCCCCAGCCATCAACGTCAAGGAGTCTTTGACAAAATATACAGTAGAACTTGCAGCCCCAGGAATGCGCAAGGATGATTTTGAGGTAAACCTCAATGAAAATGGCGATCTCCACATCAAGATGGAGAACAAGCATCAGTCTGAGCAGGAGGAGCACGTTTATCTGCGTCGCGAGTTCTCATACGCTAAGTTTGAGCAGACCCTGATTCTCCCAGACGATGTCAACAAGGAGAAGATTTCTGCCAGCGTAGCTGACGGTGTGCTCACCATCCAGTTGCCTAAGATGCAGCAGGAGGAGCAGAAGATTGCGCGCCAGATTTCAATAGGATAAGTGTTTTTGGTTAGTTTTTCATAAGCAGATTGTTTAGTTAGGTTAGATTGTTTAGTTAGGTTTTGGTTGAATAGATTGTTTAGTTTAGGTTAGATTGTTTAGTTAGGTTTAATTGTTAGATAAGTTAGGTTTAGTTAATACATATCGCCCTAAGTGCTAGTGATAGTACTTGGGGCTTTTTTATGCAAAAAAACGGGTAAAGATTTGGCAGTTAGAGAGAAAAGTTGTAATTTTGCAGCCCGAATTAAAAAGTAAGTATAACCCGAGTGCTTGGTAAACCTCGTAAAAAACAAGAAAATGGAAAAGAAAACAACTCAAGTGAGTGTGCTGTTTATGCTTTTCAGCATCCTCTTCTGCGTTTGTCTCATTGCGGCAAACGTGCTCGAAACAAAGCAAATCGCCGTTGGTCCCATCTCTTTGACCGGCGGTCTGATCGTGTTCCCGGTAAGTTACATCATCAACGATGTGGTATGCGAAGTATGGGGCTACCAGAAAGCCCGCCTTCTCATCTGGACCGGCTTCGCCATGAACTTCTTCTTTGTAACCCTGGGTGCTATCTGCGACTGGATTCCTGCTGCTCCTTACTGGACCAACGATGCCGGATTCCATGCCATCTTCGGTCTGGCTCCCCGCATTGCCGCCGCCTCTTTCGTGGCATTCATCGTAGGTTCCTTTGCCAATGCCTACGTGATGAGCGTGATGAAGATCCGTGATGGCGGCAAGCATTTCTCTGCCCGTGCCATCGGGAGTACGGTAGCTGGCGAGAGTTGCGATAGCCTGATTTTCTTCCCTCTTGCCCTGGGTGGAATCGTTCCTACCTCAGAATTGCCTTGGCTGATGCTCTGGCAGGTGGTACTGAAGACCGTGTATGAAATCATCGTGCTGCCTATCACCATCCGTGTGGTCAATGCGATCAAGAAGCATGAAGGCGAGGATGTGTATGACAACAACATCTCCTACAACATATTCAAACTGGGGGCTATCTAAACATGAAACATCTGAATCAAATATTAAAATAGAACTATGGATAGAAAAGAAGATGGGCTGAAGGCACTGGGTGCCAAGACCCAATATAGAATGGATTATGCGCCAGAGGTATTGGAGACCTTCGTGAACAAGCACCCTGGCAATGATTACTGGGTACGTTTCAACTGCCCTGAGTTTACCTCCCTCTGCCCTATCACGGGTCAGCCAGACTTTGCAGAGATTCACATCAGCTATATTCCAGATGTAAAGATGGTAGAGAGCAAGAGCCTGAAGCTCTATCTCTTCAGTTTCCGCAACCACGGTGATTTTCACGAGGACTGCGTGAACATCATCATGAAGGACCTCATCAAGCTGATGGATCCAAAGTATATCGAGGTAACTGGTATCTTTACTCCTCGCGGCGGCATCAGCATCTGGCCTTACGCCAACTATGGCAAGCCAGGAACCAAGTATGAGAAGCTCGCAGAACAGAGATTCGCTACTCACGAATAAAAAACATAAAACCTCGGAAGATACATTTCAATATCTCCCGAGGTTTTTTATTTCGTTTAGGGATTAAACAAAATCTCTTTTGTGAGAAATTATGGGAACTGAGGATAATCCTCGAAACGAGGCTTGCGCTTCTCCAGGAACGCCTTGCCGCCTTCCTGAGCCTCATCCATGGTATAATAGAGCATGGTAGCATCGCCAGCCAACTCCTGGATACCAGCCTGACCATCCAACTCGGCATTCAATCCAGCCTTGATCATACGGAGAGCCAAAGGAGAACGCTCCATCATGATTTCAGCCCACTCTACACAGGTATTCTCCAACTGATTGAGAGGAACCACCTTATTTACCATTCCCATCTCCTCAGCCTCTTTTGCAGAATACTGCTTGCAGAGGAACCAGATTTCACGAGCCTTCTTCTGACCTACCATTCGTGCCAGATAAGAAGAACCGAAACCGGCATCGAAGCTTCCCACCTTAGGACCGGTCTGTCCGAAGATGGCATTCTCTGATGCGATGGTCAGGTCGCACATCACATGGAGCACATGACCACCACCGATGGCATAACCATTCACCATGGCGATAACCGGCTTAGGCAAACGGCGAATCTGCATCTGCACATCGAGCACGTTGAGACGAGGCACACCGTCGTTGCCTACGTATCCGCCCCTGCCCTTCACATGCATATCACCACCGGCACAGAAAGCCTTGTCGCCAGCACCCGTCAGGATAACCACTCGGATATCCAGACAGTCACGACAATAGTTGAAAGCCTGTGCCATCTCCCAGGTGGTCAATGGAGTGAAGGCATTGCGATAACGCTCACGATTGATTGTAATCTTAGCGATATGATTATACTCCTCGAAGATGATTTCCTTGAAATCAAAACCTTCTATCTTTTTCCATTCTCTCATTTACTTTGAACTTTGAATTTTGAACTTTGAACTTTATGATTACTTTCAGTGTTACTTCCAGAAAGGATGATTCATCCTTCTTACTCTGATGATAACTCTAAACTATTATAATATTCTTCCAGAACCTGATTATCTGTTTCTATATCCGTTAGCACTTCCAAGAGCATCGGTCTGTCAGACTCGGTATGGATGAGCCAGTCGATGCCCTCGCACAACGAACTCATGTCATCGGCATTCTGATAGTCAACATTCTGTGCCTGGCAGATGTGATAAGCCGAGGTGCAATGCTCAGCCATCACCAGTTTCTCACGTGCCGCACTCTCCTTCAATCCCTTGAACTTGGCAAAGATGGCTCCGCCGCCATTGTTCAACAACAGGATGCGAAGGCTGCCATTGAGATTCTGATTCCAGAGAGCATTCTGATCGTAGAAGAAACTC
>OICT01000527.1_pt1 | contig 18943 bp, 14 predicted proteins | sample 1581331 | NCBI WGS metagenome assembly OICT01 (sample SAMEA3882544, study PRJEB24775) | human gut metagenome | biome: human-associated habitat; feature: intestine environment; material: feces | place: Netherlands | collected 2009/2010 | reverse complement strand
CCCGATACCCTTGTCTTTTCAATACCAGATAATGCGTTTCTCCCCCCTTTAACGGATGAACTGCCAAATCAAGAATATTCTGTTCCAGTTCTTCTAATTTTTCCAGTGCAACCTTATTACCAAAATTTTCGGCTATATACAATACGATTTTTCTAATCTGCGCATCTGCCGTTTCTGTACGAACAACTTCATATTTCAATAATTCTATTCCTCCCCAAGCATTTGTCTTAAATCATCAAATGTTTCACGAACCGGTGCTACTCTACCATTCTTTACATCATCTTCCGCTTCTGTAAGAATTTCCAAAAGTTCTATTCTTGACTTCATTCTTTTATATTCCTCATACGAAAGAGAGACTGTATCACCACGACCGTTTACTGTGATTATAACCGCTTCATTTTCTTCTCTGCATTGTTTTGAAATTTCACTATAATGATTTCTTAAATCTGCGGATGGTCTAATTGTTTCTCGTAAGTTTGCCATAATAATTCCTCCTAACCTGTCTTCCTGCTACAATACCTGTTTTTTGCAATTTCTGTTTTTTTCTCTTTCAACAATACCTATATTAGTTCACAGTATCAGAAATATCCTTGATAATTCTGAGTGTAATCTATAAAATTCTGCGGATATCCTGTTTCACATCTGCAAAATTTACCTCTGTATTTTACAGCACCCTATATTCAGAACTGTAAAATACCTTTACCTGATATCATGTATTGCAGAAAATCCTGCGAAAATATGATTTCTCTCATATCCCCGCAGGATAATTCTATCCGAATCAGTTCATAAACACAAGTCTTTATGGACATGTACGTTTTTTTATACCTGTTTATACTTATTTACAATCTCTTTCATCCGGGAAAGTTTTTCTTCCATGTCTTTCACCAGTTTAAACTGTGTTCTGCAGCGATCCAGATTATGTCCCTCTCTGTGAATCTTGAAATAATGATCTCCCTCCAGATAGTCTGTGAGGAAACGCATTCCACATTCAAAGGTCATAAGGATTGCTCCCATGGGAAGCATATCCAGTTCTGTCTCAGTCAGCGCACCGCCGCAGCCTTCGATGAATCCCTTGACATAAACTTCATAAAGGTGAAGATCACAGGACACTTTCGTCAGGTCTTTCTCATCCTCAGCTCCGGTACTTGCGCCAAAACGGATAGAATCACCGAAATCATTCACGGACAGTCCCGGCATTACGGTATCAAGGTCAATCACACAGATGGCTTTTCCCGTTGCATTATCAATCATTATGTTATTTAGCTTGGTATCATTATGTGTAACACGTAACGGCAGTTTTCCCTGATCCTGCATATCGCACAGGACATGTGCCAGTTCTGTGCGGTCCAGCACAAACTGAATCTCTTTTTCCACATCTGCTGCTCTGTGACATATATCTTTTTCCACAGCAGTTTTAAACTTATCCAGCCTGTCCACCGTATTATGAAAATTTACGATGGTTTCATGAAGAGTTTCTGCCGGATAGTCTGCAAGCAGCCTCTGGAAATGTCCAAAAGCAACTGCACTCTGGTAAAAATCTTCCTCATCTTTTACCATGTCATAGCATGTGGCATTTTCAATAAACAAATATACTCTCCAGTATTCCCCATCCTCATCTACATAATAAGGAAGTCCATCCTTTGTCATCACAAGATTCAGAGTCTCTCTCTCCACATCTCCACCGTTTTCCTGAATCTTTTTCTTCAGCCAGGCAGTAACACCGCTGACATTCTCCATCAGTTCCACAGGTTTGGTAAAAATACTCCTGTTCATTTTCTGAAGAATATAATGTTTGCCTGTACCGTAAGTCAGTCGGTAAGTATCATTGATATGTCCGCTTCCATAAGGAACACATTCTGTCAGATTATCTTCCAGAACAAATGCACTGGTGATATTCTTTATCTCCCGGTTAATTTCCACTCAATTATTCCTCCCATAATCTCTGTGGATACAGCCCTCCATCTTTTAAATTCTGAATGGCAGCTACTACCACAGGTTTATCTTCTTTGTATGTTACGCCATACCATTTATCCATAGATTTCAGCACTTTTACAGTTGCTCTCTTCTCACCGAGAAGTTCATCTACTACAAATGGCAGGAAATATTCGCATTTCAGCGGGTTTACTTTCAGATTCTCATCCAGGAATTTAGGGAATCTGTCTTTCAGCTCTTTCAGGATTCTGACGTGCCAGAGCGTTGTAACGAACCTCACCCATGAGGAAGTTCTTGTATTCGTCTGTATTAGGAGCCTTTGAATCCATAATGAATGGGTTCTTGCCTTCAGCCTTAAGAGTAGGATTGTATCTGTAAAGATGCCAGTAACCTGCCTGTACAGCCTTCTTTTCTTCTGCCATAGCAGTACCCATACCGGTCTTGATACCATGGTTGATACATGGAGCGTAACCGATAATGATTGAAGGACCGTTGTAAGCTTCAGCTTCTGCAATAGCCTTGATACACTGATTATAGTCAGCACCCATAGCAATGTGAGCAACGTAAACGTAGCCGTAGCTCATTGCGATACCGGCAAGATCCTTCTTCTTAACTTCCTTACCTGCTGCTGCAAACTGTGCAATAGCGCCTGTAGGAGTTGACTTTGAGGACTGACCGCCTGTATTTGAGTAAACTTCTGTATCGAATACGAAGATATTTACGTCTTCACCGGAAGCGATAACATGGTCTAGACCGCCGAAACCGATATCGTAAGCCCAACCGTCGCCGCCGAAGATCCACTGTGATTTCTTTCTCAGATAATCCTTAGAAGCAAGGATTTCCTTAGCTGCGTCGCAACCGCATGCTTCCAGAGCAGCAACAAGCTTTTCTGTAGCAGGTGTGTTAGCGTTGCCGTCATCAACAGTGTCAAGATATTCAGCAATTGCTGCCTTAACGTCAGCATTGTCTGTAGTTTCATTTAAAGCCTGAACCTTAGCGATAACTCTGTTTCTGAGAGTTCTCTGACCTAAGAACATACCGTAACCGAATTCAGCGTTGTCTTCAAACAGTGAGTTAGACCAAGCCGGACCCTTGCCTTCCTTATTGAATGTATAAGGAGTTGAAGGAGCAGAGCCGCCCCAGATTGAAGAACAGCCTGTAGCGTTAGCGATATACATTCTGTCGCCGAAGAGCTGAGTAATAAGCTTTGCATAAGGTGTTTCACCACAACCTGCACATGCTCCGGAGAACTCAAGCAGAGGCTGTTTGAACTGACTTCCCTTAACAGTTGTTTCTTTGAATTTAGCGATAACATCTTCTTTGATCGGAAGTTCTCTTCCATAATCGAAGAATTTCTGAAGTCCTGCGTTTGCTTCCATGTTTTCCATAGCAAGGGCTTTTGCACCTTTCTTGCCTGGGCAGACATTTGCACAGGAACCACATCCTGTACAGTCATAAGCTGATACAGTCATGGTGAATTTATAATCTTTCATACCAGTCATAGGAAGAGTAGCCATTCCTTCTGGAGCGTTAGCTGCTTCTTCTTCTGTCAGTGCTACCGGACGGATTGCTGCGTGCGGGCAGACATATGCACAACGGTTACACTGGATACAGTTTTCTGGCTGCCATACCGGTACGTTTACTGCGATACCACGTTTTTCGTATGCAGCAGTTCCGGATGGTGTAGTACCATCAACATATTCTGTAAATGCAGATACAGGGAGTGTGTTACCTTCCTGAGCATTGATCTTGCACTGGATGTTGTTTACGAAGTCCTGAGCTTCCTGAGCACCGTGAGTTGCATGAGCCATGAAGAGACCTTCATCTTCTGCATCTTTCCAGCTTTCCGGAACTTTAACTTCTACAACCTGTTTTGCACCGGCATCGATAGCTGCCCAGTTTTTCTGAACAACGTCATCACCTTTACGTCCGTAAGTAGCTTTTGCAGCTGCTTTCATCAGTTCGATTGCCTGCTCTTCCGGAATGATTCCTGTAAGTTTGAAGAATGCAGACTGAAGGATTGTGTTGATACGTGTTGGTCCCATACCAGTTTCGATACCGATCTTAACACCGTCGATGGTGTAGAATTTGATATCATGATTAGCGATGAATGCTTTTACCTGTCCCGGGAGATGTTTTTCAAGTCCTTCCATATCCCATGCACAGTTAAGAAGGAATGTACCACCATCAACAAGTTCCTGAACCATGTTATATTTGTTTACATAGGACGGATTGTGACATGCAACAAAGTTTGCTTTGTGGATCAGGTATGTGGATTTGATCGGTTTCTTACCGAAACGAAGGTGAGACATTGTAACACCGCCGGACTTCTTGGAGTCATAATCAAAATATGCCTGAGCGTACATATCTGTATTGTCACCAATGATCTTGATGGAGTTTTTGTTAGCACCTACAGTACCATCAGCTCCAAGACCCCAGAACTTACAGTTTGTAGTTCCTTCTGGTGTTGTAACAATCGGAGCACCTGTTTCAAGAGAAAGGTTTGTAACGTCATCAACGATACCGATTGTGAATTTTTCTTTTGTTGTGTTCTCATATACTGCAACGATCTGTGCCGGTGTAGTATCTTTGGAACCAAGTCCGTAACGTCCTGTAAAGATCTTAACATCTTTAAACTTGCTGTCTTTTAATGCAGCAACAACGTCAAGGTACAGAGGCTCGCCAAGTGCTCCTGGCTCTTTTGTTCTGTCAAGAACGCTGATCTGTTTTACAGAATCCGGAATAGCATCGATCAGTGCCTGTGCGCAGAATGGTCTGTAAAGACGAACTTTAACAACACCAACTTTTTTGCCTGCTGCTGCAAGGTAATCGATTGTCTCTTCGATTGTATCGTTTACGGAACCCATAGCGATGATGATGTGTTCAGCATCCTCAGCTCCATAGTAGTTGAACAGTTTGTAATCTGTTCCGATCTTTTCATTAACTTTGTCCATGTATTCCTGAACTACTGCCGGAAGAGCATCATAGAACGGGTTACATGCTTCTCTTGCCTGGAAGAAGATATCAGGGTTCTGAGCTGAACCTCTCTGACATGGATGATTCGGATTAAGTGCATGGTCACGGAATGCCTGAATAGCATCCATATCTGCCATATCCTTCAGATCTTCATAATCCCATGTTTCAATCTTCTGGATCTCGTGAGATGTACGGAATCCATCGAAGAAGTTGATGAACGGAACTTTACCTTTGATTGCTGCCAGATGAGCAACTGGTGTCAGGTCCATAACTTCCTGTACAGATGATTCGCAGAGCATTGCACATCCGGTCTGACGACAGGCCATAACGTCGGAATGATCTCCGAAAATGGAAAGTGCATGAGAAGCAAGTGCACGAGCGGATACATTGATAACGCCCGGAAGCTGCTCACCAGCGATTTTGTAAAGGTTCGGGATCATCAGAAGAAGACCCTGGGATGCAGTATAAGTAGTTGTCAGGGCACCTGCTGCCAGAGATCCGTGTACTGCACCTGCAGCACCTGCCTCAGACTGCATTTCTGTAACCTGTACTTCCTGTCCAAAGATGTTCTTTCTTCCCTGAGTTGCCCACTCATCTGTTGCTTCCGCCATAACAGATGAAGGAGTGATCGGGTAGATAGCAGCTACATCTGAATATGCATAAGAAGCATGAGCGGCTGCATGGTTACCATCCATGGTTTTCATCTTTCTTGCCATAGTTTGTTTTCCTCCTTAAAGGTATGATGAAAATTTTTATTTATTTCAGACCACTGAAACGGTCTAAAAGTCCATTGGTTATTATATCATACACTATTGCGATTGTCCAATCGGGATTACGCATTTTCTGTATCTATTTACATACAAAAAAGTTAGCCATTTATAAGTTTTTTCAGGGATTTTCGCTTTAGCATCCTGCACAGTTCTTCCTGAATTTCCGCGAGTTCACAGTGAACAGAACAGTTCTGTCCGTCTGCGCTGTTCCTGGCACAGTCATAGCCAGGTTCCAGGCAGTCAATGATAAACATTCCCGGATCGATCGTTGTATAAACATCATAAAGTGTTATCTGATCAAGATCACAGTTCAGAGAATATCCCCCATGAACACCACGATACCCTCTGACCATTCCTGATTTCTGCAGTTTTTTCAGGATTTTGTATGCAAAAGGTGCTGTGATCAGTTCTTTTTCACAGATTTCATTTACGCTGACTCTCTTTTCCTCTGCCATTGCGCGGAGCACCCGCACAGCATAATCGCATTCTCTGGTTATCAACATACTCTGTTTCCTCTTTCCGTTACCCGTAACTCTCCAGCAAACTTTCTTAAATTATAGCAATTCCTCTGTGTAAATTCAATGTTTTTATGATTTAAGGCTTGCAAAATCTCCACTTTACTGTAAAATGGGAATGAATGGCCAAAAACAGGCCAGTTACTGTTCAATGATCGAAAACTTAATTCGAAACCATAATGAAGAAAAGAGGTACCTTATGATTTCAGCAAATAATATCACTTTACGTGTTGGCAAAAAAGCCCTCTTTGAGGATGTCAACATCAAATTTACCGAAGGCAACTGCTACGGTCTGATCGGAGCAAACGGTGCCGGTAAATCTACTTTCCTTAAAATCCTTTCCGGACAGCTCGAACCGACCAATGGAGATATTGTGATCACTCCTGGCCAGCGACTCTCCTTCCTGCAGCAGGACCACTTCAAATACGATTCCTTCAACGTACTGGATACCGTTATCATGGGAAATGCCAGACTTTATGAAATCATGAAGGAAAAAGAGGCGATCTATGCAAAGGAAGATTTTACAGATGAAGACGGTATCCGTGCCAGCGAACTTGAAGGTGAATTCGCAGAGATGAACGGATGGGAGGCAGAGTCTGATGCTGCTACTCTTCTGAACGGACTTGGCATCGAATCCGAGCTCCACTATACACAGATGGCTGACCTGACCGGCAGCCAGAAAGTCAAAGTTCTTCTTGCACAGGCTCTGTTCGGCAATCCGGACATTCTTCTTCTCGATGAGCCTACCAACCATCTGGATCTTCCGGCAATCGAATGGCTCGAAGAATTTCTGATCAACTTTGACAATACTGTCATCGTTGTATCCCATGACCGTTATTTTCTTAATAAGGTCTGCACACATACTGCCGATATTGACTATGGCAAGATCCAGCTGTATGCCGGAAACTATGATTTCTGGTTTGAATCCAGCCAGCTTCTTATTAAACAGATGAAAGAAGCCAACAAAAAGAAAGAGGAAAAAATCAAAGAGCTGCAGGAATTTATTTCCCGATTCAGTGCCAACGCTTCCAAATCCAAACAGGCGACCTCCCGTAAGCGTGCACTGGAAAAAATCCAGCTGGATGATATGCGTCCTTCCAGTCGTAAGTATCCATACATCGACTTCCGTCCAAACCGCGAGATCGGCAATGAAGTGCTTATGGTCGAAAACCTCTCCAAGACTATTGATGGCGTAAAAGTTCTGGACAATATCAGCTTTACTCTCGGTCATGACGATAAAGTTGCATTTGTTGGTGCCAATGAACAGGCCATTACTACTTTTTTCCGTATCCTTGTCGGTGAACTGGAGCCAGACGAAGGAAGTTACAAATGGGGTGTCACCACTTCTCAGGCATATTTTCCAAAAGACAATACACAGGAATTTGACAATGATCTCACGATCACAGACTGGCTGACACAGTATTCTGAAATCAAAGATGCTACTTATGTCCGCGGTTTCCTTGGCAGAATGCTCTTTCCTGGTGAAGACGGCGTAAAAAAAGTACGTGTTCTTTCCGGTGGTGAAAAAGTACGTTGCCTGTTGTCCAAAATGATGATTTCCGGTGCTAATATCCTGATTCTTGATGAACCTACCAACCATCTGGACATGGAATCTATTACTGCATTGAACAATGGACTGATCAAATTCCCGGGAGTTATCCTTTTTACTTCCCATGACCATCAATTCGTGCAGACAACCGCCAACCGTATCATGGAAATCCTTCCTGACGGTAAGCTGATTGACAAGATCACCACCTATGACGAATATCTGGCAAGCGACGAAATGGCGAAGAAACGTCACGTCTTCCAGGTTAACGAAGAAGATGCTGCCGATAACTAGAATTTCATACTGCAGTTTTACTGCATGACAAAAGCTCCCGTTTTTAATGATCGGGAGCTTTTGCAGCTTACTGTTTACAGTATTTTTTATTTCATTGTGATATCCGCCAGTTTTCCATTTGTCACTTTCAAAAGTGCAGCAAGCGGAACTTTCAGCGTCAGTCCGACGCGGCCTCCACTTACATATATTTCTTCAAACCCACCCGCGGATGCATCAAACACGACCGGATATGGTTTTTTCATTCCAAGCGGACTGCAGCCGCCTCTTACATAGCCTGTAATTTTCAGAATATCTTTAACATGAATCATATCCACAGCCTTCTCTCCAACTGCTTTCGCAGCCGCCTTACGATCCACTTCTTTTTCGATCGGTACTACAAATACATAGTATCCGCCGCTTTTCCCTTCCATAACCAGTGTTTTAAAAGACTGTTCATATGGTGCCCCAATCAGATCTGCACTGTGAAGTCCATCAATAAACTCATCACATTCATATGGAAATGCTTCATATTTCACTTTCTGACGATCCAGCATTCTCATCGCATTTGTCTTAGCTTCTTTTGCCATGTTGTCCTTCTTTCCTGCCTTCTACCCGGCATCTTTACTGTTACTTTCTTTTTTTATGTGTATCATCACGTCTGGATATCTTTTTCCAGAGTTCTTCTCCCTCCCGGTCGTCTTCGTCCATCATTTCTCTCAGCACTTCCTCATCCAGTTCATCCTCATCAATTACAACCGGTTCTTCATAGTCATCATTCATTGGATGATAGGAATCTTCTGTATCAAAAGATCCCAGCGGAAGATCAATTTCTTTCTGTCTGCTCTTTCTCGGTCGGTACGGAATTGTTTTTTCTGATTCAGGTGCCACCGCATCCTTTTTATGTTTTCTTCCTTTATTTTTTTCAAGTCTGAAATCTACCTGCTGCGCACTCCGAGATGCTTTATGAGAACTGTTCTGCGCTCTTCCCGGTGTATGCTTCACATTTTGTCTCTGTGCCGATGTTCTTCTGACTTCTTTCTGCGCCTTTCTTTCTGATTTCTGTGGCATATAATCCCTGAAATCCACATAATCAGAACTGTCCTGTCCATCGTTATACGCATCCTCTTCGTACTCTTCTTCCTCGTCATCATCTTTACGCCTGTTTGTCGCAAACTGAATCAGCATTCCAAGAAGTGCAAATCCTGCACTCAGTCCCAGACCATACGGAATATCCGCCAGTCCGCCTAATTTTGCAGCAGAAAAGCCTGCCATCGCACCTCCCAGAAGGCTTGTCCCAATGATCAGAACTTCCCTCGCCTGCTTCATAGCCAACACACCAAGGCCCACTCCCAGAAGGAGACAGAAAAAGAATACCAACGAAGTAGTTGGATGAAAAACATAAATACCAAGTCCAATTCCAATGCCTGCTCCCAGAATAAAAATTCCAATCTTATAGCTCACAAATGCGATCACGGCCAGTAGTACACCCGCTCCAACCATAAAAACCGCATACATATATTTCTCTGTCACACCACCGGTATACGCTGCACCAAATCCAATTCCAGCTCCAATGACAAAACCACAGAGCATCATCCAGAAACGCAGAAGCCGATATCCCAGAATACAGTTGATCACTCCAAAAATCAGCAGTACTGTAAAACCGATCATCGAAAAACTGGATATAGACGGTACTGTCCGCGTATTCTCAATCATATTCATAATCTGCTGCAAAATATCATTCATAAAAATATCTCCTCTAAAACATAAAATATATCGTTTTCAGATTATCCAGAATACCATAATGATACTCTACTGTACTGAGCCCATACATTTTCAGATAATATTCAGCAACTTTCTGAACATATCCTTCCTGTATCCACTGCTGACATGCTTCATCAAAAGCTTCCTGCGAAGTAAATTTGAAACGTACTACCGCAGCTCCGTTCTCAAGACGCATACAGCAGAAATCATAAATCTGCTGTTCATCATATGTATCAAAACATGCCTGATTCAGCACATAAAAATTAAGATCCGTCGCAGTACACTCCGGAACCGGAAATTCATCGGATGCTGTATATAATTGCTCATATTCCTGTGGAAAAGGACACAGATAATCATAAATTGTTGTCTTATGTTCTTCCAGAGAAACCGCACCGCCTTCCAGAAATGCCGGCTGATCCCCGTTTGTAGCATCTACATAATATTGCTCACCGTTAATTTCTACGATATTCCAGGCATGTCCTTCATCACCGTCCCTCGCATTTCCCTCTACATAAATACACGGAACTCCAAGCTGTTCCAAAAGATACTGTACCGCCCTCGCATATCCGGCACACACAGCTTTCTTTTTCCAGAAAATGCCTGCAATATTCTGGTCATCCTCCGATGCTTCATACTCTGCATGATCTATCAGATACGTATAAACTGTTTTGACCTTATCATAAGCAGACATATCCTGTGTAATCTGCTCTTTCACTTCTTCCAGCGCATGTTCCATGAATGCCATAATTTCCTGAATTTCCTGATCTGTATACGTATATCCAGGTGAAAATCTGCAATAATCAGTTCCTTTATACGCAGTCGTATATACTTCCTCACGATTGTGCACCCAGAAAAGTTCCGGATGATCCTTCAGCAATGCATGGTAAACTTTACTGATCAGCTGTTCATTCGAAGATGTCAGATAAAACTCATCTTGTCTCTCCTGTATTCCACTCAGCATTTCACGATATATTTTCTTCTCATCTTCTGTCAGCAATCCAAAATAATATTCCCTGTAATTGTCATCGGTCTGCAGAATCTCCTGTTTTCTTAATGACCTGACTTCAGCAGGTTCCTGAGAAAGAAAATCATTCTGCCAGATGACACCCATAAACAGGACAATCAAAACGCAGAAAACTCTGCGTCCAAATCTTCTTTTTTTCTTCATCTGTCACTCCCTTATCTCCTGTACAGTCTTATATTATCAGACTTCTGCCATCAATAAAAGAGCTTACTGTAAAAAACCGAACGACTCTTTCGAATCGTCCGGCCTTGTTTATCATCAATCTTCAAAAGTAACCTGAATATCACTGTTATCCGGTTTTTGCGAAAGAATTTCCGCAGAACTTCCGGAAACCGAAACATTCTGATTCAGGATTTCATCCAGCGTATCTGTCACTTCCACACTACCCGTCGCATAATTGGAAGTCGTCTGATTTTCGGATTCATCACTCATATCCTCAAATGTTATCTCAACATCCTCAGCCGCATCAGCAGGTGCTGTAATTGTTTCCGCTGTATCATGTGTTGCTGTATCCTTCCCATTCAATCCATCACTGAGAGAATTTGTTGTTTCTGCCACAAGTGTTGCTGACGTTGTTATATTATCCGTTATCAGATCTGTTTCTGCATTGTCTGCATTTGCACCCTGGTTTTCCATCTCTGCAACTTCCGTCTGTGTAGGATAGAAGGAAGGCTGGCGGATATAACGGAAACTTGCACCATAAGCTTCTCCAACTGTTACTCCATTCTTACTGGAAGAACAGTGTACTGCGATCCAGTCGCCTGCATCTGTCTTGCCACAGATAATACCTACATGGTTATTACTGCCCGCTTCCGGTCCATTCTGGAATACAAGGTCACCCGGCTGCGCATCCTGTTCACTGACAACATTGGCATTCTCCCACTGTTCAGAAGTACCGTCTCCCACACTGCTCTGCATACCCTGATTCAGATATCCATTGATCACTGACCATGTAACAAATCCACTGCAATCAAGACCATATGCACGGACAGTTCCACTGCTGGCACTGCCTGCTGCAGATACTTTTTCGGCAGAACCCCAACTGGAGTCTTTACCGATCTGCGTTGATTTGCCGCCCCAGAAATATCCAACTTCACCTACCAGTGAATATGCTGCAGTAATGACATTTACACGTTCTTCAGAAACATCATCCCCGACACTCTGACGTACAAATCCTTTCGCATCTGTAACGATCGCACAGAGCAGCTTGCAATCTGTTTCTACATATTTCTTAAGTACTGTCCTGTTTTCCTGAGAAATATTATTCTGTTTAATATAATGGTTAATGTGATAGTTTCCATAAGAAACATGTGTAATGCTTTCTTTATCACGGACAACCGGATTCATCTCAGCAAAGATCTTTGCCAGTTCATCCTTCGCTGATGAATCAAGAGTGAACTCCGTGTTTCCTTCCTGGCTCTGCTCATAAACATAGATTGCCAGGATATCCTGCCAGTTACGCACGAGCAGAGAATCTGCTGAAGTCGTCAGGCCGTCAGCCCTGCTGTCGCTAACGTCTGTCAGTTTGTTTTTTTCTTTATATTCTTTTTCAATTTCATCCATCACAGAAGAAAAATCATCAGAAAAAGAAAGCTGATAATTATTTTTCAGACTGTCCAGATAAAATTCTTTGCCTGCATGAAGGTTCGACACATAATAAACCGGTGTTCCTGTCTTACCTGTAACATTTCCACTTCCATCAGAAATATCTGCTGCATTCCCCGCATCCTTTTGATTCTTCTGCAATTCTGCAATCTTGCTTTCAAAACCAACAAGAAGATCGTAATTTGTAACAAACTTCTTCTGGTCTTCCGGCAGGCTGTCATATTCTGCTCTGAGTTCTTTTACCCTTGCCGCATGATTTACTGTAAGTGTCTCCTTCGCAAGTGCATTGATCTTTGCTACCAGATTCTTTGCAGCTTCAGATTCTGTTACATTTGTCGGTGCCGGACTCGGTGTTGCAGTTGGATCCGATGGTGTCACAGTCGGCTCCGGTGTTGCAGTTGGATCCAATGGCGTCACAGTCGGCTCCGGTGTTGCAGTTGGATCCGATGGCGTCACAGTCGGCTCCGGTGTCGGCGTATCTGGTTCCGGTGTTGGTGTATCCGGTTCTGGCGTCGGCGTATCTGGCTCCGGTGCCGGTGTGTCCGGTTCTGGTGCCGGTGTGTTCGGTTCCGGTGCCGGTGTATCACTTCCATCAGAGATTACCTCACCACTTCCATCGCCCAAATCGCTTGCAGTTTCTATATGCTCATCCGCAGCCATGACTGACATCGGACTGGATAAAACCATTGCAGATAAAATTGTTACACATAAACTTCTGGTCAGATATTTGTTCTTCATTCTGGTAAAATTGCTCCCTTCTGTCAAGAACATATCTTTATTCCCCTTATAAAGGTATGTTTCTCACTGCTAACTCACTTACACAATAACTGCGATTAGTTTAGCATAAATTTCCATAAAAATCAACCGCCGGGATAAATACCCCGACGGTTTCTGGATAAAATTCACATTCTTTTCATATTTACATAACTGCATAAGCATAATCTGCTATGCCATTCTTCCGGCATAACTGAAACAGTCCCTGAAATACCTGATAGCACACAGTGAGGATATAATGAATATCATCATCTATATTTCTCTTACAGTTCAGATATCTCCTGTGATGTTCCTTAATGTACTGTAGAAGCTGATTCAGCGTCTCAAAATGGATTTCCTTCTCCGTATACACATCAGCCTTACCTTCCAGAACAAATGCTTTCAGCTCGTTCTTCAGATGCTTTTCATAGGTGTTGTGCTGATAAAGTGTACCATCAAACGTCTTATTATGTGGAAAAGTAAAATAATCTGCTATATAATGCATGACCTCTCCGGATCTCCGCCAGAATACCCTGTCATTATATCCGGCCCCTGACTGAACCAGTCGTCGTATCTTACCCTGAACCTCATCAAAAGTACCGAAATACTCATGTCTCTTGGTTACAAATGAAGGCTGGATGTCCGGCAGGATATTGCCAAGACAAAATGCTTTTCTATGTGACTGTAAACTTTCATTAGCCGGCATCTGATCTGCCAGATACCTTGCCAATAATATGTGTGATTTCTTACGCACAATAAACACTTCTTTCTCTGATAAAAAACAGTTTACCGTAACCATATCTACTATAGCAGATTTACTTTTTTAATTCAAATAAAGTTTTTATAAAATCCTGACACTTTTTGGTACAAAATCATCTTTTCAAGGCACCAAGCGCCATACTGTGCTGCGCAGCATGTCTTTTTTCAACCAGTGTTCTTGGATATCCAACTACTCCGTTGTTATCATACGGATCATTAAAATAATACTTTTCTTCATCATATCCCACCAGCAGCATACAATGTTCGTTCGAGGCCCAGCAAAATCGTTCTCCTGTATCCAGAAGTTTCCACTCCGGTCCCGGAATTTCCTTACGCATGTTGATACATGCCCAGAATACCACCGGCATATCCTGATCGATATACTTTTTCAGAAGTGTCTCTGTCGATGTTCCCGTCTCATCCGGAAATTCATAATGATCCCCGGCGGCTTTTACAAGCGCTTTCTGAAGTCCTCTCGCATAAATCCCATAAGATTCTTCATCATAAGGATTTCCACAGAAAAATTTGTTCGGATCCGGGCCGTACAGAACACCATCCCGTATTTCCATCTCCCGGCACTCAAGACAGTTCTGAATAAACTCATCTACCGTAATCTCATAGCCAAGATACTTCAATAACATAACTGCCGAAACGCTCTCGCATCCGGTTGGATATTTTATGCTCTGGTCAATATATGGTACCTGAATCTTACGCACCTGCTTTTGTCTCCTCTTCTTTGGAAGATGTGATTTTTTTGATCACTGTAAGCGTAAGCAGAAGCAAGATCAGGCTGATTCCAAGAACCACCCACCAGATATGTACAAATCCGGCAATGATATACCCGATAAAGGAGATCACTGCAACTACTGCTGCATACTGCATCTGCGTAGTTACGTGATTGATATGATTTGACTGTGCCCCTGCTGAAGACATAACTGTAGTATCAGAAATCGGAGAAACATGGTCACCACAGACTGCTCCTGCCAGAACTGCTGATACAGAAATGATCATCATCTGAAGATTTTCAGAACCCGGGAACATTGCGATCGCGATCGGAACCAGGATTGCAAAAGTCCCCCAGCTTGTTCCTGTTGAAAAAGAAAGGAACACAGCAACTACAAACAAGATTGCCGGAAGGATCACACTTGCAGATGTATTACTTCCAACGATATTTTTGACAAAAGTACTGATTTCCAGTGCATCGCCCATGCCTTTCAGTGACCATGCAAAGATCAGAATTGCAATTGCAGGAATCATCATCTTGAATCCCTCTACAAAGCTGTCCATAAATCCCTTAAAGGTAACCACTTTGCGTGGAAGATAAAGAATCAGCATAAAAAATACCGTGATCATCGTAGCAAAGATCAAGCTGGTCTCTGCATCGCAACCAGAAAAAGCAGTCACGATATCTGTTGCTCCACCAAGGAATCCTGTATAGATCATTGCCCCGATTGCAGATACGATAAGTACCAGTACCGGCAGCACAAGATCGATGACTTTTCCATTTGCTGAGATTTCTTCGTCTTTAACCTGATCAAATTCCTCTCCACCTGAAGTAAAAAGATCTCCTCTGGCCGCATTGCGTTCATGTATCTTCATCAGACCAAAATCCAGTCCGGTCATGATGATGAAAACTACCATCACAAGTGTCAGGATCGCATACAGATTATACGGAATCGTTGACAGGAACAGCTGAAATCCTGTAATACCAGCATCATCCGGCACATAAGAATTGACAGCTGCCGCCCAGCTGGAAATCGGTGCGATAATACATACCGGTGCAGCTGTTGCATCAATAATATATGCCAGTTTGGCTCTGGATACCTTGTAACGGTCTGTGACAGGTCTCATAACAGAACCAACTGTCAGGCAGTTAAAATAATCATCCACAAAGATCAGTACGCCAAGACCTGTCGTTGCCAGCATTGCACTTTTCTTAGTCTTGATCTTACTTCCCGCCCATTTGCCATAAGCTGCCGATCCGCCTGATTTTGACATCAGGACGATGATCATTCCAAGCAGTACATCAAAGATCAAAATATTCAGATTCATACTGTTCTTCATGATATCAAAGAATGCCACAAATGCATTCCACGGATGAAAGCCGGTATACAGCAGTGCCCCTGCTGCCACCCCGATAAAAAGCGAACTGTACACTTCCTTGGTTACTAATGCCAGCACGATTGCCAGCAATGGCGGTACCAGTGACCACCATGTTCCGATAAACATCGAACCATCCATTTCATTTTCCCCCTGCATATTATATTTTCAATGCTTTAAATCTATTATACACTACCATATTTGTCCTGTACACCAAAAAAGTGAGAAGCCCGGTGGAAATATTCTCCAGGTTTCGCACTTTCTTTATAATATTCTTTAATCCATCAAACTACTCGGCCTTTTTACTCAAACGAAATACTGCCAAAATCCGGTGTTCCCATCAGGTCGAACGGAGTACTCTGGTATACGTAATAAGTATAGCAGTTCATAATATGTTACCTCCTAAAAACGTTGATTTTTCGGTACTTTGAAGACTATTTTACACCATCTCTTTTGTTCTGTACACCATTTTTACACCAATTTATGGACATCAGGCAAATTTGATAATTTTATTTTCATGTGCATATTCATCAACATTATCTAATTGAACCGTATCTTCTAATAGTTGCATATCATCTGTCTTTTTCTTATCCATGACACTTGTGTACAAATCCATTGTCATTTGCAATGTAGCATGTCCTAAGTATGCTTGTACTGTTTTAGGTTGTATACCTGCTTCAAAGCATCTAGTAGCAAAGGTATGCCGGAAGCAATGTCCTGAAAATTTGTCCATCGTATCCAATGGATCACGTGTAAGGTTGATTTCATTTATTATTTTTTCAATCGCATCACAATAAATCTGAGAGTTTAGCGGTGTGCAAAATTTTGTTGTAAATAATAAATCTGGAAATTCCAACTTATTTTTGTATGGCGAATTATTTTTTAGAATCTTATGTAAAATGATTTGTCGTTCCAACGCTTCCCTACAGTATCTATTAATCGGAATTGTTCTGTAGCTAGTTTTCGTTTTGGGTTTCTCCATGTGAAAAGTTTTCCCCGTGTCTCCATCCAATTTTTGATACAAAAGAGTTTTTCTAACAGTGATTTCCATTTTTTGTAAATCAATATCATCCTCTGTCAATGCAAATAATTCTCCTGGTCTTAACCCTGAATTAACTGCAACTCGAAACAAATTATCGTAAAATGTTCCTGCACTGCATTGAAAAAACGTTCTCTGATCATCTTGAGATAAAGCTTTAATCTCTTTTTGCGGTTTATTTCTTGGATTTCTCGCACCTTTTGCCGGATTTCGCACAGCAAATTCATCTTCAATTGCTCTATCAAACATATCTGTCAAAAGGACTTTTACTTTATTTAATGATTCCCATTCATACCCTTTATCTTTTAATTCATTCATAAGATCTACGACTATTAATTTGGTTATATCAATTAATTTTCGTTTTCCTATGAAAGGACTAATATTATGTTCATAGACGTATCGATATTGTCGAATAGTATTTGCTCGAACAACTGGATTTTTGTATACCCTCATCCATTTTTCATACCATTGATCCAATGTTAAGTTCGGATTCACAACATTTTTCTTTTGAACATCCTCTGCTTTTGCAACTGACAATTTATTTTTTACTTCTTTCACTGTTTGACCATAAACCGCTTGTCTGTCACCAAAACGATTTACGAATCTACCTTGATAACAACCGTCCCTTCTTTGAGATATTCCTGTTCCCAGGTTTTTACCTTTTAAATCTTTTCCCATTCTGTACATTCCTTTCTATTGAGAATGTAGCGATGAGATTATCCTATGCAAATAATCTTATCACACACTCTCCTACCACGCAATTTATAAATAAACTATCTGATTCAGATAATTTTCTAATCGTTCCCGTTTAATTAGTGTCCTTTTCCCTACATAAAGCACAAAATCACACTCTGGCTCTTTCACCATTTCGCGTAATTTGTTCGTGCCAATATTGAAGTATTCTGCTGCCTCGTTGATAGACAACATAAATTTTTCTTTCCATACTATGTTTTGTTTTTCTTCCATCTGTCTCACCTAAGATTATTTGTATTGGATTTATTAAAGATTTTTAGAATTTAAGATTTTTTTAGATAGGAGCCGGAGAACCCGACTCCATAATGATTTACTTTTTTCAATATAATTTATCTATTTTTACCGCTTGATCTGCTCAAGTCTTTTCGCATCCGCTTTGTAAACATTGGATACATAACATCAGTCAACTCCTTACCAAGATGTTTCAAATCCATGTCGTTACTGATACTATCAACATTGATTTCAATATTCGGGCTGAATGTGATATCTTGATTTGTCATCTGTGTATTTGGCAGAATTCCCTGTGGATTTGCCAACTTCGTGAACTGATCCATTGTCGCAAGAGACGGTTTCAACAGCTCCGTGAATTTTTCAGTCATTACGGATTCTCCAGGACGCGCAAAAATCATTCCTGTGTCATCACTTCGGCTCAGATATTCGCCATAAATAGAGTTGCTATCCATCGGAATTACACTATTGATAACACCACCATTGGAGAATCCATAGCCTTTAAGCTCGTTGAAGATTTCATCTTTCCATGATTTCTTCCATTTGCTGTATGGTTGTTTGATGATGTAATTATGTCCAAGGATTCTCGCCACTTCTTCAAAATCCTTTTGCCGGACATTCTTACCTTTTTTCCAAAAATAAGTATAGAAATCATGATGTTTCTCTTTTAACTTTGTTTTGTCTACATCGCCACCAACCCCGTTATACCATTGTTGTAATGCAGACTTTTTCGCATTGTATGCTTTCATGCTTTCAGATACAACATTTTTAGCATTATTCACGGTATTTTTTAGATTATTATTTAGCTGCGCATTTTGCTGTCCAGATGTTCCCGATTCAGAAAGATCATTTGCGTTTGGATTAGCATTACTGTAATCTTTTGTAGCATTTGCCCCAGTACTGGAAGAA